>Ga0302325_10010761_pt1 | contig 19769 bp, 18 predicted proteins | sample Palsa_T0_2_FD_201948 | JGI IMG/M metagenome (GOLD analysis project Ga0302325, IMG submission 201948) | Peat permafrost microbial communities from Stordalen Mire near Abisko, Sweden - Palsa_T0_2 | ecosystem: Environmental > Terrestrial > Soil > Palsa > Peat permafrost | place: Sweden: Abisko...
CCAAGCCGGCCGGGCGCGGCGTGCGCGATCGCGGCCAGCGTCGCGCGCAACCGTTCCACGCGCACGCTTTGCGGCACGGGCGACGGGGCCGGCGTGGGCGTAGCCGTGGGCACGGGGGTCGGCGTCGCGGGCGGCTGACGCCGGGCGGCCGCCGGTACGGGCACAAATGCCGGGGCGAGCGCCAGCATCAGAACGAATGCGAGCGGGAACCGCACCTCAGCGAGCTGCGGTCAGCTCGAGCGCTTCGAGCAATCCGTCGACGGTGGAATCTGCAGCGATCGCATCCGGTGCGAGCCCAGCCTTGCGTGCTGCCTCCGCGGTGACCGGACCGATGCACGCAACGAGCTTTGTGCGCCGCAGCTGGGGTGCCGACGGCACGTTCGCGATGAACCCTTCGACCGTGCTCGCGCTCGTGAACGTCCAAACGTCGGTCGCTTCCGCAGCGCGGGCAATTTCGGGATCGATGACGAGGGTCGTGCGGTAGCCGGCGACGACGTCGACCGCGCGGCCCGCAGCGCCAAGACGCGCGGGCACGATGTCGCGCATCACCTCGGCGCCGAAGACGAGCACTCGATCGCCGCGCTGCGTGCGCTCGAGCAACCCGTCCGCAACCTCTTCGCCGAGGAACGCGGTGGGGACGAAATCGGCGCGCACGCCGAACCCGGCGAGCGCGGCGGCCGTGGCGGGTCCGATCGCGGCGACCTTCGCGGAACCGAACCGTCGTGCGTCCGCACCTCGCTCGTGCAGCAGCGCGAACGCCGCGTTGACGCCATTGACGCTCGTGAACACGACCCATGCGTACGAATTCAAACGTTCGAGCGCCGTACGCGCGGGCGCGGGATTCGAGGGGGGCGCGATCGCGATCGTCGATGCGATGACGGGCTCGGCGCCGAGCTCCCACAACCGTTCGGCGAATTCTGCGGCTGCTTCGCGCGTGCGTGTCACGAGCACGCGTTTACCGAACAAGGGCCCGGTGTCGAACCAGCGCAACGCATCGCGTTCGAGAACGACATCGCCGATCACGACGATCGCAGGCGCCGCGAACTGGGTGCGCTCCACCTCCGCGACGATCGTTGCGAGGGTCGCCACGAGCGTCGCCTGCGCGGGTTTGGTTCCTTCGCGGACGATCGCGACCGGCAGGGTATCCGGCATGCCGTGCTCGCGCAATTTTGCAACGATTCCGGCGAGGTTGCCCATCGCCATCAAGAACACGAGCGTCTGCGCGGGATTGGCGAGCTTCGCGTAGTCGAGCGACGAGGGGCCCTTCGCCGGATCCTCATGTCCGGTCGCGACGGTGAATGCCGCGTTGTGATCGCGGTGCGTGATCGGGATGCCGGCGTAGGCCGGAGCCGCGAGCGCCGACGTGATGCCGGGAACGATTTCGAACGGCACGCCCGCCGCGTGTAAGGCGGCCGCTTCTTCGCCGCCGCGTGCGAACACGAACACGTCGCCGCCCTTGAGCCGCACGACGTTCTTACCCTCGCGTCCGAGGCGAACGAGGAGCGCCGTGATCTCGTCTTGCGAGAGCGTGTGCGCTCCGGCTTTCTTGCCGACGTAAATCTTCTCGCATGACGCGGGAGCGAGCGCCACGATTGCGGGCGACGCGAGATAATCGTACACGAGGACGTCGCAAGCGGCGATCGCACGTGCGCCCTTGCGCGTCAACAACCCGGGATCGCCCGGCCCCGCGCCCACGAGCCAGACGCGGCCGCGGCGGGAACTCACTCCGGCGCGTCGGTCTCGCGGGGCGCGACGGTCTGTGCCTGCAGATCGAAGAGTTCGTCGAGCAGGCTCGCAACGTTCTGGGCTCCCGTATGATCCGAAGCCGCGCGGTCGCGTACCTTGGTAACGACGCTGTGCAGCAGCTTTGAAATGATCGTGAGCGAGGCGCCCGTGATCAGCATGCGCTCGCGTTCGCTCAGCTCCGGACACCGCGCGAACAGCCGCTCGATCTCCGCTTCGCGAATCGCTTCGGCTTTTTGCACGAGCGAACTGACGACGGGAATCGCGACCCGTGCTTGATACCAGCGCGCGAAGCGGTCGGCGTGCTCGGCGATGATCTCTTCGACGAGCGGCACCGCTTCGCGGCGCCGTTCGAGGGTCGTGTCGACGACGTCTTTGAGGTGGTCGATGTCGGCCAGGTGAACGCCCGGCACGCGAACGACGTCGGGATCGGCGTCGCGCGGCACCGCGATGTCGATGATGAACAGCGAGCGTTCGGGCCGCGCGAGCATCGCTTCGGCGACGTTGCCCGGCCCGAGAATAAAGTGCGACGCGCCGGTCGAGGTGATGACGATGTCCGCGCGTGCCAGCGCCGCAACGAGCCCCGGCAGTTCGACTGCCGTGCCGGTTCCGAGCGACTCGACGACGTCGCGAGCTTTGCCGGCCGACCGGTTGGCGACGAGCAGTTCACACCCTTCGAGCCGCAGCCGTTTGGCCGCGAGCGTTCCCATTTTGCCCGCGCCGACCACGAGTACCGTCTTGCCTTCGAGCGAACCGAGTTGCGCCTTCGCGAGCTCGATCGCGGCCGTTGCGACGCTAACCGAATCGCCGCCGATGTGCGTGCGCGTGCGCGCTTCCTTCCCGGCCTTGAGCGCTTCGCGGAACAGCGCGTGCAGGGTCTTGCCGAGCGAACGCGCTTTCTGCGCTTGAATGTAGGCTTCTTTGACTTGCCCGAGGATCTCGGCCTCGCCGATGAGCATCGAATCGAGCCCGGTTGCGACGCGGAAGAGATGGTCCGCGGCTTGCGATCCGAGCAGCGTGTACATATACGAGGACATGTCGTGCTGCACGTCGCCGTGGCGGAAATGCCGGATGAACGACTTGAGCTGCTCGACGCCCGCTTCGTACTCTTCGAGCTCCGCGTAGATCTCAAGCCGGCCGCAGGTCGAGAGCATCACCGCTTCGCGCACCATCTCGTAGTCGCGCAGGGCGATCAGCGTTTCGGCCATCCGCGAGGGCGGAAATGCATGGCGCTCCCGGACGTCGACCGGGGCCGTGTTATGCGAGAGGCCGAGGCAGACTAGCGGCACGGGAACCCTGGTTGGGGGAGCTTGGGTCGCAATGAGCGGGGGGCGGGCATGGCACATAGATACGTACCATGGCAAGGGCAATGCATGCTACGGAAAGAGTTAGACGCCGGCACCCTTCGACCCGCCCAGGGGCCTTCGAGGGGTCCCCTGCTGCCGCTAGGTCGTCCGGCCCTGGGCAAACTCGCTTAAGGGAGCTTAAGATAACTCTTCCGTGTCTGCTGACTTTCTAGAGGTCGACAAAGTCACGAAGACGTTCCCGGTTGCATTAGGCTTCGTTCCGTGGGCTCGAAAATTTGGGCGTGTGGAAAGAGCAACGGCTTTGGGAGGCGTCTCCTTTAGCGTGCGCCGCGGCGAGCTCTTTGGGCTCCTTGGAGCAAACGGCGCCGGCAAGAGCACGATCCTGCGCCTCATATCGGGCCTAGTGATCGCCGATAGCGGCACGATTCTGGTCGACGGAATCGACGTCCGGTCGGCGCCGCTCGCCGTCCGGCGCAAGGTTGCACTGTGCTGCACCGACGAGCGCAGCTTTTATTACCGGTTGACCGGGCGGCGCAACCTCGAATACTTCGGTGCGCTCGTCGGCCTGCACGGTCAGCGGCTGCGCGAGCGCATCGCGTACGTCGCGCGTTTGGTCGATCTTACGGGCGATCTCGACCGCCGGTTCGACGCCTTTTCTTCGGGGATGAAGCAGCGTCTGGGGATCGCGCGCGGCTTACTCGGCGACCCGGAGCTGCTGATCCTCGACGAACCGACTCGGGCGGTCGATCCGGTGCACGCTGCGAGCATTCGCACGTTCGTACGCGACGAGCTCGTGGGGCGGCAAGGTAAGACGGTGCTGCTCGCGACCAACACGCTCGACGAAGCATGGGAGCTGTGCGAGCGAATCGCGGTGCTGCGCCGCGGACGCCTGGTTACGATCGGGGCGCCCGATGCGCTCGCCGCCGGCGGGAGCGGGCCGGTTCGTTACGCCATCACAGTCGACCGGACCGATGATGATTTAGTCGCTCGCACGCGCGCGGTTCCGGGGCTACGGCGACGGCATGCAGCTCAACGTCCGGCTGGACGCCGAGCCGCGGACGTTGACCGAGCTGCTTCGCGCGGTTAGCGCGAACGGCGTGTGCGTGTCGTCGATACGGCCGCAGGAGCGAACCCCGGCGGACGTTTTTGCGGATCTCGTCTCGGAGGGTCCGGAGTGAGCGGCGATATCGCGACGGCGGCCCGCAAAGTGTCTGCGACGTTCTTGCGAGATGCGCGCTTGATGATGTCCTATCGCTTGATGTTCCTCCTCGAGTTGATTGCGGTCGTTGCGAGCGTTGCGGGCCTCTGGTTCATTTCGAAAATCGTGCCGGCGTCGGCCGCGTTCGGCGGGGGCCACGTCTCCACATACTTTGATTACGCCGTCGTCAACGTCGCATTCGTTACGCTGCAAACGGCGGCTCTGCAGAGTTTTGAAAGCTCGATTCGCAACGAGCAAGTCTTCGGCACGTTGGAAGCGATACTGTCCACGCCGACCCGAGTGTCGCTCGTCGTTCTCGCTGCGGGAGCTTGGGCGTTCACGTTCTCCTTCATTCAAGTCGCTATGTATCTGACGATGGGTGGCCTCTTCGGACTTCACTTCAGCCATATAAACCTCGTAGCGCTTGCGGTCTTCTTGATTTTGGCGATTACCGCAACCGTGCCGCTCGGCGTCATCAGCGCGGCTGCGGTCGTTCGCTTCAAGCAAGGTTCGCCGACGGGATTCATTTTCAACCGTGCCGCGACGCTGCTCGCGGGCGTGCTGTTCCCGGTTTCGCTGCTGCCGGCGTGGCTGCAAGTGTTCTCGTGGGCGTTGCCCATCACGCACGCGCTGAACGGAATCCGCGGCGCCTTCCGCGGCGCGACGCTGGGCGAGATGTCGTACGACGTTCTCTGGCTCGGCGCCGCCACCATCGTCTTATTGCCGCTGGCGCTGCTCACTTTCCGAGCGGCGGTGGCGCGTGCCAGATTCGACGGAACCCTCGGCCAGTACTGAACGCCAAATCTCAAGGAGCTCGATCGTGGACCTTCGCCTCGCCCCATCCCAGAGCCGGATTCTTGCATTGCGCGGCGACGTCGTCGCGACGGTCTTGGAAGACGGAGCCGTTCTGCTCGACTTGCAGAGTAAGTACTTCTACGCACTCAATGGCAGTGCGTGGTCGATCGTGCAGTGTCTCGAGGGCGGTGCGGCGCTCCACGACGTTGAGGCATTCGCGCAAACGTGCGGCGCGTCCGATGGCGACGGCGTTCGCAGCTTCGTGTCTTCGCTGGAAGCACACGGTCTGCTCGAGAGCGTCGACGAAGCGGGGCCGGCGCTACCGTTGCCCGCTTCCCGCACCCCGTGGATCGCGCCGACGATCGAACGGCAGGCGGAGCCGCTTCAGCGCGTGCTCGTCAGCGCGTTCGACCCGAGCATTCCGCTCGCTGAATGAACGACGCATTTCTCGCCGGTCCGCTGCGCGTTCGCATCGAAACGTGCGAGCCGTCCGTGCGAGACAAGATCGCGGAGACGCTCGCGCTCTACGATCGACCGTGGGACGGGCCGTTTCTGGACATCGTCTTGGATGCGCGTTCGGTCGATCGCGGCGCGGTCATGGTCGACGGAGCGTACCTTCGCTGTGCGCGCATGACGGTCGACGCAGACGGCGGCGAGTTTCATGCAACGACGCGCTGCGGAGCGCGCGCGCGCTCGTCCGGAGCGGCCCGGCGGCGATGGTCGATCGAGGTGCCGGCGGCCGCCGTGGCATCCGATCAACTTGAGGAACTCGAGGATCTGGTCGGCTTAGCGCTGACGACGGGCTGGCGCGCCGCCGGATGGGTTGCGCTCCACGCGGCGGCGGTCGTGCGTGACGGCATCTGTCCGATCTTTTGCGCCGGTTCGGGCGGCGGGAAGAGCACCCTGACGGCCGCACTCGTCCGCTCCGGGTGGCGCGCGCTTGGCGACGACAAGCTGCTCTTGCGCTACGCTGAAGGCGGTGCCGAACTGCGCGCGCTTCTGCGCACGTTCAACCTCCATCCGCGCACGCGCGAGTGGTTTCCCGAAGTCGGCGACCTGACGCTCTTGCCGGCGTATTCCGCGTGGACCGAAAAGCGAAAGTTCCGCATCGACCGGACGTGGCCCGAGACTTCCGCGCCGCACGCCCGCCCCACGCACGTCGTGCGTGTCAACCGCGGCGGCAATTCGCGCCGCATCGCCGTTGGGGAACTCGCGCGCGCCGATATTTTTCCGACCCTGCTGCGGCAAATCGCGATTCCGGGCGATCGGGAGACGGCGGCGACGATCTTAGCGACCGTTGCGAAAACGGTCGGCGGCCTTCGGGGGCTCGACATCGTCGTCGGCGACGATGCGTACTGCGACGAAGACTGCCTAGCCGAACTCGAGCGAGCGCTCGCGCCGTGAACCCCGCAGTCAGCGTCGTGATCCCGGTCTATAACGGCGCAGCAACGATCGGCGACACGCTACGCTCGCTCTTGGCGCAATCCGGGCCGGCGGCGAGCCGCGAAATCATCGTCGTCGACAACGGCTCGACCGATGCGACCCGCGAGATCGCCCGGAGCTTCGATGTGACGCTTGCCGAAGAAGCGACCCGCGGTCCTGCGGCGGCGCGCAATCGCGGGCTCGCGCTCGCGCGCGGCGAAATCATCGCACATTGCGACGCCGACACGATCGTGACGCGTCGCTGGCTCGCCGAAATCGTTGCGCCGCTGCGCGATCCCGAGACCGCACTCGTCACCGGTGAAACGCTGGCCTATCGCCCGGCGACGGGACCCGAACGCTACGCGGCGGCGTCCGGCCTGTTTGACGGACAGCGAGCTGCGACTCGGGAAAAGTTTCCCTTCGCACCGTCGCTCAATATGGCCGTGCGCCGTGTCGACGCGCTCGCGGCCGGTGGTTGGGACGAGACGCTTGCCACGGGCGAAGACGTCGATTTTTCCCATCGCGTGCTTTTGCTGCCGCCGTACGCTTCGCACTCGGGAGAAGCGCCGAACAACCGGATCGCATACGCCTCGAAGGCGGTGCTCTTTCATCGCAACCGCGCGAGCGATCGGGCATTTCGCGACCAAGCGCGCTCCTACGGGCGCGGCGCCGCGCAGCTGTACCTGCGCCATCCGCGAACGCTGCGGTGGACTCCGAAAATGTCGATCGTCCTCGCGCGGACGTTGGCTCTGCGCGGCGTGGCGCCGCCCGTGCTCGCCGCGCTCGCTCGCCTCCGGCTCGCCTCGCACGAGCGCGTCGAATTTGCGACGTACCATCGCATATGGGTGCGCGCGTTCTGGAAAGGCTTCGCGGAAGAATTTCGCGCGGGCCGCGTACGCCCGCCGCGGCGGTGCTCGTGCGCGTAAGCGTCGTCGTCCCGGCCTTCAATGCGGAGCGGACGCTCGGCGACTGTTTGCGAGCGCTTCGGGCGCAGAGCTATACCGCCGCGGACCTTGAGATCATCGTCGTCGACGATGGTTCGCGCGATGGAACGGCGCCGATCGCACAGCGTAACGGCGTGCGTGTGATCCGGCGCCAGAACGGCGGCCCCGGAGCGGCGCGCAATACCGGCTGGCGCGCCGCGCGCGGCGACTGGGTGGCTTTTACCGACGCGGATTGCGTTCCGTCCCGCACGTGGCTCGCCGAAATGATGCGCGCGGTCGAACCGGCCGGCGGGCCGCCCCCAGCGCTCGGCGCGGCCGGCGCGACCTTCGGATTCGATTCGAAAACGCCCGCGGCCCGGTACGTCGATCTTAGCGGCGGCCTCGATGCCAAGCGCCATCTCTCCCATCCGCTATTTCCGTTCGCTCCGTCGGGGAATCTGCTGTACCGCCGAGAGGCACTCGCGAGAAGCGGCGGGTTCGACGAGCGCTATCGTACGTACGAAGCCTGCGAACTCCACCAGCGGCTGCGCGCACGCGACAAAGGTGAATTCGTATTCGCTCCGCGCGCCGTCGTGTTGCATCGTCATCGGACGACGTGGGCCGCATACTGGCGCCAGCAACATGGCTACGGCATCGGCTACGGGCAGTTCATGTTGCACCACGCCGCGCGCATCTCGTGGTCGTTTGCCGACGAACTCCGCGCGTGGGGCGACGTCGTGGCTGCCGGGATCGGCGCGTGCCGGCCGGGCGGTGCCGAGCGCCGCTTGGTCGATCTCGGTACGTTCGTGAAGCGGCTCGCCCAGCGCACGGCATTTACGGCGACCTATTGGAACGTCGCGGAGCGTGCGCGGTGGTGAGGCGTTGGTGGCGGTCGACCGCGGCGCTACGGGCCGCCGTACGAGGCCCGGCGGATTTCGTGCTCGCGGCCCGCATCGCAGCGTTCGTGGTCGCGGCGCCCCGCGAACTCGCGCGCGCCGACGTCGCGAGCTATCTTGAAGACCTGCGACGGGCTCCGCGTCCGCACGCCGGCGATCGCGACGCTTCGCAGCAGCGGGTCGTGCGATTGCGCAACGGAGTGCTGTCGCTTCCATGGTTCTGGCGTCGCAACAATTGCTACGTACGCGCCCTCGTCCTGTGCCGTTTTCTCGATGCGGGCAGCGGTGTGGTGCGCATCCACATAGGCATCGAGCAACGCGAAACGGATGCGCACTTACACGGCCACGCATGGGTCACCGTCGACGCAAAGCTTATCGAAGGGCCGGAGGGCGTGCTTCTCGAGCGCCTTCGGGAGATTCCGGTGCATGCTCGCCGCTGACGCGTCGTTCGTTCGCTCGGCGCTCGTGGATCTCGTCTTGGGCGACGAGCGGGTCGCGCTCGCAGCTGCGCGCGCCGTCGCCGCGCAAGAACGGTGGCCGCACGTCATTCAGCTAGCGGTTGCGTGGCGTCTGATTCCGCAGGTGCGCGACGCGCTCGCACGCGTTGGCGACACCGCGAGCGGATGCATCGACGAGGCGTCGTTCGGACTTCTGCGCGGGCACCTGCTCGCGCGGGCTGCCGAGTCGGCGGCGATCGTTCGCGGCTGCGCCGGGGTGCAACGGGTGCTGCAAGACGCCGGAGTGACCTCGGTCGCGATCAAGGGGGTTGCGACCATTGCGACGTTGTACGGCGCATCGTCGCGGCGGATGCTCTGCGACGTCGATCTCGTGGTCGACCCGGGCCAGCTGGACGCTGCGCGAGCGGCGCTCGCGCGAGCAGACTTCGCGGACATTTCTCCCCCGTGGGACCGGCACAATGCGGCGATCACCTTTAGCCGCTATCTGCACAATTACGAGCGCACGTTCGTTCGCGACGGAATCGAAGTCGATCTTCACTGGCAACTCGGTCGCCGGCCGCCGCCCGCGCTCCGCGCACGGGCGATCGTCGAGGGTTCGATCGCCGCACGGGTCGAAGGCGCGGCGCTACGCGTGTCCGGGCCGGTTCACACGGCGCTCCTGGCGGTCCATCATGCGCTCCGCAATTCGTTTCCGAGCGAGAGCACGCTCAAGGACATCGCCGACTTGCGCATCTGGTGGGAACGCATGGGCGACGATCACGGTGATGCGTTTGTAACCGAGACGCTCGCGAGCGGATTTGGGAGCTCGCTTTGCGCACTCGTGCGGACGATCGTGCAGCGCGCGCCGGCTCATCCAATCGCGCGCTGCGCCGACGCCGTCGAGGCGCGCTTGTCGCGCGTCGAGCGCCGGGAAGCGGCGCGCCTTGGGGCATTCATCGAGCGCAACGTGCGCAGCGGGGCACCCGACAACGTGACGGTGGAAATGATGGCCCCCGCAATGTTCGCGCGTTCGATTGCCGGATTGCCGCACGTCGTTGTGTCGCAAGTGCAGGGCGACCCGGCCGTCAAGCGGCGGCCGCTCGTCGCACGCATCGGGAACCGGCTTCGGCGCGCAGGAAGAATAGGGCGCGAACTGCTGCGCTTCGAGCACGTTGCGACCTATCGCGCAGTGGCTCGTGCCCAACGCCGCTTCCACTAACGCTAGATGGTCGAGAGGAGCGCCTCGAGGGCGGACTCGCCCGCATCGATGGTGGCGTCGACTGCCGCGTCGTCGTGGGCTAGGCTGACGAAGCCCGCCTCGAACTGGGAGGGTGCGAGATAGACGCCGCGAGCGAGCATCGCGTGAAAGAAGCGGGCGTAGAAGGCAGTATCCGAGCGTTTGGCGCTCGCTAGATCGACGACCGGGTCGCTCGCGAAGAAGAACCCGACCATGGCGCCGCGCGCGTTGGTTTGGTGCGGGACGCCGTGACGGCCGAAGAGGTCGTCCAGGCCCTCCGCCAGGCGTGCGCCGGTGGCCTCGAGCCGCGGGTAGACGCCGGGCTCGCGAAGCGCTTTGAGCGTGGCGATGCCGGCGGCCATCGCGATCGGGTTGCCCGACAGGGTCCCCGCCTGGAATACGTCCCCATCGGGGGTGAAGTGGTCCATGATCTCCGCAGGTCCCGCGATCGCCCCGACCGGGAGCCCGCCGCCGACGATCTTGCCCAGGGTCGTGAGGTCGGGCAGGATGCCCTCGCGTTCTTGCACGCCACCGGCCGCGACCCGAAATCCGGTCATCACTTCGTCGAAGAACAAGATCGCGCCGTGGGCGCTGGTCAGCTCGCGCAAGCCCGCGAGAAATCCGGGTCTCGGCAGCACGAAGCCCATGTTGCCGGCGTAGGGCTCGACGACGACCGCAGCGATCGCGCCTTCGTGCGCATCGAAGGCCGCGCGCACGGCGTCGAGATCGTTGTAGGGCACGACGATCGTATCGGCGATCGTGCCGCGCGTGACGCCGGCCGAATCGGGCTTCCCGATCGTGAGCGCGCTCGAACCAGCGGAGACGAGCAGCGCGTCGTTGCCGCCATGGTAGCAGCCCGCGAACTTGACGATCTTTTCGCGCCCCGTGTAGCCGCGCGCGAGCCGTAACGCGGCGCTCGTGGCTTCCGCGCCGCTCGAACAGAAACGCACCTTCTCGACCGAGGGCACCATCTTCACGATCAGCTCGGCAAGCTCGGTCTCGGCTTCGGTCGGCGCGCCGAACGAGGTGCCGTGCTCGGCCGCGTGGCGCACGGCGTGAACGACCGCGGGGTTCGCGTGTCCCAGAATCAGAGGTCCCCACGACATCACGTAGTCGATATATTCGTTGCCGTCGACGTCGCGCGCGCGGCAGCCGCTTGCCGATTTGAAGAACACGGGGGTTCCGCCGACGCCCTTGAACGCGCGAACCGTCGAATTCACGCCGCCCGGAATCACTCGCTTCGCGCGCTCGAATGCATCGAAGCTCTTAGCGTGGGACATGCGCGTGGCGTTCTCACGCACGTTCGGCGACTCCCTTCGCGTCGTGCGCGGGCGGCTGCAGCAATGCGAGTGCGCGTTCGAGATCGGCCGCCGTGTTGATGTTGCTGAAGGTGTGCGGTGCGACGTCGAGGAGCACGAAGCGCGCTTGGAGCTTGGCGATCGCAGCGAGCATCGATCCGCCGGCGGCGAGCGCCGCTGGACCCTCGCGACGTAGCGCGACGCCATCGTAGAGCGCGACGAGCGGTTCGACCCTGCGCGCTCCGCCGGTCGCCCCGGCCACGACCACGGCTTCGTCACCTTCGCACCAGAGCGATGCGATCTCGCGGACGATCGCCGCGTCGACGAACGGTGCATCGCCCGCGACGACGAACACGAATCGCTCGCGCACCTCGGCGAGCGCCGCAAGCAATCCGCCGAGCGGGCCGTTCGCGGGTTGCGCCGCAACGACAACTTGGGTTGCGGCCGGGCTCACGTTGCGTACGACGTGTTCGAGCAACGGAACGCCGTTGAAGACGGCCTGCAATTTGCCGGGGAAGCGCGTCGCCTGGCCGCCTGCGAGCACTACAATCGCGAGCTGCTCGCGCGGATTAGTTGCGTCGATGGCGCTCGGCGAACGACTTCGCGAAATACGTGATGATGATGTCGGCGCCGGAACGTACGAACCCGGTCAGCATTTCGTCGACGATGCGGTCTTCGTCGATCCATCCGTTTTGGGCCGCGGCTTTAACCATTGCGTATTCGCCGCTGACGTTGTAACACGCGACGGGGACGTCGGAGACTTCGCTGACGGCGCGGATGAGATCCATATACGCAAGCGCCGGCTTCACGATCAGGATGTCCGCGCCTTCGTCGAGATCGAGCAGCGCTTCACGCACGGCCTCTCTGGCATTCGGCGGATCCATTTGATACGAGCGGCGATCGCCGAACTGCGGCGTCGAGCCGGCGGCGTCGCGGAACGGTCCGTAGAATCCCGACGCGAACTTTACCGCATATGACATGATCGGTAGCGCCGCGTAACCCGAGGCATCGAGCGTCGTGCGCAAGTAGCCGACGCGTCCGTCCATCATGTCCGAAGGTGCGATGACGTCGACGCCTGCTTCTGCGTACGAAAGCGCCGTGCGTCCGAGCAGTTCGAGCGTCGCGTCGTTGTCGACGTCGCCGCTTTCGTCGAGGATGCCGCAGTGGCCGTGGTCGGTGTACTCGCAGTTGCAGAGGTCGGCGATCACGAGTAACCCGGGAACCTCGCGCTTAAGCGCGCGAATCGTCCGCTGGACGACGCCGCCCGGATCGTGAGCGGAACTTGCGTCCGCATCTTTCGTTGCCGGAATTCCGAAGAGCAGGACGGCGTTGATGCCGAGCTGCAGGAGGGCTCGCCCCTCGTCGATTGCTTCGGCGACGCGGTACCGATAAATGCCGGGCATGCTCGGGATCTCGCCCGCCGGCGCGCCGTCCTCGGCGACGAACAGCGGCTGAATCAGGCTGCCGATGCGCACCTCGTGCTCGCGCACGAGCTCCCGCATCGCCGCGCTCGAGCGCAAGCGGCGCGGCCGTTTCCCGAGATCGACGGCAGTCCGTGGTCGCAGCGCTTCGAGCATCTTCATGGCTCCGTCACCTTCGACGCAGCACCGGTCAAAACCGGTGTTTCCTATCTTTGTCGCCCTTCGACAGGCTCAGGACGACAAGAATAAGTGGGTGACGCTCTGCACGAACGCGCCGATGTTCGCTTCGTTTGCGACGACGTCGGGCGGGAAGCCGGCCTCGCGAGCTGCTGCCGACGACGCCTCGCCCATCGCGGCGACCATGGGCCGCCCGGGCCGCTCGCGGAGTGCCGCAAGGTAGCTCGCGATCGCTTTGACCGAGCCGCTCGAGGGGAAGAGCAGCGCGTGTGGCACGCGGCCTCCGAGCGCGAGCAGCGCGTCGTCGCTGTCGGAGGCTTCGATTACCTCGGCGCCGGCGCCGCGCAGCGCGGGTGCGATGCGGCTCGGGCGCTCTTGGGTGCGGGGCAGCAAAAACAAATGACCGGCGAGCGGCGACGTGGTTCCGAGCAGCTCCGCGCCGCCTTCGGCAATCAAGCGCTCAGCCAGCCGCACGCCGAGCTCTTCGGCCTCATCCGTCGTATCGACCTCGGCGCTGTCGGTTCCGCGCAAGACGTGCGCGCCGTCGGGAGGCGCGATCGCCGCTGCGATTTCCAGCACGCCGTCACGCAAGGTTGCGTACGCGCCGACGGGTGCTTGGCAGCCGCCGTGCAGCGTGCGCAGGAACGCGCGTTCGGCGCTCACCGCAAGCTCGCTCGCCGCATCGGCGAAGATCGCGTGGATGCGCGCGGCCAGGCTCGTGTCGCCGGCGCGCACTTCTATTGCGAGCGCACCTTGCGCGACCGCGGGCACCATCACCGCCGGATCGAACGGAACCGTGTGCGTTGCTCGTAACTCCAAGCGCTGCAGGCCCGCGAGCGCGAGTACGATCGCGTCGAACTCGCCGTCGCGCAATTTGCGCAAACGCGTGTCGACGTTGCCGCGAATGGTCTCGCAGCGCAGATCGGGGCGCAGCGAAAGCAGCAGGGCGCGCCGGCGGGGGCTCGACGTACCGACGACCGCGCCTTCGGGCAGGTCGTCGAGCGAAGCGTACCGCTCGGAACAAAACGCGTCGCGCGCATCCGCTCGCGGACCGATCGCGGCCAGCCGCATATCACCCGCGAGACGGCTGGGCAAATCTTTGCACGAGTGCACGGCGTAGTCGGCGCGCCGCTCGCGCAGCGCTCGCTCCAATTCTTTGACGAAGATGCCGTCGGTCCCGAGTTCCACGAGCGAGCGGTCGAGTTGCCGGTCGCCTTTGGTTGAGATCTGCAGTACCGTTGAGACGAGGCCTCGCTTCGCAAGCTCGCTCATCACATGGCGCGTCTGCCACATCGCGAGCGCGCTCGCGCGCGTCGCGCAGACGAGGTGCGCGAAGGTTGCGTCGTTTGCTGCCCGCTCTTTGCGCCCGAGCGCGGCATAGGCGGCATCGACTTCGTTCTCGACGGCGCCCGGGTCGAGCGCGGCGAGCACGTCGAGGTGACGCTCCGCGAGCGCTCCCATGACGGCGCCGCGCTGGTCGGCCGGCACGACCGCCTTCACGTACTCGCGCGCGCGTCCGAGTGCCGTTGCGGCGCGACCGTAGCGTTCGTCGAAGCGTTCGCGCAGCTCGCGCTGCAAGCGAATCGCAAACGACGGCGAGACGCCGCCGGTATCGACGGCGAAGGTCAGCGGCCCGACGCGATGCGCGAGCGCGGTCGCGAAATCGCCGCGCGCACCCTCGGATGCATCGTCCACCAAGAGGTTGCGCTCTCGTGCCGCAGCGACCACGGCGGCGTTGACGGTTTCGTCGTTTGTCGCCGCAAAGACGAGCGTCGCTCCATCGAGATCGGCCGCTTCGAACGGTCGCAGCACGAGCGTCAGCTCCCCGTTCACCGCCGCCTCGCGCAATGCGGACGCGGCGTCGGGCGCGACGACGGTCACCCGCGCACCCGCATCGAGCAAGCCGCGAGCTTTGCGGGCGGCAACGGCGCCGCCGCCGGCAATGACGACGCGTCCGCGCAGGTCGAGAGCGATTGGATACACGTCCCGAGCCTTCGCCGCGCCTCGCGCGGGACTTTTCTCGCGCTCCTCCAACGCAGCGATTGTGAAGTGGGATCCGTGGCGCGTCGCGCTTGCAGGTGCGCTGGTCGCCGCGCTCGCTACCCTTCCCGGCCTCGGAACCGGAACGCTGTGGGACAACAGCGAGACGACCTACGGTGAAGTCGCGAGAGAGATCCTCCTCGACGGCAATTGGGTCGTCATGCACCTCAACGGCGATGCGTGGTTCGTTCAACCGCCGTTGTACTTTTGGATCGCCGCGCTGTTCGCAAGGCTCTTCGGCATCACCGAGTTTGCGCTGCGCCTGCCTTCCGCGTTCGCCACGATCGCGATGTCGGGGGCCATCGGTTACGTCGTAGCGAGAAGCGCGAACGCACGTGCCGGGTTGCTCGCAGCGATCGTGCTCGCAACCGCGCTGATGCAAGCGATCGTCGGCAGGCTCGCGATCATGGACGCGCTGCTCGACCTTCTCGTCGCGCTAGCGATCCTCGCGTGGTTCGGCGCTTTGGAGAAGGGCGATGCGCGCTTATGGTACGCGGGATGGATCGCGGTGGCGCTCGGAACCCTTGCGAAGGGGCTCGTCGCTCCCGTTACCGTTGCGCTCGTCGTGGTGCCGTGGGCGCTCTGGAATCGCGCGGTGTGGGGACGTTTCGTCGCGCCCTCGTTGACGGCGTTGCTCGTGGGGCCGGCACTCTTTGCGATCGTCGTGCTGCCCTGGGTGCTCGCGCTCGCGCACGCGGCCGGCGTTTCGGCGGTCGGCGAATTGGTCGGACACTATACCGTCGGGCGCTATCTCGGAACGATCGAGAATCAGCCCGGACCCATATGGTATTACGTCCCGGTCGTCGTGCTCGGGTTCTTTCCATGGATTGCGTTTCTCGTGCCCGCGTCGATAGAGGGATGGCGCGAGGCGCGCGGCGAGGGCGGCGGCAGCTTGGCCCGGCTTGCGATCGTGTGGGCGATCGTGCCGTTCGTATTCTTCAGCCTCGCTAAGACGAAGCTGCCCAACTACATCGCGCTCGAGTTACCCGCGCTCGCGATACTTGTCGCTCTCTGGTTCGATCGCGCGGTCGAACGCGAGGATCGGCGCGCGGCGCTCGGCTGGACCGCCCTCGTACCGGCGACGATCGTACTGCTCGGCGTAGCGGTTGCGATCTTTTCGCGCGACAACAGCCTCGGCGGCGATTTCGCGCAAGTACGGGGCGACTTGCTGGCGCTCGGAATCGTCGTGTTCGCTGGTTCCGTCGCGTGCTTCGTGCTGTTGTTCGCGAGACGGACCGCATCGTTTGCGCCCTTTGCGCTCGGAGCCACGAGCGTTGCGGCGCTGGCGGTCATCGCGCTCGTTGCGTTGCCGTCGGTCGAGCGCTTCAAGCCCGTGCCGCAGTTCGCGTCGATCATCAATGCACAGCGGCGCCCGGGCGACGTCGTTGCGATTCAAAGTGCTTCGGGCGGCAACTCGCTGACGTTCTACACGCATCCGGTCGTCGCACATCTCGACGGCCCATTTGAAAAACCGCGCAGCCCGGCAAGCGATCCGAAGCGTATCGTGTGCGCGGCATCACGCGCGTTCGTCGTCAGCAAAATCGAGTGGCGCAACGACTATCCGACGTACGGCCGCTCGCTGCACGAGGTCGCCACGTCGAATAAGTCGATTCTCTACCTCTATGACGGCCCGCGCTGCGGAACGTAAGTAATTCTTGTCGTCCTGAGCCTTAAAATATGAGAGCCGCCTGAAAACGAGCTTAGTGCGTTCTTAGAAAACGGCGCGGGAGCATACGGATTGGGCGATCGTGCGTTAGTATCACATCGCACTAATCACTCACTATAAGATCGGGGCGGCGAAGCCCCCCGATCCCCCCCAACGGAGTCTCAACGTGAACGCACTCTTCTCGAAGTCGATCCTCGGCGCCGGCGCCATCGCAGCCTTTGCTCTGGCACTCTCCCCTCTCGCGGCGTCGGCCGGAGAAGTCCACAACCGCGTCAACAACCAGCAAGCGCGCATCAACCAGGGCGTTCGGAGCGGCCAGCTGACGCAAGGCGAGTACGACCGCGACGAAAACCACCTCGACCGCATCAACGCGCAGCGCGACCGCGACCTCAGCAAAGACGGCGGCCACCTGACGCCCGGCCAATCTCATCAGCTCAACCGCGAACTGAACAACAACTCCAACCGCATCTACTTCACGAAGCACGATCGCGCTCGTCAACCGGGAGCGCCGCTCCGCTAGATTGCAGTCCTGAACGACGGCAACGAAAGAGGTCCGCGGCGAGTTGCTGCGGGCCTCTCTTTCATCCGCTCAACCGCGCAGTTCCGAGCTTCGGAAAATTCAGAGCTTTCCTAATATTCGCTCGAGAGTCTCGAGATCTGCGCGATCGAGTCTGAGAAACTCCGGCGGCGGCGATTGAAACTCGTTGAGCAACTCAGTTTTTACTTGGGCACCAGAGTTGGTCAGCGTGACGAGTTTAACGCGTCGATCTTCTGCGGCAGGCCGCCGGTCGACGAGCTTTAGTCGCTCGAGTCGATCGATTATCAAGGTCGCGTTCGATGGATCACACCCCCATTCCGTGGCGAGTGAGCCGATTGGACGTCCGGTTTGTTGATCGAGAGTTGCTAACGCTCGGGCATCGTTCGGCGTTAGGTTGCGCTGCGCTAAGCTCCGATCGCGCGCCGGACGCGTGGTCATGAGATAGTCGAACATCAGCCGCCAAGCTCGGGCGGCAAGCGCCGTCTTACTTTTTGATCGATGTGTCACGATTCTCTCGACCGGCGGGTTGACTCTCGCCGCTGCCGGAGGTATATTATTTGAGCAGACTCAAGTATGCGTCCTCGTACGGCGAAACGTCGACTGGCTCGGGCAGTCCCTTTGTTCTCGGAAGGCACGTGCATGATATTGTCGAGCGTGCTCGTTTCCCACGTAATTCTTACCACCGTTGGATACGTCGGGCTCATCGCTGCGAATGTGTGGTTGCTTCGGCTGTGCGCACAGCGCGATTCCAGTGCGGTCCTCGAAGCCGTTTCCGCGTGGCGCGCAACGGCGCAAGTCTTTGGACCGATGCTCGGCATGGGCACGCTACTTGGCTTTTGGCTCGCAGCCCTGCTTCATGAGCAACTGCTAAGCCTGTGGTTGTTCCTAACATACGGTCTCATCATCTTCGCTCTGGGAACTCAGGCAGCAATTATGATCCCATGGCAGGTGCGCGCAAGGGAACTCATCCGGCAAGGCGCCCCAATCTCGCGCCGCCCGATCATGATAGTGCTCTCGGCACTCTCATTAGCCTATATATCGATCGCAAGTCTCATGATACTTCGCCCGTGACTCTGCGGCCACATAACGTAGTCGTCGATGAGCGAAGCCGGCCTCGTCCTTCACTGAAGCGGAAAGGATGTCATCGATGACCCGAGTCGCCATCATCACCGGAGCTGGCCGCGGGATTGGCGCCGCTGCGGCCCGAGCCTTCGCCGGCGTCGGGTACGCCGTCGCGCTAGCCGCGCGCTCCGTCGCCGAACTCGATCGTGTTGCGGCCGCGATCCGCGCAGACGGCGGGCGCGCGCTTGTCGTCCCGACCGACGTCACGGACCCCACGTCCGTCGCGGCGCTCGTCGATCGCGCCGTCGCAGAGTTCGGCGGTCTGCACGCGGCATTAAACAACGCCGGCGGCGGTAATCGACCCGCGCCGCTCGACGAGATCGATCCACTCGCATTCGAGGAATCGCTGCGCGTAAATCTGATCGGAACATACCTTTGCATGCGCGCCGAAATTGCGGCGATGCGTGCCCAGGGGCGCGGCGCAATCGTTAACATGGCCTCCACCGCCGGCTTGCAAGGCGTTGCCGGACTCGCCCCGTACTGCGCCGGAAAACACGGTATCGTCGGCCTCACAAAGGCGGCCGCGCTGGACTGCGCCGCGGCCGGGATTCGTGTCAACGCCGTCGCGCCCGGGCCGATCGGCACCGAGCGCATCCCTGAGAGCCAGTGGGCTCGGATTGGGAGCTTCGTGCCGCTTCAACGCATCGGCTTGCCGCACGAAGTCGCGCAGCTCGTCCTTTGGCTTTGTTCTGATGCGTCTGTTTTTATTACGGGCGCGGTCGTCCCAATAGACGGAGGGCGATTGGCTGGTACGCCGTCGTTCGCAATCTCCTGATTGCTGCGCTCGGCCGGGCGCCGTCTCCGCGTCCTTAAAGCGTTACTTCGGGACTTTGGCGACGTCGGCTTCGGTGACGGCCGCGGCTTTGTTGCCGAAGGATGCGCGAACGTAGCTGATGACCGCTGCGATGTCGGCGTTGGTGAGGTTGGTCTTCCACGCGGGCATCTGAGCCGTATACGAGACGCCGCCGATCTTCTTGCCGGCGAGGCCGTACAGGACCGTGTGGATGACCGGGGTCGCAGGCCCGGTGACGTCGGGATTCCCGCCAAGCGGCGGGAAGACGCTCGGGGTGCCGAGGCCGTTCGCTTGGTGGCAGCTCGCGCAGTTTTGCGAGAACACTGCCGCGCCGCGCTGGTTGATAGCCGGGGCCGATCCGCCACCGGTGACTGCGGCCGCGACGACGGGCGGTGCGAACGGACCCTGATGGGCATCGGCCTGCTCTTTTTGAATTGCGAGCTGGCTGAAGAGCGAGAGTCCGATAGCTACCACGAGCGAGATTGCGGTCAGCCCGACGACCCATGGGCGCCGGCTGATTTGGCGGCTCGGATTGCGGTCGAGGAACGGAAGCAAGATCAAGAACGTGACGAGTGCGCCCGGGATGACGACCGTTGCGAGCAGATTCGCGATCGTCGTGACTGCGGCCGGGGTCTGGCCCGCGAGGCGCAGCAAGCCGTAGAGCGCGAGGAAATACCAGGCGGGGTAGGCGATGAATTGCTGCGTCGGGTCGGCTTTGACGTCGAGGGTCGGCGGCGAGAAGATCGCGAGCAGCAC
>Ga0302325_10010762_pt1 | contig 19769 bp, 23 predicted proteins | sample Palsa_T0_2_FD_201948 | JGI IMG/M metagenome (GOLD analysis project Ga0302325, IMG submission 201948) | Peat permafrost microbial communities from Stordalen Mire near Abisko, Sweden - Palsa_T0_2 | ecosystem: Environmental > Terrestrial > Soil > Palsa > Peat permafrost | place: Sweden: Abisko...
AACACCTCTTCCCATTCCGAACAGAGCCGTTAAGCCCCTCAGCGCCGATGGTACTTGGCCCGCAAGGGCCTGGGAGAGTAGGTCGCCGCCGGTTCTTACCTGACCCGAGCTCGTGTGTGTGACACACGAGCTCGCGTCGTTGTACGCGCCCTCAGAGCAGGCGTTCGATCCGAAGCTTGCGGGTTCCACGCGGCGTGCGTACTTCGACCGAATCACCCGGTTCGTGGCCGACCAGCGCTTTCGCGACGGGAGACTCCGATGACAGCTTGCCTTGGGCGAGGTCGGCCTCGGTCGGCCCGACAATCGTCCACGTATGAACGGTGCCGCTGCCCTCGTCGAGGACTTCGGCCGTGCGCGCGAAATCAAACCGGCTGGCGACGGTCTCCGTCTCGGTTGTGACCACGACAGCGTTGCGTAGGCGCTGCCGGAGCCGCTTGATCCTCGTCTCGAGGTGAGACTGGTCCTCCTTGGCGGCGTGATACTCGGCGTTTTCCTTCAGGTCGCCGTGCTCGCGCGCGGTCAGGATCCGCTTGGCGATGTCGCGCCGGCCGACGCTTTCGAGCGCAAATAACTCGGACTTGAGGGCGACCAGCCCCTCCGCGGTGATCGATTCGCCTTCGGGTCCCGATGTGCTCATCGTGTCATCTTGTCACGGGTGCCGAGACGGTGACGAAATCGCCGCCACCCTGCAGCGGCGCGCGCTCGGTTCGTCCGTGGCAGCATGCTTGGCTAGATGCACGAGCTGACGAAGTTTTTTCGCGCCAACCCGCAGGCGTTTGCGCTGTTGTTGATCTGCGTCGTTCTGGGCCTGGGCACCTTCCTGGCCGTCGTGTTCGGCCTGATCGCCTCGGGATCGACCACGCCCACCGGCGAGCCGAGCGGTGCGATCACGATTCTGCGCACCGTCCTGCGCTGAGGACACCTCGCCCGCTTTCACCCCGAAGCACGTCGGTCCGGTCACCTGCACCATTCCCCAAATCGCGCCGGCTGACCGCCATTTGTGTGATTACACATGTGGGGCGTGCGCGATCGCCCAAATCGACGGCGGGCGCCTCAATTTGGGTTCTCATGCACGTATATGCACCTCCCGGCCGGCGCGACCGCCCGCACGCAGACGGTGTGAGTCATCTTCCGCGCCCGAGGAGGGCAGAATCCGCTCGGCTAGCTCGCCGGGCTTACGCTCTGAGTTGTCTTCCGCGCTCGAGGAGGGCAGGATCCGCTCGGCCAGCTCGCCGCTCGTCGGGCGCACACACTGAGACATCGTTTCCGCCCGGGGAGGGGCTGTTCGCGATCCGCCGTCGCGAGTGAGGTTGCTCGCGCTCCCGGTCGTCCCGATCGCCGGTTCCGCCGAGCATCATCAGCCCGAGGGCGGGCCTGGTCCCGGTTTCGCGTCCGGGCTCGGGGCCAGGCCGGAGGCGGCGGCGCTTACGTCACCTTGTCGCGTTTGACGCCGGGGCGTTCGACCGGACGCGGGTCGGCCGGGTCGGAGCCGGCGCGAACGGGGGAGAGGCAGTGGGCGGGACGTGCGGGGACCGAGCCCTCCCGGCGCTCGTGGCGCGAGCGGAGTTGGCGGCGATGGGGGTGTGGCGTCGTGTCCGGCGGTGGATCGCCGAGAACGTCATCGAGGACGCTCAGCCAGGCGCGCAATCGCTTAGTAGAAGACTGGAACATATGTTCGTAAGAGTAGGGGAGGGGTCGGACGGAACCGGCGAGGGCGTCGAACCGAGTCCGTCCGCCTCCCCTGCGGTCGAGCCCTCATGTCGGTGAGGGCCGAGATGGGGAGGCGTTGAGCTTGGTCCGCACTCGATCGACGACCACGGAGGTGAACTCGATCGTGCCCGCGTGGCCGCCGAGGTCGGGCGTCTTGATCCCCGCGGCGATGGTTTCGAGCACCCCTTCGTAGATGGCCCGGGAGCAGCTCTCGGCCGGCGGACCGTGCCGATCGGCGGCGTGGTGCAGGACCGCGGCACAGGCGAGGATCATCGCCAGCGGGTTGGCGAGGTCCTTGCCCAGCAGCGCCGGAGCGGTGCCGTGGGGCGCCTCGGCCATCGCGACCGTGGTGTCGTAATTCTCGTCGAAGGCCAGCAGCACCGACTCGGCGCCGGCGATCGACCCGAACATCGGCAGCACGAGATCCGACAGGCAATCCCCATCCCGATTGAGGGCGGGGATCACGAGCGGGGCGTCTGTGGCCCCCGACAGCAGCCCTGCGTAGGTGGCGTCGATCAGCACCGGGCGATAGCTGATCTCCGGATGGCGGGCGGCCGCGGCGTCCAGCTCCTCCTTGAGCATTCCCTCGTAGATCGGCGATACGGTCCACTTCGGGCCCCCATACACGCGCGCGCCCATCCGGGCCGCGGTCCGAAACGCGTACTCGGACACCGCCCGGCAGGTCGACCGCGTGATGTGCTCGGTGCGATAGGCGACCTCGGAGGCTGACCCTTCCTGGCCCTCGCGCCACTGCGGAGCCCCGTAGGCATCCTCAACCGCCATCCTCACGACCGAGATCGGGAAATGGACCCCGGCGATCGGCGTCACGCCCGGCAGCCGGCGACCCGTCCGCACGATCACCTTGCCGTCCACCTCCTCGCGCAGGAGCCGGTTTGGAGATCCTACGTCGTCGGCTCCTTCAGGGGTGATCGTGGCCGCCTTCAGGCCCAGCCCCACCGTCCGCATGGCGGCAGCGGCGTCAGTCACGATCTGGTTGGAGGTTGCGCGGCGGTTCCCCAGGGACAGATCGAAGCGCTGCAGCTCCACATCCAGCCCCAACAGGGCCGGATCGAGGACGCGGATCGACTGCTCCAGGAGCTCCTGGCCCGTCTCGTCTCCCTCGAGCACGACGATGCGGATCGTCTCTGGCATCCGGCCCCGCGATTCCTCAGCTGCTCGCAGGCATCAACTGATCGCGGCGCTCGGTCAGCGCTGTGATCACGATCTGGAGATGCGCGTCGAAATCGACGCCCAGCTCCTCCGCGCCCCGACGCATTTCATCGCGATTCACCGCCGCCGCAAAGCTCGGCGTCTTCAGCTTCTTCTTGACCGACTTCGGCGTCATGCCCACCAGTCCGTCCGGCCGCACGTACGCGCAGGCCAGCACGAAGCCCGACAGCTCATCCACGGCGTAGAGAGCCTTCTCCATCGGTGCCTCCCGTGGCACACCCATGAAATCAGCGTGCGAGGCCACGGCGCGCACCAACTCGGGTGGATAGCCCTGGGCTTCGAGCTCGCGGATCCCGTAGCGGGGATGGCCGTCCTCCAGGTTCGGATAGCGCTCGTAATCGAGGTCATGCATGAGGCCGGTGAGGCCCCACAGGTCGACATCGCCGTCGTAGCGCGGCGCGTAGGCCCGCATCGCCGCCTCGACCGCGAGCATGTGGCGGCGCAGGGAGTCGGATTTCGTCCACTCACAGAGAAGGGTCCAGGCGTCCTGGCGCGAAATCTCCACCTGCATGGCCGTTACCCTAGCTCAGCGCTCGGGGCGCGTCTCGCCTCCCCCGGGGCCGGAACACACCGTCCTACCGGAACCGGACGTTCCGCAGGCACCAGCTACGCTGAAGGCCCGCCGGCCAGAAGCGACGACGGCGGAACCGATACCTATGGAGAAGTTCGTAATCGAAGGCGGGGTGCCGTTGTGCGGCACCATCGTCCCCGCGGGCAACAAAAACGGCGCCCTGCCGATCCTGGCCGCGTGCCTGCTCACGGACGACGAAGTCATCCTGCGCAACGTGCCGCGGATCAGCGACGTCGAGACGATGGTCCTGCTGCTCCAGACGCTTGGCGCGCGGGTCGAGTGGCTCGGACAAAGCGAAGTCCTGGTCGATTCCTCGAGCGTCGAGCGGTACGACGTGGACCGCGGGCTGGCCGAGCAGATCCGGGCCTCGTTCCTGCTGGCGGGGCCATTGCTCGCCCGCTTCGGCCGCGCCCACATGCCGCCGCCCGGCGGTGATGTGATCGGGCGCCGCCGGCTCGATCCGCACCTCGACGCCTTTCGGGCGCTCGGCGCGCTGGTCGAGCACAAGGGCGACATCGTGCTCACCGCGCCATCGCTCGGGCTCAGCCCCTGCGACTTCCTGATGGACGAGCCATCGGTGATGGCGACCGAGAACGCTCTGATGGCCGCCTCGTTGACCCGCGGCCCGACCGTGATCCGCAACGCCGCATCTGAGCCCCATGTCCAAGACCTCGCCCGGATGCTCGTGGCCATGGGTGCGGCGATCGACGGGATCGGTTCGAACGTGATGACCGTCCACGGGACCGCCAGCCTGCGCGGCACGACCCACACGATTGCCCCTGACCACATCGAGATCGGATCGTTTATGGCGCTCGCCGGAGTCACCGGCGGCGAGCTCATCGTCAAGGACACGGTGCCGGAGGACCTGCGGATGATCCGCCTCGTGTTCGAGCGCCTGGGCTTGCGGACCGAGTTGCATGGCGCGGACGTGATTGTGCCGGGTAACCAGCGGCTGGTGATCCGCAACGACGCCGGCGATTACTTGCCCAAGGTGGAGGATGGTCCCTGGCCGGCTTTCCCGGCCGATCTGACCAGCATTGCGCTGGCGCTCGCCACCCAGGCTGAGGGCTCGGTGATCATCCACGAGAAGATGTTCGAGAACCGACTGTTCTTCACCGACAAGCTCGTGATGATGGGCGCGGCGATCACGATCTGCGACCCGCATCGGGCCATCGTGGTCGGGCCGCGCCGGCTGCGCGGCGGTCGGGTGGAGTCTCCAGACATCCGCGCCGGAATGGCCATTCTCAGCGCCGCGCTGTGCGCCGACGGCGTCACCGAGATCGGCAACATCCGCCAGATCGACCGCGGATACGAGCGCATCGACGAACGGCTGAGGGACCTCGGGGCACGGATCACGCGGCTGGATGACGCGCCGGTCGCGGCCGCCAGATGACTCAGGCGATGTCCGGGCTCGCGTGAGCGGCATCGGCCGCGCTGGCGATCCGCCCACGACGGTCGATCGCATTCCCAGCGGAACCCGAGACGTCCTGCCCGACGAGATGCGGGAGTTGCGGGCAGTCACCGACCGGATCCGCGCCGTGTTCGAGCACGCCGGTTACGGCGAGGTCTACACCCCGGCGCTGGAATACGAAGGAACGTTCGCACGCGCCGACACGACCGGTACACGGCCCGCCTACCGGATGTTCGACGAACAGGGCAATGTGCTGGTCCTGCGCCCTGATATGACGATTCCGATCGCCCGCCTGGTCGCCACGCGTTACCCGCATACCGATCTTCCTCTGCGATTCTGCTATCTGGCGCACGCCTACCGCGGGGTTCGGCCCCAGCGCGGCCAGTCCCGCGAGTTCCTCCAAGCCGGGGTCGAACTGATCGGCTCCCCCGCTCCCGCGGGAACCGCTGAGGCGCTCGGCGTCCTGTGCGCGGCGCTGGACGCCGCGGGGCTCGACAGTTACTCGATCGGGCTCGGCGACGCTTCCCTGTACCCCTCGCTCCTCGAGGCGGTGGGCGTTCCGGCGCAGCGGCGCGAGCGGATCCTCACTGAGCTGGTCGACGGGGACTTCGTCGGAGTGCAGCGCGAAGTGCATGAGCTCGGCCTGCCCCAGGATCAATCAGACCTGCTGCTGAGCGTGCCGCGGACCCGGGGCGGTCCCGAGGTGCTGGAGGGGCTCTCAGGCGCGCTTCACGATGCGGTCAGCGGCATGCGCGAGCTGCATGCGTTGCTGGCCCCCCAGGTCGCCAAGCGGATCATCTTCGACCTCGGGCTCGTGCGCAGCCTCGGCTACTACACCGGCGCCGTGTTCCAGGTCTACGACCCCGCCTCCGGAGTCCCAATCGGGAGCGGGGGCCGCTACGACGAGCTGCTGGGCTCGTTCGGCCGACCCCTGCCCGCTGTGGGCTTCGCGCTCAACGTGGAGCGGCTGCATATCGCGCTCACGGGGGAGGAGCGAGGTCGCACGCGATGAGCGAGCTCCGCATCGCCGTGCCCCGCGGCGCCCTGTTCACCGACACCCTGGACCTGCTCGACCGGCTCGGGATCGACACCCGGGAGGTCCGCGAGAATGACCGCAAGCTCCTGTTCGAGCAGTCCGGGATCGTGACGATGCGCCCGTCAGACGTTCCCACCTACGTTGAGGCCGGCGCGGCCGACTTGGGCGTTACGGGTAAAGATGTGTTGATGGAACAGTCAGAGCGCGAGGTCTACGAGCTGGTCGATCTCGGCTACGGCTACTGCCGGATGGTGCTGGCCAGCGTGGCGGGGGAGGACCGCACGGCTGAAGCGCTGCGGCGACTGGGCGTGGTGCGGATCGCGACCAAATACCCACGGATCGCCTCGCGACACTTCCTGCAGACCGGTCGCCAGGCCGAGATCGTCGAGGTGAAGGGCTCGGTCGAGCTCGCGCCGCTCACCGGCCTGGTCGAGGGCATCGTCGACCTCACCGCGACGGGAACCACGTTGCGCGAGAACGGGCTCGTGGTGCGCGAGGAGATCGCGGTCTGCACAGCACGACTGATCGCCAATCCGGTCGCGCATAAGCTCAGAGCGAGAACGATCGACAGACTGCTTGAGCGCCTCAGTGGAGTGTGATCGCGTCACCCTCGGCGGTGATCCGACTGTGCTGGCGACGGAGTTGCGGGCTCTCGTCCCCGCCCCCGAGTCAGTCCAGGATGTGGTCACCGAGATCATGACCCACGTCCGCGCGACCGGTGACGACGCGTTGCGGTACTACACCCGCCAGTACGACACCGGTGGTGCGCAGCCGGCGGCGCTGCGAGTTCCTGAGGCCGAGTTGGATACGGCGTTGGAGCAGCTCGATCCCGCGGTGCGCAGCGGTCTGGAGCGGGCGATCGAGAACGTCCGACGCGTCGCCGAGGCGGCGCTGCACTCAGACCGGGCCGTGCAGTTCGACGGCCACGAGGTGGTCCTGCGAGAGGTCCCGGTCGATCGCGCGGGCCTGTACGTCCCGGGCGGTCGGGCCCCGTACCCGAGCACGGTCGTGATGGGGACCCTGACGGCGCGCGTCGCCGGCGTTCAGGAGATCGCGGTGTGTGCACCCCCGGGGCGCGACGGCGACGTCGATCACGTGGTGTTGGCGGCGTGCCGGCTGGCGGGAGCATCGGTCGTGTACCGGATGGGCGGGGCGCAGGCGATCGCTGCGCTCGCGTACGGGACGGAGACGGTGAGCCCGGTCGACGTCATCGTCGGCCCAGGGAATCTGTACGTTCAGGAGGCCAAGCGGCAGGTGTTCGGAGCGGTCGGGATCGACGGTTTTGCCGGACCCAGCGACCTGATCGTGATCGCCGGCAGCGATGCCGACCCGTCGCCGCTGGCGCTCGACCTGCTGGCCCAGGCCGAACACGGCCCCGGGACGCTGGTGATCGGGATCTCCGAGTCCTCGGAGCTGCTGGCTGAGCTGAGCGCGCGGCTGCAGGACGCACCCGACACCGGAGCGGTGGCGCGACTCGTGCAGGTCGCCGATGTCGACCAGGCGCTCGCCCTGGCTGAGGCGTTCGCCCCGGAGCACCTCGAGCTGGTGGGGGAGGAACCGCAGGCGCTCGCGCCGCGCGTCTCGCGCGCCGGATGCGTGTTCCTCGGGGCGGACAGCGCCACGGCGTTCGGCGACTACATCGCCGGCTCCAACCATGTGCTCCCGACCAATGGCGCGGCGCGATTTGCTTCGGCGCTGTCGCCGGCGCATTTCCGACGCAGCTTCACCGAGGTCAGGATCGGCAGCGGGGCCGGGGAGCTCGCCCGCCTGGCGGCTCCTCTGGCCCGGGCGGAGGGCTTTGAGCTGCACGCCCGCTCGATGGAGGCGCGCATTCGGGACAATGGCAAGCATGACCCGGCGCGCTGAGATCGACCGTAAGACCGCGGAGACCGAAATCCACGTCAGTCTCGCGCTCGACGGAGATGGCGCCGGCATCCGCGATACGGGCGTCGGCTTCTTCGATCACATGCTGGATCTGCTGGCGCGACACGGCCGACTGCACCTGGACGTGAGCGCGCGCGGCGACCTGCAGACGGGAGCGCACCACACCGTCGAGGACGTGGGCATCTGTATCGGCCAAGCGCTTGACCAGGCGCTCGGCGACCGCGCCGGGATCAGTCGCTACGGTCAGGCAACGGTGCCGATGGACGAGTCGCGAGTGTCCTGCGCGATCGACATATCGGGTCGTGGGCTGTGTGTGTTTGAGGCCTCGCTGCCGCCGGGATCAATCGGAAACTTTGACCACGAGCTGAGCGAGGAGTTCTTTCGCGCGCTGGCCACCAACGCGAAGTTCACCTTGCACATCACGGTGCAGACCGGCAGCAATGCGCATCACGTGATCGAGGCGATGTTCAAGGCTCTCGCCCGAGCGCTCCGGGCGGCGGTTGCCTTGGACCCGACTGAACCCGGAGTCCCGAGCACCAAGGGGATGCTCGTGTGAGCGCTGCGCCGCGGATCGCCGTGGTCGACTACGGCATGGGCAATCGCCGCTCGGTGCAGAAGGCCTTCGAACATGTCGGCGCCCCGGTGGCGGTGAGCTCTGATCACGCCGAGCTACGCGCCGCCGATGGGCTCGTGGTGCCGGGCGTGGGAGCGTTTCCGACCGCGATGCGCAGACTCCGGGAGCTTGGCCTGGACGATGTACTGCGCAGCCGCGCAGCGCAGGGCACGCCGCTGTTGGGGATCTGCCTGGGTATGCAGCTGCTGTTCGACCACTCCGAGGAGCTCGAGCCGACGGAGGGCCTGGGGCTGATTCCGGGCGAGGTCAGCTGGATCGACGCCGGGGGCTTGAGGATTCCCCACATCGGCTGGAACGAGGTCTCATTCGAGCGCGGCTCGCCGCTGAGCGTGGGGTTACCGGCGCTCGGGTGCCCGTTCTACCACGTGCACTCGCTGGCGGCGCGGCCGCGCGAGCGGGCGGACATCGTGGCGAGCACGGTCTATGGCGAGCGGTTTGCCACGATCGTCGCCCGCGGATCGGTGTCTGGCGTCCAGTTCCATCCTGAGAAGTCCTCCCTCCACGGTCTGCAGATGCTGCGGAACTTCGTGCGCACGTGCTACCGGCCCCAGAGCTCCCACGTCGACGTCGGTGCGGGGTCCGGTCTCGCTGAATCGGCCAGCCCGCGAGCCCTCCGGCTGCGGGCATGATCCTGCTGCCGGCGATCGACATCCTGGACGGGAAGGCCGTGCGCCTCACTCAGGGCGACTTTGCCGCGAGCACGGTCTACGACGCCGATCCGCTCGACGCGGCGCGACGGTGGGTGCAGTCTGGCGCCCGCGCACTGCACATCGTCGATCTGGACGGGGCCCGCGACGGTATGCCGGTGAACCTGGGACACGTGCGCCGGATCGCCGCCGACGTGGATGTTCCGGTCCAGGTCGGCGGAGGTCTGCGCACCGCAGGAGCAGTGCGCGCAGCGATCGACGCCGGCGCTACCCGCGTGGTGCTCGGTACCGCCGCCTATCGCGATGTCGATTTCCTCGACGAGGCGGTGGCCGAACATGGCGACCGCGTGGTGGTGTCGGTCGACGCCCGCGCCGGTCGGCTGGCATCGTCGGGCTGGATCGAGCAGACCGAGATCCCCGTTGCGGCGGTGATCGGGCGGCTTGCCCAACGTGGCGTCAACCGCTTTGTCTACTCGAGCATCGAGCGGGACGGAATGCTGAGCGGCCCGGATCTCGATGAGGTGGCTGAGATCGCGCAACTGGTCCGCGGCACGTTCATCTATTCGGGTGGGATCTCCTCGCTGCCGGATCTCCGCGCGCTCGCGGCACTTCGGCAGGTCAACCTGGCGGGTGTGATCGTCGGCAAGGCGCTCTACGAGAAGCGCTTCACGGTGGAGCAGGCGCAACAGGCGCTTGCCACGGGTGCGTGATGCATTACAAGCGGGTGATCCCATGCCTCGATGTCGATGCGGGCCGCGTGGTCAAGGGCATCGGCTTTGTCGATCTCCGTGATGCCGGCGATCCGATCGAGCTCGCGTGTCGGTATGACCTCGCCGGGGCTGACGAGCTGGTGTTCCTCGACATCACGGCGACCTCGGACAAACGCGAGACGGTCGTCGAGCTGGCGCGTCGCACCGCCGACGACGTTTTCATCCCGTTCACGATCGGCGGCGGGATTCGGTCGGTCTCAGACGCGCAGGCGGTGCTTGACGCCGGCGCCGACAAGGTGTCGGTCAACTCCGCCGCGCTGGCGCGCCCCGAGCTGCTCGACGAGCTCGCCGGCACGTTTGGCGCCCAGTGCGTTGTGCTGGCGATCGACGCCAAGGCACGTCCGGGCCAGAGTCCGACGGCGTGGCAGGCCTACCTGGCGGGCGGACGCGAGCCGACCGGACGCGACGCGGTCGCGTGGGCTCGCGAAGGCGTCGAGCGCGGCGCGGGCGAGATTCTGCTGACCAGCATGGATCGGGACGGGACAAACGCCGGCTACGACCTCGACTTGACGGTCGCCGTCGCGGGCGCGGTCAGCGTCCCGGTGATCGCCTCGGGCGGAGCCGGCGAGCTTCACCACCTGAGCGAGGCGGTCCACGCTGGCGCAGACGCGGTGCTGTGCGCGTCGATCTTCCACTACGGCCACCACACCGTGGCTGAGGTCAAGCAGTACTTGGCTGATCAGGGCGTGGCAGTGAGGCCGCTGGGATAGCCACCGCCGCATCTCGCCTGGACCCCACGGGGCCTCGAAGCTGGTTTGCTCTGCGCCTGGTGCGGCCGGAGAGCCGGTTTTCGCCCAGCCCTCAGCGGGCCGCGAAAATCCCGGCCCGGACAGGCGAGAATGCAGTTCTGTATCTGGTCCCGGCTGGGAGCGGCCGCTACGCGGCCTCTTCCACGTATCCAGCCGCCGAGCACGTATCGCAATACGCGGCGGGCGGGACACGGGGCTCATAGCATCCGGGGCGGCAGCAGGTGGACGACCGCTTGGGCCGACCCCGTCCGATGCGGGCGGCGGCGGCATCCTTGAGCTCTTCGCGCATGCGATCGAGCTCCGCGCCGTGATCCGCGCAGAACCGACGACCGTTTTCGGCCGGTTGCTGACAATGACTACCACTACGACAACGCATAACCATGAATCATAGCAAACACCCCCCGAACGCTTGTTCCGTCGGTGCTACCGGTGCGAGCTGTGGGACTGCACGCGACGCGCCCGAGCCGGCCGCGCAGGTGTGGCCCGGCGCGACGGCGCTCTGGCCTTTCGCGTCGGCCCGGCTGGCAGCATCTCGTAGATGGTCGCGTATCCGTCCAGGAAAATCGCCTTCGGGTCGGCGATCACCGGATTGAACGCTCCGGCGGAAAACGAGAACACCTGCCGACCCGTGGTCACGTCGAGACCCGCGGTGGTCTTCGTGCCGAGGTCCGAGTAATAGACGACATTCCCGACGATGGTCGCGGAGCCGGAGATCTTGCCCCCGGCAGCGTGCTTCCACCGGATCGCACCTGATTGGGCATTGAAGGCGTAGAAGTTCCCGTCATAGGAGCCGATGTAGACCGTGGGCCCCAGCCCCGGTGTGTTTTCCACCGCCGGCGAGGCATACACGTAGGCGCCCGTCTCGGTGGCCCAGGCCAGCGCTCCGGTGTGCACGCCGAATGAGTACACGCGCCCGTCGGTGTTCCCCATGTACACCCGGCCGAATGCCACCGCGGGGCTGGAGTAGAACTGGCCCGAGCCGAAGCCGAAGTGCGCACCATTGGTTCCGACCGCCCAGATCTCATGGCCGTTGCCCGCGTTGAGCGCGTAGGCACGGCCCGCGTAGTCGCCGAAGTAGAGAACGCCGTTGACCAGCGCGGGGCCTCCCTTGATCGCGCCGCTGGCCTGATAGGTCCAGTCGACGTGGCCATCCCCGATCCGCAACGCGTACATCGTGCCGCTCTGGTCGCCGAAGTAGACGGTCTGGCCCTGCACGATCGGCGAGGACTCGGTGCCCGCGGGCACCGCACGAGACCACACGACCCGTCCGGTCTGCATCGACACGGCGACGAACCGGCCGGCGCCCGGACTCTGCTTCTGTCCGACGGCCTGGTGAGTTGAGAGCAGTGGAACCAGAACGAGCCGGTTCTTGGCTGCGACGGCGGGCGAGGCAGCCGCGAGCGTTCCCAACCGATGCGCCCAGCGCTGATGTCCGTTGACCGTGTTGACCGCTTTCGCCCAGCCGTTGTCGTCCACCAGGTACAGCGTGGTCTGGTAGATGACGGGAGGGAACTCCAACAGGCCGCCGTCGGCGTATCTCCAGCCGATGCGCAGCGGCGGGTGCAGCTTGCTCGCGCCGGGGAAGACGCGAGTGCGACCGTCATCGAAGCCATACCACGGCCACTGGAAGTGGTTCACGACGGTCCGCGGCTGGGGCGGCGCCGATGGTGGTGTTGTCGTGACCGTCGGGTGGGTGAACTCGACGTTGGGGTGGGACACGTTGCCCGGTGCGTGGGTCAGGATGAGCGCTGCTGCGCCGCCGAGCGCAACCAACACGACCGCAGCGGCGACGAGCCCGCGCCGCAGCAGTCGCCGCGAAACGGGACTTGGCATGGCTCGCATGCTAATGGCACCCAACCTTGGTCGCGCCGCGCGGCGCGCGAAGATGGAGGGGGTGAGGATTCCATCTCCAGAGGCTCTCGCGCAGCGCGTTGCAGCACTACCGGCCGCGGTTCCGCTGCTCGCTGCGCTGGGCGAGACGCCGGGCGTCTACCTGGTCGGCGGTGCAGTTCGGGACCTGCTGCTGGACCGCGAGCCGGTCGAGCTGGATCTCGTGGTCGAAGCAGATCCGGGCCCGGTAGCGGCCCGGCTGGGCGCTCCCGCGCACGCGCACGACCGGTTTGGCACCTCAAGTGTGACCGTGGACGGCTTCAGATATGACATCGCGCGGGCGCGACGCGAGACCTATTCCCGGCCGGGAGCACTGCCGGACGTGACTCCGGCGAGCCTCGGCGAGGACCTGCTCCGCCGGGATTTCACCGTCAACGCACTAGCGATCTCGCTCGGTGGGCCGCAGCCGGGAGCGCTCGTGTGGGCGCCGAAGGGGCTGGAGGACCTCGCCGCCCGCCGCTTGCGAGTGCTCCATGACGCCAGCTTCGTCGACGATCCCACCCGGCTGTTTCGCCTCGCCCGCTACGCGAGCCGGTTGGGATTCGCGGTCGAGCCGCACACCTTCGAGCTGGCCCGGCGAGCGGTTCGGACCGCGGCGCTGGCTACGGTGAGCGCCGCGCGGGTTGGCACCGAGCTGCGGCGCCTGGCCCGCGAGCCTGATCCGATCGCCGCGCTGCACGACATGCGCCGACTCGGGCTCGCGGTGGCGATCCATCCTCGCTTTGGCTTGGGCGACCCGGCGCTGGCTCGCCGAGCCCTGGCACTGCTCCCCGACGATGGCCGGCGCGGCACGCTCGCCCTCGCGGTCGCCTCGCTCCACGTGCCGCCCGACGAGCTGAGTGAGGTGCTTGACGCGCTCGCGTTCGACGCCGGCGAGCGCGACACGATCCTCGCCGCAGCACGACGCGCCGATGAGCTGGCCGCAGCGCTGCAGCAGGCCGAGCTGCCTTCACAGATCGCCGATGCGGTTGCCGGCGCCGGGCCGGAGCTGGTGGCCATTGCGGGTGCGCTCGGCCCGGCGGCGGCGGCCCGGCAATGGCTTGACTCGATCCGACAGGTGCGGCTCCAGATCGGCGGTGCCGACCTGCTCGAGGCGGGGATCGCGGCCGGGCCCGCGATCGGCCGCGGGCTCCGCGCCGCGCTGGCGGCAAAGCGCGACGGCCGGGTCTGCGGACGCGAGGCGGAGCTCGCCGAGGCGCTGCGGGCCGCCGGACTCAACGGATAGCCTGCGATGGAGATGACGCTGACGGAGCCGTTCTACGCCCGAGGCGGGCATTTCGCGATCGACTTTGCCGGCGCGCACGCCCTGTTCACGACGCGGCGCGGCGGGTGCTCGAGCGGCGCCTACGCGAGCCTGAACCTCGGAGGCGTGACCGACGATGACCCGGACGCGGTGGAGCGCAATCGCGCGATCATGCAAGCCGAGGTCGGCGCCCGGCTCGCGTTCGTGCGCCAGGTCCACGGTGCGCACGTCCGCCTGATCACGGCGCGCACCGATGAGCGGTCAGGGCTCCCGCAGGCGGACGGACAGGCCACTGCACTCGCTGAGGTGGCGCCGGCGGTGCTGGTGGCCGACTGCCTGCCGATCGCGCTGGCCGGCGAGGGCGCGGTGGCGATTCTGCACGCGGGCTGGCGCGGGCTGGCCGGGGGCGTCGTGGCCGAAGGCGTCCGTCGGCTGGTGGAGCTTGGGGCCCAGCCGCCGCTGATCGCGGCGATTGGCCCCGGCGCCGGGGCGTGCTGCTACGAGGTGGGGCCGGAGGTGCATGACGCCTTCTCCGGACTCCCCGGCTCGGCTCACCGCGGCCGCCACCTTGACCTCAAAGCGATCGCGCGCCACCAGCTCGAGCAGGCCAACGTCGCGGAGATCCACGACATTGCGGTGTGTACGATCTGCTCAGAGCCCTCGCTGTTCTACTCCCACCGTCGCGATCGCGGTGTGACCGGACGCCAGGCGGGGATTGCATGGTTGAGCTGATTCGCGGTTTGCACGCCGAATCCGTGCGGGCCAACCTTGAACGCGTCCGCGAGCAGATCTCGGCTGCCGGCCGTGACCCAGGCGAGGTCGAGATTCTCGCCGCGGTCAAGTATGTGGCCATCGACGAGCTCGGCGTGCTCGCGCAGGCCGGCGTGCAGCTGGTGGGGGAGAACCGCGCCCAAGATCTGGCGGCCAAGGCCGATGCCTACCCGAGCGCGTTCACCTGGGACTTCATCGGCGCGCTGCAGAGTCGCAAGGTGCGCCAGATCCTGCCCTACGTTCGCTATATCCACTCGGTGGCGAGCGATTCGGTGCTCGGGCAGCTGGGGCGCTACGGGACGGCTGAAACGCAGGTCCTGCTCGAAGTGAACGTCAGCGGTGAGCCGGGCAAGAGCGGCATCCCGCCGGCGCAGCTGCCGTCGTTTCTGGAGCGGTGTCCGGTGGCGGTGGTCGGCTTGATGACGATGCCCCCGCTGGCGAGCAACCCTGAGGACAGTCGGCCGCACTTCGCCGCTCTGAGAGCCCTGAGCGAGCGTTATCGCCTCAAGCACCTGTCAATGGGAACCAGCCAGGACTACGTCGTTGCGGTGCAGGAGGGCGCTACGATCGTGCGCGTCGGGACGAGTCTGTACGCCGCCGCGTCATAATGATGTGCAGGGAAATTCCGCCGCTTCGTCGAACCACGGACACGCAATGGCCTTCCGAGACACCTGGCACCGCACGTTGGTCTACTTTGGGCTGGCCGAAGATGACGCCTACGAGGACGACGACGCCGAACCGTACAGCGAGCCCGAGGTCGAGCTACAGGACACCTATCGCGAGCGTCCGAACGTACGTCGGCTGAGCGCGCGCCGCCGCCGCGATGAGATCGACGACATCTTCGCCGATGACCCGGGAACCGCGCCCGAGCGTCGCACCACGTCACTGCGGCCGGTCGGCGGTGACCGGGCTGGCAACGGCCGGGGCGCCGGGGACGTGCGCGTGCATTTCGTGGCGCCGAAGAGCTTCAACGACGTGCAGGACGTCGCCGACAAGTTCAAGGACGCGATCCCGGTGATCATCAATCTCCAAGGTACGGACACCGATCTGTCCAAGCGGCTGATCGACTTCTCGAGCGGCCTCACCTACGCGCTCGACGGAGGAATGCAGCGGATCGCCGACAAGGTGTTCCTGCTCACCCCGCGTAACGTCGAGGTGTCAGCCGAAGAACGCGCGCGACTGGTCGAGAAGGGCTTCTTCAACCAAAGCTAAGCCGGATGCTGGCGTGGCGCGAGTCACTGCGATGGCTCTGTTGCGCGGCTTGCGCAGGGCCGCGAAGCCGGTGGCGGTAGATTTCAATTGATATGCGAGTCGGCCTCATCGGAGCTGGCAACATGGCCCGCGCACTTGCGCGTGGTTGGGGTGATCCGGTTCTGTGCTCGGACCACGGGTCGGGACGGGCGAAGGCGCTCGCGGACGAGCTGGGGGGCCAGGCCGTCGATGCAAACACAACCGTGGCAGACCGCGCCGACCTCGTCGTGCTCTGTCACAAGCCCGCCAACCTGCGCGCGGTGGCCGCCGAACTGGAGGGCCGGGTCGAGGCCGTCGCGTCGGTGCTGGGCGGCACGACGATCGCCGCCTTGCAGGAGGCGTACCCCGGCGTCCCGGTGTTCCGCGTGATGCCGAACACGCCGGTCGAGGTGCGCCGCGGGGTGGTCTGCTATGCGCCGGCGGCCGGTGTCGACGCTGGCCTGGAAGCGGAGGTGCTGACGCTGTTCGAGCGGCTGGGCACGGTGGTCAGGATCGATGAGCGCTTGATCGAGGCGGCGACCGCGGTGATGGGCGTGGGGCCCGCGTACCTGGCGCTGGTCGCCGAAGCCCAGGTCGACGCGGGGGTTCGCTACGGGCTCAGCGCGAGCTTAGCCGGGCATCTGGTGGCAGAGACGATGTCCGGCAGCGCTGCGCTGCTCGCGGCGCGGGGCCATGACACGCTGGCGATCCGGCGCGAGGTCACCTCGCCCGGAGGCGTCACCGCGCGTGGCCTTGACGCACTCGAGCGCGGCGGTATCCGCGGCGCGTTCCAGGCCGCGATTGACGCTGTCTGTGGGGCGGCCCGCTGATGCTGTTCGCGGCTGTCACCCGGGGCACCATCGCGAACTACGTGAGCGCGCTGTTCGAGGTCTACATCATCCTCATCTTCGCCTACATCCTGCTCAACCTGCTGTTCTCCTTCGGCCTGCGGTTGCCCTATGCGCGCTGGTCGGGTCCGATCCTCAACTTCCTGCGCGACGTGTCTGAGCCCTACCTGCGGATCTTCCGCCGCTTCATCCCGACGATTGGGATGTTCGACTTCACGCCGATGATCGCGATCATCGTCCTGTACGTCGTGCGGACGATCGTGGTCAATGCCATCGCAGGCTGAGCGCGGCCAAGCGTCGATGTCCGTCCACGCCGGGCCGGAGGTCTCACCGCGGACTCGCTCGATCGCGTTTGCCCGCGCCGCCGCCGTGGCGGTGATCGTGGTGATTCTCGACCAGGTCTCCAAGCACGCGGTCAGGGCAGACATCAGCGTCGGCCAGGTCACCACGGTGCTCCCGGGTGTGCGGCTGGTTCACGTCCGCAACAACGGTGTCGCGTTCGGGTTCTTCTCGGGTGGCGGCGCGCTCGTATTGGTGTTGACGCTCGTCGCGCTCTCAGTGCTGATCGGGTACTTCGCGTGGCGCCCGACCCGCCCCTGGTTGTGGCTGCCGACGGGCATGCTGGTCGGTGGCGCGCTCGGCAACCTGATCGACCGGATCGCCAACGGCTCGGTGACTGACTTCATCAAGCTGCCGCTGTGGCCCGCGTTCAACCTCGCCGACATGTCGATCACGTTCGGCGTGATCGCGCTGCTGCTTGTCCTGGAGGGCAAACGCAAGGGATGAGCCGTGCCCCAGATGACGTGAGCGGTGCGCGGGCGGCCGTCCGCGAGCCGACCGAACTCACGGTTCCCGACAGCGCCGCCGGCGTGCGGCTCGACCGGTTCCTGGCCGCACCGCTCGGCTCGCGGGCCCGCGCCCAGACGCTGATCGACGCCGAGCGCGTGCGCGTGGATGGGCGGTCGCGGGCCAAACGCTACGCCGTGCACCCGGGTCAGGTGATCCAGATCGACGACCACGATCAGGTGCCCGAGGCGCCAGAGTCCTACGGGCCGGTGACCCTGGCCTACGAGGACGACTACCTGCTGGTGGTCGACAAACCGGCAGGCGTCGTCGTACACCCCTCGCGGGGGCACCGGACGGGCACGCTCGCCCAGGCGCTCGCCGGCCGTGGCGCCGGAGGGGAGGATCCCTGGCGCGCCGGGATCGTCCATCGACTCGACCGCGACACCTCTGGCCTGCTCGTGGTCGCCAAGAGCGACTCGGTGCACCGGGCGCTCAAGGCGCTGCTGTCCGAACGCCAACTCCGCCGTGAATATCTCGCGCTCGTCACCGGTCACCCTCCGGCCCGGACGGGAACGATCGACGCACCGATCGGACGCGACCGTCGCGACCGCCTGCTGATGTCGATCGACACCGACGACCCGCGCGAGGCACGGACGCAGTTCGAGGTCGAGCGCATGCTGCCCGACAGCTCGCTCCTGCGCGTGGTGCTGGACACGGGGCGAACCCATCAGATCAGGGTGCATATGCGCGCGATCGGGCATCCGATCTGCGGTGACACCCAATACGGCGCGCCCGGCCTCTACGGCTTGGAGCGACAGTTCCTGCACGCGCAGCGGCTGGCGTTCGAGCATCCCGTCACGCACGAAGCGGTGGACGTGCGTTCCCCGCTGCCCGCAGACCTGGCGGCGGCCCTGGAGCGAGCGGCCACAGGGGCTTAGAGCGCGGCTCGGCTCGCTCGCTTGCCCACGTGGCGGCGCGGGCGAGCCGGGATCCGGCCGCAACACGCGAACGTTGGCGTTTGACGTCCACCCCTCGGACGCCAAACGCCAAGGTTCGGACAAAGCGCCGTGAGCACTGGCGTAGACTGATTGGAGAACAGTTTTTCCCTCTAACCCCGTCCGCGCGGATCGCGCCCTGCCCTGGCTCATGCCGGGGTTCGCGAAACCAGCGGGTGGGCAACGCTTAATCACAGACAAAGGAAGCAGGAAACGTGGCTCGAGTTGGAATCAAGGAGCTGCTGGAGGCCGGCGTCCATTTCGGCCACCAGACACGCCGTTGGAACCCCAAGATGCGCCGGTTTATTTTCGGCGAGCGGGACGGCATCTACATCATCGATCTCCTCCAGACGGAGGCACTGCTTGAGAACGCCAGCCAGTTCGCGGCGGATCTCGCCCGTCGAGGCGGCACGGTCCTGTTCGTGGGAACCAAGAAGCAGGCTCGCGACGCGGTCAAGGACACGGCCGAGGCGGCGGACATGCCGTACGTCAACCATCGCTGGCTCGGTGGTCTGCTGACCAACTTCCAGACGATTTCGCAACGCATTAGGCGCCTGCACGATCTCGAGCGCTATGAGACGGAGGGGCAGCTCCAACTGCTCCCGACCAGGGAGCGGATGGCAGCGCAGGCCGACCTGGCGAAGCTGCGCGCCAATCTCGGCGGCGTCAAGAACATGCCGCGGGTCCCGGACGCCGTGTTCGTGATCGATATCAAGACCGAGGCGATTGCGATCCGTGAGGCCCAGCGCCTGAGGATCCCGATCATCGGACTCGTGGACACGAACTGCGACCCCGAGGGGATCGACTTCGTCATTCCCGGCAATGATGATGCGATCCGGTCGTGCGCTGCGATCACGCGGGCGATCGGTGACGTGGTGTCCCAGGGACACGGCATCTTCCGTGCCGAGGAGGAGGCAGCGCGGCTGGAGCGCGAGCGTCAGGAAGCCGAGGAGCGTGCCCGCCGCGAGGCCGAGGAGTTGGCACGCCAGGAGGCCGAAGAGCAGGCTCGCCGGGAGGCTGAGGAACAGGCGCAGCGGGAGGTCGAGCAAGAGGCCCAGCGCCAAGCCGACGAGGCTGCCGCCGCCGCTGCGCCGGTCGCGGCGCCGCCGGCGCCTGCCGCACCTGCTGCACCCCCTGCGGCTGCACCCACTGCGGCTGCAGCACCTGCGCCGGCGGCAGCACCTGCGCCGGCGGCAGCACCTGCGCCGGCGGCAGCACCTGCGCCCGCAGCACCGCCAGTTGCCCCGGCTGCCCCTGCACCCGAGGTTGCTGCGGCTGCACCCCAGGCTCCGGCCCCCGCACCCGAGGCTCCGGCCCCCGCACCCGAGGCTGCGGCCCCCGCACCCGAGGCTGCGGCCCCCGCT
>Ga0302325_10010765_pt1 | contig 19767 bp, 22 predicted proteins | sample Palsa_T0_2_FD_201948 | JGI IMG/M metagenome (GOLD analysis project Ga0302325, IMG submission 201948) | Peat permafrost microbial communities from Stordalen Mire near Abisko, Sweden - Palsa_T0_2 | ecosystem: Environmental > Terrestrial > Soil > Palsa > Peat permafrost | place: Sweden: Abisko...
CTCTCCGTCACCACAAAGCTAATCGCCTTCGCCAAGTGAAAGTCTATAAAATGTATTCTGAAAATAGACCCTCCATCCCGTGCGGGCTCTCGTGACCTATGTATTCCAAAAATAGGCTTTTTCTCAACTTCGCAATTTGGCGTTGCGCGCCTCTTAATTCTGAGCCTCCGTGTCGGCGGGCGAACGTTATTCCAACCTAGCCTTTTAACTAACGCGATTAAGAGCAAAAAAACGCCGAACCATCAAACTGTGCAGGAAATAAAGTTCCACCACTCGAGTACGTGGCTTAAGTCTATTATCTGCTGTCTGTCTGTCATTTATAGAACGCTACTACGACGGCTCCGCCACCCCTCTCGAAAGGCGATCCAGCTGCAGGGGCAAGTTGATGAAACGATGCATATACATATACATATGGGGGCTATGCATGCGAGATGCCGCGAAATTGGGACGGTTATTGAGCGATAATTCGCTTTTTTGGGAAAAGGATACGAGAAATTAATCCCTGCAGCAGGCGATTTGCGGTGTAATGCGAACGGGCCTCTTAGCGCACGTTTTGCATACTCAATTGGGATTGGGATACTCGTACTGCAGACCACGCGATATGTGTTCTGAATCAAGACAAGCTGGCTAGTAGGGTGTCTTGTATCCCGCGATCATCCTGTGCAATCGTTGATCTCCTGTCAAGGGCAAGTCGGACAACTGGATCCGATTGCAAAAAACGCGAAACGGGCGTATTTATCGGTCCCACGCGTGCGATCGGCGCCCACCCCCCCATGGCCATCGCGCCATCGTGCCCGGCCCTGCGACCCTCCATCGCGTATTCTACCCGATCGAAGACTCAAAGAACACGTTTTCATGAATACATAAATGCCGATCGAGTTAGTATAGGGACCACGACGATTGATAGTTTCGAAATGCCGGTAAAATTTTCCAAAGTTAAAAGGGCTGGTAAATTGAAATTGTATGAGGTGAGAAAATGGGTATCGCGTTACGGCCAATCACGCCACGCGGAAAGGGGCCAATTTTGGTCCGGTACTATCGCACCTCCGTCCTGCATTTCACTCGCCTGGCAATCGACGCGGCCGCGCGGGAAAGGGGGGTGCTTCGCCATGACCCGCTTGATAGACTATCTAGATATGGGCTCAAGTATCAAGGAGGGTGGTTTTTTGATCTGTGTAAATAGCGCTTGGTGTCAGTGCTGTCGGGGACGCTCAGATCGTCTTTGAAGGTTTGACAAGTAACAAAGTGGATTTTGGTTCGCGTATAATCGGATCGAATTCGTGACGCACGGTCCCGTAGCAAAGAAATATGCCCATGCAGGGTTTTTGACGGAATGATAGTGATTCACACACAGACCATAAAATTACGCCCACCCCAAACTTCGATCCCTCTGCTCATTGGGATCAATTCCTTCCTCGCCGAGCGACAGCGTCTGTCTATCTTCTGGTGTTCCAGGCAGCAGCAGAGGGAGGCATTTCTGATCTACGTTAGCTTTGCAGACTGGTTGGCTGGTTAGCCACCACCAAGTTGGTATTGATTTTAATCTCAGGCAACGGCACGGCCCAAGAATATCAAACGCGCCGAAACAGCAGCTGGGCCACCCCCCCACTTTAGCCGCCCGCTCAATTCGACCGCACCGCACCACCTCCTGCCGGCCAAGCGGGTAACCTTGCCAGCGGATCACTTTCCCCGAGTACAGCAGGCTAACCACTCTCTTCGTCGCATTCACCACTTCCGAGCCTCTCTTCTCCTGCTGCTGCTGCTGCATCACGTCGCTGCGCCCGTCCGCGAGTAATTGGTAGCTGCCAGAAAGCAGCCCCCCCCCTTTCCGCACTGCCCAAGGCCAACCACGCCGACATCGTACAGCGCTAGTTTATTCGTCGCTGCTCTCTTTCTCGTCCCTCGTTCGGTATTCCATTCCACTTTGGGCACTTTCCTCGATCCACCGACACAGCCGCTGGCGGTTCTAGAACGACTGCATCCCTTCACGACGTTACATTGCCTCCTTTTATCGTTCTCTTGGGGAATCAAGTTGGAGTCAATCGAGGCCTTCGATGGAATTGAGTCTGTAACGATCTATTTCCCGCGTACGAATACCTCCTGATAAAATCTCCGGAACCGATTTATTGGAAATCAAACCTTGGCTTGGAAACCTCGACAATATGGCGGTTGTTCAGACCATGAAGAGCGATCTGTTCGTCGGGCATGACGTGGCCAACAAAGACGATATCACGACCGAGATGTCTACTCTCGACGGGAACGAGGACCCTGGTCCATGCTGCAGTTGTTCAAAAGTACAACCCGCCCTGGCATTACTGACGTGGTTTAGCCAATTGATGAAGGACAAGTGATCCTGTTTAATAATAAGTGTTGGCATCCTGCATGGTATTGCGACCTTTCGACATGCATTGACTGTAGTTTCCATTGCATCACATGTGACAGCCTACTCGATATCAATATGAATGTATACCTAGATGGAGAGGGGAACCCAATATGTGCCAATTGTATGCATAATTGTTCTATATGCAATCAGCCTATTACGGATTTCGCGATGATGTATGGTATAGTCCCTCTCCATTCCCACGCTGATAGCAAGGCAAGGAAATGTATCACGAAGAATGCTTCCGGTGTCAAGAGTGTCATGCCCCAATATCTGGCACGGTGTACGCAAACACGAGTAAAGGAGTCTATTGCGTGAATTGTCATAACGAACGAATGGCTCGAAGTCGGAAACATCACGAGGACCGCAAAAGAAGAGCAAAGGAACGAGCTGAGCGGAAAGCAAAGCAGGAGAGGGAAAAAATGTCCCCGGGTTTGCTAGTCGACAGAGATAAGAGCCTTCCTGCACCACCTCCCGAGTTGTCGCCAAATCCCAGCATCGGTTCTAACACTCTATCACCCGTACCTCCGCCCGTAAATGAGGCTAACCGTAGATTCCTTTATCAGAGGCGGCTTTTAAAAGTCATTTATTGGGCGAGCGAGTCCATGGCGCTGCAGAACAAGAACTTCGCGCAAAGCGAAGCAAACGCAGTTCAGCAATGATTGAAACAGAACTAAAACTCAACGGACTTGCGTCACCAAGTTCATTATCAAATGTCCAACAGGACTCCGCAAGCGAACGCGACTCCACAGTCAAAGAGAAATCCCAGCAGGATACTCAGCCACCAAGTCCCGAGGATGAAGGTGAAGGAGACTATCTTCCCATCGTTCTCGATCAAGCATCCATGCCGAATAGCCCGGATCCAACTCAGCTCGAAAACATCATCGAAAGCCCTGTCCTTGGATTTGCCGAGCAGTCACCGTTTGCTGCTCCCAACCCGCAAATCGAGAAACTCATCTCAGAGGAGCCCGTCAAGACACCACCGCTTCAAGAAACTTTACCTCCGGTTACTGTCGAGAAGAGGAGATCATCCTCTGCAAGTGCTGAGAGACGGTCCTCACCAGTGAGCACAGAACGGAAGTCATCCATTAGTACTATTGCCAAGGAAGCGACTGAGGCCCTCGGGAGGAAAATGTCTCTTCGATCTCGCCGCAAGAATTCTAAATCGCACAACGCGAATGGCTCTCAAGATTGGAAACTAGGAGACATTCCACGACGAAAGAACTCTGAAGTCGCGAGCGATCTCCCTGAGACTGCGCCTCTGAAGTCTGCCATCCCAGATTTTCCTATTCCTCCATCGACGATGCTCTTGGAAACGCGACCTGCAGCCGTTACCACTGCGGATGTTAATCCTCTTTCCGAGCGATCAGCTTCTCCACCAGCGTCTCCTGCTCAATTTATGATGCGGAATGATTCTGTGTCTATTTCAGAGGTTTCGACTGCCCTGACGCCGACAAGTGTGACGTTTGACGGAAAGAATACTCCTCCAACGGCATCTACGAGTTTACCTTCCGCATCTCCGCCAATACCGACGCGACATCCTCATCATAGCCCGAAATCATCTATGGCTAAACCTCAACATAGTGCGAAGTCGTCGATGGCGATATCACTTCATAGTCCGAATCGATCGATGAGCGAGCCACGACAGACCCGTCGCGAATCATTGAGCGCTCAGCAGAAGACTCCAGGTACTATGTCAGAGAAAGCACCGCATCACAGTCCTAACGCTTCGACATCGTTCATCTCAATGACTTCTTCTTCTCGACCCTCAACCGCAAGCTCGGGTAAACCTACCGAACTTCCTGAAGCACCACAAACTCCTCTATTCCCAATATCACATTTTGGTCCGTCGCCGCAACTCCCTTCAATCCCAAGTCCTGGAGTTCTCAACTTCGAGGATGAAATGTCACAGGCATGGTTGCAGCACGAGAGGAAGGGTAGTGTTGGAAGTCTGGGAAATAAACGTCGACAATCAAGTTCGTCGCAAAGTGGCGGTATGTTCTCAAAGATGGCCAGCACGTTACGACATAGTCGAAGTGCTTCCGTGGATCAAAAACAAGGGACACATTCTCGACAAGCATCGAAAGGAGGACATTCGAAAAGCGAGTCCAAGTCTAATGTTGAGGGCACTAATGCACTTGCGGTCGCCGAAGAAGAGAAGGCAGAATTGAGACGACAATTACGGCATAGCACAAATCAAATCGTGGAATTGGAGTTGAAGTTACAAGACGGAGATGAGAAAGTTGAGGCTGCTGAGAATAAATTGGAAGGCGCAAAAGATGCATTGGCAGCGGTGGAGGCTGAGAGGGAAATGGCATTGCATGAACTCAAAGTCCTGTTGAAGCATCGATATGCACTGGAGTCGAAGTCGCGGAACGAGAAAGGATTGCGAGAGGCCTGTGATAAGATTCTGAATGACTTTGAAGAATCATTGGAGAAGCTGAAGATTAACATGCTGGAGCAGATCAGGGAATATACATCAGTCCGAGCGCAACTCGTTCAAGAAACGGGACGTCTACGCGGCTTAAGAGATAATTACCTCGAAGAAGCTACGCAACTCAATAAACAGAACAACGAACTCTCGGATCTGAATAACGATATCCAGCGAAATATGGATCGCACTCCGAACCACTCCAAGACTCTTTCCGATTCCAGAGGATTCAGTTTATTCAAAAATCAACATCGGTCTCCCACCGCAGGTTCAATCTCCTCCGTCCAATCAGTCCTCTACAAGAACGACGTTGCGCATCCCATGTACTTTGAATCGAAGAAGTCTGGAGAACACCCATATGTGGATTCACCGATGTCGAAGGGTAGCGATTCTACCATCATTGCGGACGAGTCTGTTTTGAGCAAGGCTGTAGTGACTCGTGTTTCGGATCAGGACAATGCTGAACTGCCTCCTCCGCCAAAGAAGTTCAACTGGAAGAAGAATACTGCGGCGCTGAAGAAGAACGCAGTCAAAGGCTTCAAGAGTGTTTGGTCAGGCGAGACGAATATTCTCGTAACGTCTCCTGGAACCACGATCTCGTCTCCGCAGTTGGTGTCGTCTTCGTCTCAAGGAAACGGACTGAACATTCTCTTGCCTCAATCAAGAGGCTCGTTTGACAACTTACAGAACGAGACGTACAAATCTCATAACTTCCAGCCCAAAACGTTCAAGCGATGGCAAAAATGTGGATTCTGTGGCGAAAAACTCACAGGGTCGGAAGTCCGATGTGCTGGTATGTTCTTCACCTGTTGGTGGCTAATGTTAGGTTGCGATTACCAATGTCATACGAAATGTCTCATGTCCGTTTCTGTGGCATGCACTAGCTCTCGCAACAAGACCATCCGTGATACCGATGCTTCATCCGTCGCCAGCGAAACCGCAACCTTGTTTGGTAACGACCTCAGTCGGCAAGCGGAGATCGAAGGACGGCCGATTCCGTACATCATAATTCGTTGTATCGAAGAAGTCGAGGCCAACGGAATGGAGTACGAGGGCATATATCGCAAATCAGGCGGTGCTTCATCTCTACGTGCAATCATCGATGCCTTCGAAGCAGGTGGAGAAGTGAATTTCGATCACCTCGGCGGATCGGGAGATATCTGTGCTGTCACCAGCGCATTGAAACAATATCTTCGGAATTTACCTGATCCACTGCTCCCATTCAGTGCCTACGATCGATTCCTCCAGGCGACAGCAGGGAATGATCAGGCTCTGAAGCTCCACAAGTTCCGAAGCGTCTTGGAAGCCATGCCAAAGGTTAATTACGATACTCTACAAACACTTATGTTACATCTTGCAAGGTATTTTCTCCAGATTTTCATTGTTAACAGCAGGGTTGTGGACAAGAGCGATGTCAATCTAATGCATGCAAACAATCTTGCTGTCGTGTTCTCACCAACCCTCATGCGAGATCAAACAGGCGCAAGACAAATAGCCGACATGAACTCAACAAACCAATGCGTCAAATTCCTAATCGAGAACGCAGTCATCTTGTTTACCACCGGAAAGCCAACATTACAAACGATCGAAAAGAGTGCCACAAACGAAAGCATTCTAGGTCTCTCGCGGATCATGGACAATAGAATCTGAGGAGGTGCAATGGAGGTTCGTATGCGCTGTAGCCAGTGCGTTAGGGGAGGCAACATATACCGGAATTTTATGGACTATTGGAGAATTATTGTGGTGGTTTACGTATTACTTTTTCGAGTATGGAGTTTTTGCTGGAATTTCTGTTGTGTACTATATATTCTGGTGGACTGAAAGGTTGGGTGGTTTGTTTGCTTTGCTGCTTTGGTGTGAGGGGTGCTTCTGGTTCGTAGCTCGTAGGGTTTTGTTTAATGAGCAATTGATATCTTTAGTTTTCAGGTCAAAGGCATGTCACTCATATTCTGGACGGCTTCTGTCTGAGAGGGCGGTAAGCATAAACGGAGTGACACCGCGCCCTCGAGAGTTGATTGGATGTTGCGGGTACGATCCGTCGACGGATCAGCGCGCCGAAGTGTGGAGAAGCGCCGTCCATCTGCCATCAAGTCTTCTCCGCATAAGTCGCTCTTTTCCGTTACTGCTGTATTACAAGACATGGCTATCAAGGATGATGTCGCAAAGCTTTCGAACGGTGCTGAGATAACATATCTCGACACTGGCGCCCCGGAAGGCGTTACCAATTATCGCACTTTCTTATTCATACACGGAGCAGCCCATAACAAATGTATCAGAGAGTCCGAAACTTGCTGATTGTAGATGTGTGGGAGCCTCTCCTGAAGGCAATCCCCAAGGGGGCGCGAGGAATCTCCTTCTCCCAACGTGGCTTCAAAGGGTCCACTCCATTGACTGCCGAGGAGGCCGGTTGTACCGTCCCCGCAAGCAAACTCCACCAAACACATGTCAGTGACTTCGTTTCCTTCATCCAATTCGTCGGCGAAACTCTTCGGGTTCCAAAACGGTCTTCCGATGGCACTGGAGGGATCACCACCGTCCACTGGTCCAAGGGCTGCGCACTTGCCGCCGGCCTATTCTACTTTGCAAAAGGAAATGCATCGTATACCCAACTTATCGACAACTATATCTCCTCGGTTGTCCTTTACGAGGCGCCCACCTCTGCAGTATTCGGCCTCAGTGCAGGAGACTGCGCGAACAACTTATTCTACGGACGGCTTAATCCCCCTCCTGAAGATCCGAACTTCATGTTCGCCAAGTATGTCACAGGATTCTACAAAAACACTCCCGAATACCTTTCGCAAAAGGGAGGCAAGCAGGTCCTGGAGTATTATCGCGCCGGAGCCCTTGAACCTGAATTCCAGAGCTTTTCCGCAAAAGTGTATGAAGGAGAATACCTCCAATCTATTCTACATTGGTTTTTGAAAGATAAGGGGGAGGACAGGTTCGAGGCTTGTCATGAGGCTTTCCGTGAGATGGCCAATTCTAGCGTCAAGAGGATTGGGCTCCTTTGGGGAAGTGAGGGGCCTCCCGAGTGTCTTGAAGGCAGCTGGATTGCAGAGAAATGGTTGCAAGACGAGGAGGCGAAGACGGGTGAGAAAAAAGTGATTACCAAGGAGTTCGAAGGTGGGAATCATTATATTCAATTTTACGATCCCAAGGGTATGTGGGATACTATCTTGGAGCTTTCTGTATGAGAGATGCGTAGATGTGTAGCAGATGTGTAGTGTAAAGTATTTTTAGTGTATAAGTATTTCTTAAGATGAGCGAAACAGTATTGTGTGATGGATAGTCCCTTGATGGTTTGGAAAGCGCGTCGACATTTGAGATACAGGGTCATCTCATTTCCCTGAGCGATCTCATGCCAAAGGTCTGAACGGCAACGTCACACGCGAAACCTATCTTCAAACACTTAAATAGTACTCCGGCCACGACATTCTGCACGTGAGAACGGAATCTTCGACTTCTTTCCGCCAGGGGATTATCAATTGACCCCCACGCAAAAATGAAGCATGTGTGCTTTCCACTCGGCCACCTGACAGTCCAAGTTAAATATCCGAAAACACTGTATCTGACACCCCCAACGTTACTGCCTCTATTTCCTTTCGCTGGCAATATCTGCAACGGAATACATATAATATTAGCGACACGCCGGGGTGACGATTCCACCCGCGCTGATTGGCACCCGGCGGGGCCGCCGTGCCCCGCTCTCTATTTCTAATCTTTTTCTCATCCATAAAAAAGGCACACAACACGCCATTCCACGACATCCGTCACCCTTAACGTTACCCTTGACTTTACATCTAAGCTGCTAAAATGTCTGTTGTGCGGCGCGAGAAGTCAAAGTTGTTTACGCCGCTGGCGCTGGCGGATGGGACGTTGACGCTCAAACATCGTATTGCGATGGCACCGTTGACGAGGAAGAGGAGTCCGAATCATGTCCCTACCGAGTTGGTGGGGCAGTATTATGAGCAGCGGGCCTCGGATGGGGGTCTTCTCATCAGTGAAGGCACCCTGATTTCGCCCATGGTACCTCCTCCCCGCTCCCCCGGCCTGGTCCGGTGTTATGTTCGATATGCTCTGTGTTGTGTTGGATACTATAGTATGTATGTACATGGCTAATACGCGCAGGCGGGCGGGTACCCCGATGTCCCTGGGATATGGACCGAGGAACAGGTGGCGGCGTGGAAACCGATTGTCGACCGCGTGCATGCCAAGGGCGGGATCTTTTTCTGTCAGTTATGGCATGTGGGACGATGTACATCGCCTGATGTCCTTCCTGGGGGTCGTCTTCCCGTGTCGTCGACGTCCAAGTCTCTCGAGGGCATGAATCTCGGCGGGGAGTATGCTGGGGCGAAAGCCATGGACGCACAGGATATGAAGCAGTGTCTTGAGGAATGGTCTCATGCAGCGAAGATGGCACGTAAAGCTGGATTTGATGGAGTTGAAATTCATGGTGCTAATGGATATTTGTTAGAGTACCTCCCACCTGCCATCCCCTGATAGTTTCGGTTTAGTTGGAGCGAGCTGATTGTAGTCAATTCCTGCATGACAATATTAATGACCGCACCGATGAATACGGTGGAAGTATCGAGAACCGATGCCGGTTCCCGCTCCAGATCGTCAGATCTGTCGTCGACGCAATCGGCGCCAATAGGGTGGGCTTGCGGCTAGCCCCCTTTGGCTTATTCCAAGGAACACATGATTCCAATCCCGTCATCCACTGGTCCTATCTCTGTCGCCAACTACGACCCATCAATCTCGCGTACGTGCATATCATTGAGCCCCGCGAAGATCTATTCAAATCCGTCGAGGAGAAAATCCAAATCATCAATGAACGGGCCAAGAACTCAGGCACGTCAGTTGAAGATTGGATGTCTCTCAAGAGTTTCCGTCGGGAACTTGGTGGGGAGGGCGGGACGGTGTTGTTCTCGGCCGGGGGATATAATTTCGACAACCCGTTTGAAATTGTCGAGAATGGTGAGGTTGATGCAGTTGTTTATGGAAGGTATGGCTCCTGTGGGTTGAGAATGATGGCTTACATATTGTAGATGGTTCATTTCGAACCCGGATTTACCTCGACGACTCAAGGAGGGGATTCCGTTGACCAAGTATGATCGGTCGACGTTTTATTCTCATGGACCGGAGGGATACGTCACTTACGAGAAGGCAAAGGCTTAGATAAATAAGGGTATTAGTACTATAATAAATAGATCTTGATTATCTGCGAGTGAATCCCGAATTCCTCTTCCAGTCTTCCAGAATTTCATCGGTGGTGAAATCCAGAATATCTTCAGATCCGCCTGGTCAAATAAAATTCCAAAAATCACCCAAAATCAGTGCCGATCCCTCCAAAACATCCCAAACATCCCCCCCAAAATTCCAAAAACGCACCCTTTTTTACCACCATTAACCACAGCTAGTTTCACCCATGGCCCCTGTAACGCACATCAAACACGGTCCTGTCCCGGATCTACCTTGCAACGTTCCTCGCTTCGCATGCGCAAATAACGCACATCAAACACGGTCCTGTCCCGGATCTACCTTGCAACGTTCCTCGCTTCGCCCGCGCAGTTAACGCCGAATTAAATCTCACATTGCGGATCGTGCGCAGCAGACACGTTTTTGTGTTTCAGATTCCGTTCGACGGTGGAATGAATTAGCCGGACGGAAACCGAAAGGTCTGTGCTCGGTGTACAGGCGCTTTAATTTCGGATACACCCTGGATTAGACGACCATGGTGGCGATGAATAGCGAAATAGGGAGTGAGTGTTGCGTGGCAAGTTAGTTGTGGTCTTGGCAGTTGAAAGAAGCGATATGCATTGTATGTTATGGGGGGAGGTAGGACGGTGAGATGAGAATCACGAGACGGATTGGGTTTCATGTGTGAGGTAGGTAAATAGGTGTCTGAAGGGTCAAAGAACTGGTGATTGACCGTTCCTCCGAGATGGGAGATGGACTTATCGCTGCTTATCGAGGTGCTATTTCCCGCTCAGCTGGATGGACAGTTGAAATCTACTATGGCTTTTAAAGTCCTTCGGATGTAGCACGGATAGAGGGAGTATCAATAAAGGGGTTATCGGAAGAATTGATAATGACGGAAGTAAAAGGTTAGGGAGGCAGGAAGTATAAGCGATGTCGGATCTGGGGTTTATGCAATTGACCCGGCGGGGAGAGGCCGTTGGAGTTACACAGCCCGGTATCTATGCGATGGGGTAAAGAGAGGCTGCGGACTCGATCGGCTCCTGTGGGTGGGAACGAGGATACAGAAGCTGTATACTTCGTCGTACACAGTGTCTTGGCAACAGCGCTTAACCTGCATTAACGAGCTCGAGTGTTCCGATGGCGTGGTCCTATACCTGCGCATATCCGAATTATAGGATAATACGCGCAGTCCCCGCATCCGTTGTGGAGACGAAGCTGCTGCCGGGAGAAAGTGAGATTATCCTTAGACAAGCTCCAACGACATCGGAAACAGCCGTTCGGCCGAAGGAAGGAAGTGGGATTTTTAAGTGAGGCGTGTCGATCGCGACGCGTGCCGCGACTCGCAGCAAGGTTTGTAAATGAGATGCTGTTTCAGAGACAACTTAAGGTGTCAGAGAGGACACTCTGATAGACGAGTTGCCTTATTATAAGGGGTGGAAATTGAGACACTGGAATGCGGAGAGATATTATATTAGTCAGGGGAACCCGACACGGTTTGCGCAATAATTTGGTGGTGCGTGTGGTGGTCGATTGATTGTGGCAGTGGCAGGGCAATTAGGGGAGCCAGTATTTCCGGGATGAAACTCTAAATTTGTTTGGCCCCGTTTGCGCGTCGAGGAAATTGCACCCTTGCGGCGCCGTGGTTGGCTTGTCCTGGCAGGGGCGCATACATAATGTGCCAAAACAGGTTTCGCTGCAGAGCACAATGGGTGGTGGCTAAGGGGCGGCAGCGTCGGCCAATCACCGAGGCACAGACACAAGGACGGATGCCTGAGCCATGCAATCCGTGTTTCACATCAGAAGCGCGCACTCTCACCTTTTACTCGCCTTAGCTTAAGCTTTGCCCGGCGGCGGCTGTTTTTGTAAAGCAGCCATGCCTATTACTCGCACTGCTTCCGTGCAGCACACCGGTAAATAATGCTGTGAAATGTTACATATGTACAATAGATGGTTGACAATCAATGCACATGTATGAAACGCAGCAAACGGGTCCGTGCCTTGGGAGAACCCGGAAAATTATAATTGCAGTGCACCCGCAAACTACCCATAATAACTCTCGGAAGAGTCACTCTATGCACATTTCACACTACATTCATTATTCATCTCTTCACATTCACACTCGCCGCCAGCGTCCTCGCCATTTAACCAAGGTTAGCCCAACACCGTCCGACCAACGCTTGCAACGTTTCGCTTTGCATTGTCCCAAATCGTGGTCGGCCGGTCAATCTGAGCGGCGCCCCTTTCTCATTCATCCATCCTCCATCCAGCCTTTTTCCCACTAAAACAGGCACAAAGGAGCATCCCCAAACTCAAAATACCAACAATCAATAATAATACACTCCCACGCTTCGCACTTCCTTCTTTGTCGACCCAAACCGGACTGGGCATGACACGAGCCCAAAAACAATTTTGACATCGATTATCAACGCTTAACGACCTTGCAGATCGATCAGCGACATCTGGCCTCCTGTCCCACGGCGTTGACGGCGGCGCCATGCTAACGACCAAATCCAAAGTCCTCATCGGCGCGTTCAGTCGCTCGCCGAACCCTTCTTCCCCCGTCTCACCTCCCCATCTCGTCCCCTTTTACGTCTATGTCTTTCCCGATCCAGCGGAGAAGTCGGGCGCCTTCCAACTCACGCTCCGATCCCGCGATCTTACCTTCTTCCTCGATTTGCCTGGCCCGTTCAATGTTGTTTCCGAGTCAAGTATACCGCAGACATATGTCAATTCACATTCACACCATTTCCGAACTGCGCCTCCGACAGCCGACGAATATATCGACGATTATTATTCGTTCTCGGCGCTACGGGCCTGTGCGATTAGTCTCGGCCGACATGACCTCGAAGAGCTAGCGAAGTTAAAGGCCGAAGAACTGTTAGCGGGGAAATATCATGCGGCGATTGGGAAGAACAGGGTGGTTATCCCGGAGAAGGTTCCGACGCAATCACCGTTTCAATTCCACGTTGTCAATATCACAACACCAATGTCCTCCACCTCCATGTCGCCTCGCTCAGATAACGGGCGCTCGCCAATGCATTCAAAGAACATGTACTACCCTGACTTGGTAGGCAAAGCTAATTCCAGAAGAGTAAAGGAAGAACCAACATCCCCTCCGCCAACATCACTATCCACTTCCCCGGAAACGCGACGGCGACCAGCTCCGATGCTCCTTTCCTCCAGCACAAACAAGAACATCGGCCTCGCAATCCTCTCGCCCGGTCTCCCTCCCCGGGCAACCACGGACCCGGACTCGCGCAAACAACTCGTTGAAGCCGACGCCATCCGAGCGCAACAACTCGCGCTCATAGATCAACGTCGCAACCAACATAACGTACAAAGTAAAACCGCCACAACACCAGGAATACCAGTCACAGGCAAACGCACTCCCAAAACTCTGTCCCAAAACCACCGCAGCACAAAACGTGCCCGTGCCCCTCCCAATATCACCATCGACTCCTCCGCCGGGAAAAGTAATCCCGATATCAGCATTCAGTCAGCTCCGCTGTATCCCCCCCGGGGAACACTATTCAACAAACAGAACGGAGATTCAGGACCCATGACATCGGCATTATATCATCAGAAAGAGACGAGTTCATTTCCTTATAATATTCCTAGACGACCTCCCTCGGATCCCATTCGACCTGGCGACTGGGAAATGAAGCCCCCGCTATTTCGACCCTCACCGCCTCGGTTGCCAAGTTTGACCGCGCAGTTTAGTAATATCCCACATCCTCCGCCGACACCTCAGACACCTAGTGAGACGGGCCAGAAACATCCTAGTAAGCTCGTGCAGAGTTGGATCGAGGGTAAATCAGTACGGCCCCGGCGAGCCAGGAGCGATCTCTCCTCCAGTGATGATGAGACGCCGGTTACGATTCAGATGGAAGACCGCGTTACGATGACGAAATTCGAATGGCTACAACATGGGCATGATCTCTTGGAACGAGCATGGCATGATATGGTCATCCAAAACAAGGAAAAACAACAAAAATTACAACAGCAACAACAACAGCAGCAGCAACAACAGCAACAACAACAGCAACCGCAGCAACAGGGTCACTTTGCAGGGCAGACACGATAACACATTAAAATATACAGACAAAGGATATATCGTGTTGTTGTGAATATGGCGTTCTGGACATTTTCGGTATGGTTTGGCGTGGTTGGGTATGATATAGGATGCTGGACATGGTAGCGTTTGTGCATCGATACTTGTAGAAAGAGAATACGAAAAATCTATCTCAGATTTCACCTCTATTTTTCAAGAGATTGCCATTTTGGGATTCGTTCATTCCATGATGGATTGAATATGCTGTGTCTTGGGTGTCCTGGGTATCTGTTCGCTATATTAAACTATCAACAAACGAGTCTAAGTCCGCTCGTGGATCCCGTGCAGGTTTCTTTAGCTGTGTAGGTTTCCGTGTCGATGTAGTATTCGAATCTGTATCTGTTCATTAGTGCATCCAAGACGGTGAAAATACCCTTCTGCAGATCCAGTTCCGCAAGAAAACTATCAATATCATCCAGTTCAGCAACCTCCTCCTCAGGCTTCTCCCGTCTCTCCCGTCTGGCAATCCCGTCCTCTCCGACAGTGAGTACATTACCCTTCTGTCCCGCCGCAAACCTCTCCTTAAACGCGCGTGCCGCATTCGCTTTATCAATCTGTGCTTTCAGGGGAGCCAACTCTGACTCCTTGATAGACTGTTTCTTCCCTCGTCCAATGCCAGACGACTGATTCGCATTGGGAACCGGCTTCTTTGTCTGAAAGGGTCGTGCAGGGAGATGTGCATAATCTGGTTCTGGTGGTTCCAAGTCCTCCTCGTTGATGACTTGTCGTCAGTTACACCGTTTAAGGACTGTATACCTAGGTACGGATCTGGTTCTTCCGACTCGAATCGCCATGCATTTGACTCGATTTTCCGACGTGCATACTTTGATCGTTCTTTTCGAATTTCTTTAGACGTGTCTCCCTCCTCCTCGCCAGACTCGGCAGTCGAGCCTTCATCGTCAGAATTCCCGCTTGCCGCTTCGTCGAATTGGTCAGGAACAGGCTCGTTATCTACCTCGCCTCTACCTCTACCTCTTCCTCTTGAAGCAGGCAGTGTGCCGTGCTTCTTGTGATACTCTCTGGTCGCCTTGCGCTTCCACTTGTCATTATGCACCACCATGTCGCTGACTCGCTGCACACGCTGGAATCCCCTACCGCCGATCCTCATCTGTGTCTGGGACCGTGGGTTAGGGCTGCCGCAGGAGTAAAAATTTCTTTTTTCACGTCCTGAGTCACCACGTATTTCGCTGCACATCGTCATCTTCCATCACCATGGCTTTTGGCAAAATCTTCTCCTACGAGGTACTCCTTCTCTCATTCCTCGCACAAGACACGTTCTGACGCTATGATAGTCGAATCCTCGCACAACGACGTCGCTTGTCGTCGCGAAAGTCAATGGCCTGGAACTCGAGCTGGTCACTACGACACCCGGCAAAGATGTCTCTGCTCAGTACATCGCTGAACACCAGCCTTTGGGCAAGGTAGGAATCGTTTCGTTGGAGAGAGAGACTGACGTTTAGGTGCCTGCTTTTGAGGGTGCAGATGGGCTGAAGCTTTTTGAGTCGATGGCCATTGCGTTTTATCGTATGTCTCCCTGTTGTGCCCAGCTATTTCATGTCCTTCACACATATGATGATCTAAGTTTATCCCTGTCTAAGACAATTATGCGGAGACAACTATCTGACTTACCCCTTTAAACCCTCTCTTCGTCTTTTTTACAGCGTTTTGTATGTATGAGACTAAACTGGTTAGTTGCCAAACAAGACCCCAACACGACCCTCATCCCCAAAGACCTCAAAGCATACGCACAAGTAGTGCAATGGTGCTCCTTCGCAAACACCGAAGTCCTCCCCAGTCTCGGAGCCTGGTTCCGTCCTACCATCGGCAGAGATCCCTATAACAAGAAAAACGTCGATGCCGCAGAAGTCGCCGTCAAGAAGGTCCTGAAGTATCTTGATGGAGTCTTGCGGGATACGACATACCTTGTTGGCGAGAGATTGACTATTGCTGATATCGCCGTGGCCGCGCACTTGGATCGTGGCTTCCAATATGTATGACCTTCATCCCCTAAGTCCTTTTGCAGTTATCTGTTCTTTTTTTAAAGCTTGGTGGCTCATTGGTAGTTGTTCGATGCAGAGTATCGGACTGAATTCCCCAATGTGGTCCGATTCTGGACTCTCATCCGCAACTACAAGCCCTACCTTGCCGTCATGGGCGAACCCAAATTCATCGAGAAGCGCCTCCAATACACTGGTACATCTCCCCTCTCAGCTTAAATCTAACGAACAGCACCCAAGAAAGAGGCTGCGCCAAAGAAGGAGGCCACTCCCACTAAACCAAAGGAAGCGCCCAAGAAGAAGGAGGCAGAGGAAGAAGAGGAGGATGACACACCCAAGGAGAAGGCTCCTAAACATCCCCTCGCCGCACTTCCTCCTACCACTATCCCCATCGATGAGTGGAAACGTCAGTACTCCAACAATGAGACCGACGTCGCCCTCAAATGGTTCTGGGAACACTACAACCCCAAGGACTTCTCCCTCTGGCGAGTTGACTACAAAGTACCCCCCCCTCCTTCACCTCATGAACCGTTCCTAACATGGGATAGTATCCCGAAGACCTCGGTCTGACCTTCCAAACCTCCAACCTCATCACCGGGTTCTTCACCCGCCTCGAAGCCTCCCGCAAATTCCTCTTCGGCTGTCTCCTTGTCCTAGGCGAGAACAACAACGGCGCCATCAGCGGGGCCTTCCTTGTCCGCGGCGACGACCATATGGCTGCCTTTGACGTCGCGCCCGATTGGGAGAGCTACAATTTCAAGAAATTGGATCCCCAGTCCGAGGCCGATAAGGAGTTTATTCGGGATGCGTGGACGTGGGATAAACCGATTGCGGGGAAACCGATCGCTGATGGAAAGGTTTTTAAGTAGAAAACTTGGCTGGTCAGGGGAGAGGTTGCGAGTGGGTTTGATGTTGTGGAGGATATAGGATTGTGTGTGGAGGGCATTTTTTGTTGTGGTGCTGTAGAATGAAAGTAATGCACTTATTTTTGTCCATTCTTTAATTTGTGGTCCGATGTGGGAACTGCTTGTATTTGCTTTATTTGGCCGTACATACATAGTTTGGCTCAAGTTTGGGCATTCTGGAGAATTAGAGTAGACTGTTGATGGAGAAGTGTAAAGTTGCTTAACCTATTGTAAAACCCTGTTGCTATAATACAATCTAGATGCCAAACCTTTTAATCTAACTTTCAAATGCTCTATTCTTTCTGTTGTCGCTCAAAAAACACTTTCCCCAACTCGTACGATGAAATCCTGCACATTAGCAAACGAGTCATACAAGGACGATGGATGATACATGATAGCACACGCCGGCGCGACTTTAAGCATCCTGGGTACAAATCCCTTCCACAGCCCCCTGATCCCTTCATCTCTCCTGATCATGCCCATCAACTTGAGCGTGCCAGTGACCTCGCTGCCCTGTGTGACGGTGGTATAAACCTGTCTCCTCGTCTTACTCACATCGAACGGCTGTGTCACGAATGCCGCAAAGGTCCCACTCATCCAGCCGGCCGTAAAAGCCTCTTCGAAAAAACCAGTCTCGCCCCCCCGGCGGAAGACTTCGTAGTCCTTGAGTTTGTGGCGAAGGTATTCGTACCCGGTCCAGTATATTCCGCTGAAGGGCACGTCGCGCCAGAGAGTCAGTTCGAGGCCCCGCCAGAGGGAGCGGATGCCTTGTTCCCGGACGAGGGAGGAGATTCCGTTGAGGACGGTGCGGAAGGAGGAGCGGTTTTCGGTTGGATGGTACGCTTGGAGACGGGTGCGGAAGAGTTCCAGGGGCGAGATTGCGGCCACGGCGAAGGTGCGGGCTGACATTCCTGCAATCAGGGGGGCCAGGGTTTGTGGTATCGCCGAGGGGAGAGACGTGCGCAGAGTATCGTACCCGACAAAGTAGATGACGTTAGCGGGGACTGCCATCGCCCTGTTGTGTGTGTTAGAAGTGTAGCATTACAGGGCCTTACAGAGTAGGTGAAAGACCTCTCCAGAGAGATGTGACACCTTCATACCGAGCAATTTTGCGTAATCCTTCCCATGTTCCCTGGAAGGATCGTTTGGTAGTCTCTTCCGCAGCACATACACCGCCTTCAATAGCCGCTGATTCATACGGTATATAATCGCACTGCACGGTGGTGCCATTGACACTCCATCCCCGGGAGAAGAAAACCTCTCGACAACAGGCCGTGACCGCTGAACTCCCTCCATTCGCCCCGAGAGTCGAGTACCCCAAGCGCGGACTCGTGCCCATCGGAAGCGACGCTGTCGCCGAAGCAGGCTGCTGACTTTGTAATCGGACTCGCACCACATCGAGCGGCGTAACCAGCAGAGAGGTCATGAATGCACCCGAAATGGCTGAAATGGATTTCTGGATTGTAGAGACATTGTGGCCGACATTCTGAGGGGGATTGTTGCTGTTGTTGTTGATATTGTTGTTGATACTGTTGATGCTTTTGTTGGTGGTGGTGGTAGTGCCAGGTATGGCGGACGCCATCCTGACTTGTTGTTGCTGCGCTGTGCCTGCTGCTGTTGTGCAGAAATACAGCTTCCACCTGTTTCTCGAAAATTAGTTGGTGAAGTCATCCGAGTCATCCATGGCCTGATATTCTACTGGCCCAGGCGCCCAGCCGCGGATCGAACAGATGTCAGTTGCAATCGCAATCCAATGTGTCAGCCGTCGTACTAATTTACAGCCTACTACGTCTACGGTCCACGCAATCCTCGCTCGCGCTTGAACTGCAAATCGCATCCAGCAGCAAGCAGCGCAGACAGACATGGCAACCATACGTTATCCTGAATCAGGATTCAAATTCGACAACCACCAGCGGTAACAATCCCCGTGAGACATGCTGATACAAAGTAACCTGGCCTTGACGCAGAATGGATTTGCACAGCCGAAACATACGTCGACGGGAACCACCATCGTCGGCGTAAAGTTCAAGAACGGAGTCATTCTGGGGGCCGACACGCGCGCCACTTCAGGTCCCATTGTCGCCGACAAAAACTGCGAAAAGATCCACTACATCGCTCCAAATATATGGTACCCATCCCTCCTGTGTGCGTGTTAGAGTACTGTGTATGTATCAGAATACATTTCTTACAGAAAGGTGCGCGGGAGCAGGAACCGCCGCAGACACAGACTTCACGACCTCGTTAATCTCCTCCAATCTGGCTTTACATTCTCTCTCCACGGGCCGCACGCCCCGCGTCATCACCGCTGTCACACAGCTCAAACAGTACCTTTTTCGACACCAGGGACATATTGGCGCATACCTGATTGTCGCCGGGGTGGATCCCACGGGGACACATCTGTTTGGATGTCAGGCCCATGGGAGTACCGACAAGTTGCCCTATATGACGTTGGGGAGCGGCAGTCTTGCTGCGATGGGGGTGCTGGAGTGTGATTTTCGAGTAGGCATGGAGAAGGAGGATGCGATGGATTTGGTGTGTCGGGCTGTGCTTGGGGGGGTATGGAATGATTTGGGCAGTGGTGGCAGTGTGGATCTTGTCATCATGGAAAACGATAAGGTAGGCCCCCCTTGTCTCGACGGACACTACTGCTTTTGTTCTATCTGACTGGGCCTTCTTTTATTGGGAGGGCCCTATTTTTGTACGATGCGATGCTGATTACTAGCCCACCCAGATCATGCGTC
>Ga0302325_10010767_pt1 | contig 19766 bp, 16 predicted proteins | sample Palsa_T0_2_FD_201948 | JGI IMG/M metagenome (GOLD analysis project Ga0302325, IMG submission 201948) | Peat permafrost microbial communities from Stordalen Mire near Abisko, Sweden - Palsa_T0_2 | ecosystem: Environmental > Terrestrial > Soil > Palsa > Peat permafrost | place: Sweden: Abisko...
GTTCCGCACCCACGTCGACGGCTACCGCGGGCGCGACCGGCTGCTCCGGGTGCGGTTCCCCGCCGACGTGCCCGGCGGCCTGCCGCTGTACCAGACGGCGACGGCGGTCATCGGCCGGTCGTTCGGCGTCACGGACGTGGACACGGCCGAGCACTGGTTCACCCTGGACAGCCCGGCCCATCAATGGTTCGGTCTCGGTTCGGTGGCCCGGGTCCGCACCGGGGACCGTAGCGGGCTGATGCAGGCGATCGGGGTCGCCGAGGTGGTCTGCCCGGATAGCCAGAACGGACACCGGAGCGTGATCAGGGATTTGATGATCGCGCTGGCCGGGGTGGGCGTGACCGCGACCTGCAGCCTCGCCGGAGGATCCAGGTACGGCGCGATCGACGCGGACTCCAACCTGCCTGACGTCAGGATCACGGTCGGCGGGCCGGACGTGAACGGGTTCACCGCTCAGGTGCTGGCCGCCGCGGGACCCGGCTACGTCCAGGCCCTGGAGGCCAGGCTGGCTGCCGGTGCGGGGACCGCGCGGCTGTGGGTCCCGGCGGCGCGCAGCCGGGAGGATGTCTTCGGGCCGGACGCCGACGTGCGCGGGCCCGGCGACCTGCCGGTGCTGATCGTGGCGGGCACCGGGCCCGGTGAGCTGGCGGCGGCGGTCACGGCCCTGGCCCAGGACCTGGCCGACGCCCTGGTGGACGCCGCCCCCGAGAGCCCCGAGACCCCGGAGAGCCCCGGTCGCGACGCCGAGCCGGACGGTCTTGGTGACAGCCAGCGACCGGTGCCGGTGCCGCTAGCGGACCGGGCGGTCGCGATACTGAACCGGGGCACCCCCAGCGGCGTGGTCACTTCCGACGGCACGCTGCACATGTCGCTGATGCGCTCCTGCAGCGCGTGGCCGTCCGGGATATGGATCGACGGGGATCCCAGGAAGGCGCCGGACGGCAGCAGTTTCGCCTGGCAGCACTGGAGCCACACGTTCGAGTACGCGCTGGCCTCGGGCCGCGGCGACTGGCGGACAGCGGGCTTCAACGCCGCCGCCGAGGATTACAATCACGACCTGATCACCGCGGTGACCAGGTCCGGGCCCGCCGGGACCGGCTCAGCCCGGGGCGGCATGGTGTCGGTGGAGCCGGCCAACGTCATGGTCAGCGCGGTGAAGCCGCGCGGCAATCCGCTCGCCGCGGGGAAGACCCGTGCGCTCGCGGCCGCAGGAGCGCAGCCAGAGGCAGGCGGCGACACTGCGGTCACCGTGCGCCTGCGGGAAACCGCGGGGACAGCCACCACCGCGCGGCTGCGGCTCGCGGCCACCGGGGATCCGCGGGCCGGGATCTCGGCGGCGTGGCTCACCGACCTGATCGAGGAGTCAGACGGCGACCCCCTCCCGGTGCAGGACGGGGCCGTCACCGTCGGCATCCCGGCCTTCGGCACGGTAACCCTGGTGGTCCGGACGAGTTCGGCCGCCGGAGCCGGCGGCCGGCCGCCGGCTCCGGCCGAATCGGTCCAGCCGGTTTACGCCCGCTACTGGCTGCACGGCAAGGGCCCGGCGCCGGCCGGCAACCTGCCTGTCGCGGTGCACTTCTCCCCCACCCGGGTCGCCCTGGCCGATCCCGGTGACGCCGCGACCCTGACGCTGACGGTGGGCTGCGGGGCGGAGCCCGCGTCGGGGACGGTGGAGCTGGTCGTGCCCACCGGGATTACCGTCGCCGCGGCGGAGGACCCGCACGCGGCGAGCCTGGACTACGAGCTTGCCCCGGGCGGGTACGCAGCCTGGGAGCTGACCGTGCGGGCGGCGCCCGGGACCGCGGCCGGACGCTATTTCGTGGCCGCGCGGATCCAGGACGAGTTCGGCCACCTCATCGAGGACACCGCCATGGTGGCGGTCGGGGAGCGCCGCTGGCCCGATCCGCACCTGCCGCCCGAGGAGAGCCTGGAACTGCTGCAGACCGACTACGCCGCGGCCGCGGCCGAGGTTGAGCTGGAGGTGCTGACGCCTGAGCTGCGCCTGATCCCTGGCGCCCGCGGCGAGCTGCAGGTGCGCGTGACCAACAGGCTGGCCTCTGAGCTGCACGGCGAGGCTCAGCTCGTGTCCCCGTTCGGTACCTGGCAGATGCTCGGACCGTGGACCCAGGGCTTCGGCGCCGCTCCCCAAGAGAGCGTGACGCTGCGGTTCACCGTCAGCGTGCCGGAGACGGAACGTCCTGGGTCACAGTGGTGGGCTCTGGTGAAGGTGATGTATTTCGGGCGGGTGAGGTACACCGAGACCGTCCCGGTCGTCATCGAGGCCGGTAACTGACCACCTACGCTTGGTGCGAACGGGTACGGTGAGACACTTACTCTTGTTCCCCTTTCAAGCGTCAGATCCCCAGAGGGCCAATGCAGTCCCCCACCGCTCTTCTTAGCGGCAACCTGCCAGCGGAGCCGAACAGCTTCATCGGCCGTGAGCGTGATCTCGACGAACTGGCCCGGCTGCTCGCCGATGTGCGTGCCCTGACCCTGAGCGGTCCCGGCGGCATCGGCAAAACGCGCCTGGCGATACGGCTTGCCCGTAACGTGATCGACGGGGGCTCCGGGGCTCCCGGTGCTCGGGATTCTCGGGGTGCTCGGGATTCTCGGGGTGATCTGGATGAGGCCTGGCTGGTCGAGCTGGCCGACTGGCGCGGCCAGACCGCCCAGCATGTCGCGGCCACTATCGGGGTGCGCGAGGAGCCGGGCGTTCCGCTCGCGCAGACGCTGGCCGAGGCGCTGCGCTCGCGGCACATGCTTCTCATCCTCGATACCTGCGAGCATCAGGTCGGCGACTGCGCCACCCTCGTCCAGCTCCTGCTGGCCCGGTGCCCCTGGCTGCGGGTCGTCGCCACCAGCCGCGAGCCGCTGCGGGTACGGGGCGAGACCGTCTGGCGGGTGCCGCCCCTTGACCTGCCCCCAGAACCGGCGGACGGCACCGGTCTCGGTGCCGGTCTCGGTGCCGGTCTCGGTGCCGGTCTCGGTGCCGGTCTCGGTGCCGGTCTCGGTGCCGGTCTCGGTGCCGGTCTCGGTGCCCACGAAGCGGTCCGGCTGTTCGCGGCCCGGGCTCATCTCCCTGATCGACAAGTCGCTGGTCGTCATGGACGGCGAAGCGGCCGGCGACGCCAGGTACCGGCTGCTCGACACGATCCGGGAGTACGCCGCCGAGCGGCTCGCCGCCGCGGGCGAACAGTCGCAGCTGGCGCTGCGCCACCGCGACTGCATTCTCGCGCTGGTGGAAGACACGACCCGCGGGATGTTCAACCGCGGCGCACCGCCCTGGCCGGTGCGCCGGGCCACCTTCCGCCGCGGCATCGCCGAATACGGCAACTTCCGCATCGCCCTGGCCACTTCCCTGGCTCACGCTCACGCGGAGCAGGGCCTGCGGCTGTGCACGGGGCTACGCAACATGTGGGTGCCGCACGGCGACGCACGTGAGGCGGCCCTGTGGTTCGACCGGTTCCTCAACACCGAGAGCGAGGTTTCCCCGCGGGTGCGCGGACGCGCGCTCGCCTGCCGCGCGGAGATCGCCTTCGACCTGCAGGACTATGACACGCTGGTGCGCAGCGCCCAGGACAGCCTGGCGCTGAGCCGGGCCCACGACGACGACTTCACGGTCCCGGTCGCGCTGCGGGTGCTGGGCCAGGCCGCGGCGCAGACCGGGCGGCTCGGCGACGCCGCCGCCTACGTCGAGGAGGCCATCGCCGCCGCCGAGGTGTCGGGCAACGACTGGGAAACCGGGATCACGCTCGCGGCCCGGGCCGCCATCGCGGTCCGGCAGGGCAAGCTGAAGTCGGCGCAGCGGGCCTACGAGGCGGCGCTTGAGGTACTGAGCGACAACAACCACTGGGGTATCGCCACGGTGGAGTACGGCATGGGGACGCTCGCGCGAGCGCGAGGCGACGACAAGATGGCGGTGCGGTACTTCGAGGACGCGATGGAGATCTTCCGTGAGCTCGACGCCTGGCCCGAGATAGCCCGCTGCCAGGCCGGGATCGGGTGGATCGCGATCTTCGGCGGCGAGCTTGACCTGGCCCGCGAGAACCTGACCGAAGGCTTGCGGCTGAACCGGATGTGCGGGCAGCGTCTCGGCATCGCCCGCGGCCTTGAAGCGTTCGCGGCTCTGGCGGTGGCCAGGCAGCAGCCGCAGCAGGCGGCGCAGCTGGCAGGCGCAGCGTGCCAGCTGCGTGATTCTCTCGGCTTTCCGGCCGGCGTAGGACCGAAAATCGAACAGGTACTTGAATTTAGCCGGGAGCGCCTCAGCGCAGCGAAGGCCGCCGCCCTGTTCGCCGAGGGGCGCGAGATGACGGTGGAAGACGCCATCCGGTACGCGCTCGGGTCGCAGCCACCGTCCGGGCCAGCCTCGAGCGCGGAGACGGGATGGGCGGATCAGGCCCGGCCGGACGCCGTGGGGGGACCGCGTTACGACACGGGCGGCGCCCGCCGCGCACCCTCGCCGCTCACACCGCGTGAGCACGAGATCGTGCTCTTGATCTCCCAGGGCCTGTCCAACAGGGAAATCGCTGACGAACTGGTGATCAGCCCGGCGACCGCGGCTCGTCACGTGGCGAACATCCTCGCCAAGCTCGGCTTCACCTCGCGTACACAGGTTGCCTCATGGGCCACCCGGCACGAGCCGCGGGACTGAACGTTACCGCGCGGGTGTACACCTGGCGGGGATGGTCAGCCGGTCAATATGCACACCGGGATACATAGTTCTGCTCATGTGCTCCCCTGTCCCCCCGGCATAGCGTTCAACTGTCGCTAACGCACGGCGGCGGGTCGCAAGACCCGCCTGCTGGTACCCAAGGGGGGGTGGGCACCGGCCGGAGCCGGCCACAGCGGCCAGGCGGGTCCCGGCACCTGGCGCTGGGACCCGCCTGCTATGGCACTCCGGCCTGGGAGGTTCTGGTGGAACGCGGCGTCAGCATGGGGACACCCATCGAGGCGGACCCGCTCATCTCGAGCGCGGGCATGTCGCATCGCGCGGTTACCGAACGCATTCTGGCGCTGGCCGACCAGTCGGGTCACAAGGCCGCCGTCATCGACGCCGTGGATGGCACCGTGACCGCGTGGCCGCGGTTCGGCTGGACCATCCGCGCGGCCGCGCACGGGCTCAGCCGGCGCGGAGTTGCCGCCGGGGATACGGTGGGCGTCTTCGTCCAGGACGCGGCCAGTTTCGCGGTAACGGTGAACGCGATCCGCGCGGCCGGAGCCACCGCCCTGCCTATCCGGCCCGACGCCAGCGTGGCGGATGTCGCCGCCCGGCTCAACGCCGGCGGTGTGCGACTGCTCATCACCTCGGCCCCGGTGGCCGGCCTCGCGGCCGAGGCCGCGGACCGGTCCCGGGTGCGGCAGGTGTTCGCGTTCGGCGAGGCAGCAGGAACGACTCCGTTCCGTTCGCTGCTCGCGGCGGGTAAGCACGGAGCCGACACGGGCGGAACCGGCACGGGCGGAACCGGCACGGGCGGAACCGGCACCGGCGGAACCGGCACCGGCGGAACCGGCACGGGCAGCCGGCCGGAAGGCGCCGCGGGCCTGCCGACCTCGCTGGACAGCCCGGCCGGGCTCTGCCATCGGGACGTGGTGGTCGCGGGACCGCCCTGCGGCGACGGGTCCGCATACACCTGGTTGCTTGACCTCACCCTGCTGACCGGCGCCACGATCGTGGCGGCGCCAGTCCCGCTGGTCGCCGCCGCGATGCGGGTCTACCAGGGCACCGCCGCGATCGTTCCCTGCGGCACCGCCGTCCCCGGCCTCCCGCCGGACCGGGTCTTCACCGTCGCCTTACCCTGGTAGCCGCCGTGATTACCCGGGAGCACCCCGCTTCAGGACGTGATGGCCTTCTCCTGTGTTCTCTGGACGGAGACCGACGCAGGCACGGTCTTCGGTGTCCTGACGAGCGTGACTATCACCAGCAGGCTGCACACATTGAGGATCGCGGCGAAGCCGAACGCGGCCGCGATTCCATGCGTGAGCACATGCTGCGAGGCGGCCAGCGGGGTGAGCCCGGCCAGCGGATGACTGGCCGCGTTCCTGCTCGCGGTGCCGTACACGGCAACCAGGACGCCGAGGCCGAGGGCGCCGCCGACCAGTTGCAGCATGTTCAGCAGGCCCGAGGCAGCCCGGAGTCCGCAGCCGGGACGCCGGCCAGCGACGTGGTCGTCAGCGGCACGAACACCAGCCCCATCCCGAGGCCGAGCAGCAGCATCGGGCCGAGGATGCCTGAGGTATAGCCGGTGGCGGGCGTGACGCGCCACAGCCAGGCCATCGAGGCGACGGCGGGCAGCATCCCGACGATCATCAGCGGCTTCGTCCCGACCCGCGGCATCAGCCTCGGCGCCAGCCGCGACACCGCGAACAGCGCGATGGTCATCGGCAGAAACGCCACGCCCGCGCGGAGCGGGCTGAAACCCATGACCTTCTGCAGGAACTGGGTGAGGAAGAAGAACACCCCGAACATGCCCGCGATGAGCAGCAGCCTGGCCAGGAACGATCCGGCCCGGCTGACGTCGGTGAACAGGCGCAGCGGAGTAATCGGCTGGCGGACCCGGGTCTCCGTGACCACGAACAGCACCAGAAGCGCCGCGGCGGCTCCGAACGCGGCTAGCGCCACGTGGTCGCCCCACCCGTTGGACGCGGCCCGGATGAACCCGTACACCAGGGCGGTCACGCCTGCCGTGGCGGTGAGGGCACCGGCCAGGTCGAAGCGGCCCGGCAGCCGCGGGGTCTCCCCGACAAACAGCGGGGTGATGACCAGCACCGCCACGCCGATCGGCACGTTGATGAACAGAACCCACCGCCAGGACAGCCATTCGGTGATCACCCCGCCGAGCACCAGGCCTAGCGAGGAGCCGCCGGTGATCACGCCCATGTAGATGCCGAGGGCACGAGTCCGCTCCCGGCCCTCGGGGAAACTAGTGACGACCAGCGCGAGCACCGCAGGTGAGGCGAGCGCGCCGCCCACTCCCTGCAGCGCCCGGGCCGCGAGGAGCAGGCCCGCCGTCGTCGAGAGACCGCCCGCCAGCGAGGCGAGAGTGAACAAGCCGATGCCGACGATGAACATCCGACGCCGACCCAAGATGTCGCCGGCCCGGCCCCCGAGAAGCAGCAGGCCGCCGGAGGTCAGCGTGTAACCGTTCAGCACCCAGGACAGGCTCGTGGCGGAGAAGTGCAGGCCGGACTGGATATGCGGCAGGGCGATATTCACCACGGTCATGTCGAGGATGATCATGAGCTGGGCGCTGAGCATGATGGCCAGGGCGATTCCCGGCCGGCCCGGAGCCTTCGAGCGCCGCGAACGGCTCATGGCGCGCCGACCGGTCTTGCCGGGCACCCGGTCGGCCCTGCTGATCCCATTGAACTCTCTGGCACCTTCAGCCCCATGCGGGGCAGGCGAAGAAGACAAGATGCCTCCATGGTTTGTCGGGCGATCTCGGCTCGACCACGACGATGGGACCATTGACGTTGGCCTGACGACAGAAATGGGACATCGCTGTGGTGAATCGGTATGGCCTCCGGTCGCTAAAAGGCCGCTGGCCGGGCGGTACGCTCAGGAGTGAAGCGGAGGTCTACTCCGGTTACTATACGGAGGTTGCCTCCGGTTCGCAACCTATTAATCCTGCGAACCGGTATTAGTCTCGAAGCGATGACAAGAACACCTGACCAGGTACCGCAGCGGCCCGCCGAGCAGCGGCCCGCCGAGCAGCGGCCCGCCGAGCAGTTGCGTGCCGACGCGCGGCAGAACCGTGCCCGGCTCATTACCGCCGCCACCCAGGCGTTCGCGGAGAAGGGCGCCGACGCGCCGCTCGAGGACATTGCACGGCGCGCCGGGGTCGGCATCGGCACCTTGTACCGGCACTTCCCCACCCGCCTCGACCTGCAGGCCGCCGTGTTCCGCAGCCAGGTCGGCACCGTGTGCGGGGAGGGTGACGCACTGGTGGACACGGCCACGCCCGAACAGGCCTTCATTGCCTGGATGCGCTCGCTGAACGCTTACCTGGTGACCAAGCGCGGGCTCTCGCGAGCGCTGATCGAGGCGGTGGGGGTTGAATCCGAACTCATCTCGTCGTGCTGGGTGGCCATGCGTGAAACCACCGAGCGGCTGCTGACGAGCGGGCAGCAGGCCGGCGCTATCCGGTCAGATGTCAGCGCCACCGACGTGATGCGGCTGGTGCACGGGGTAGCGGTGAGCACAGAGCGCGCCCCTGAACGAGCCGATGCACTGCTGTCCGTCATGCTCGACGGCCTCAGGGTCAGGCCCTGACCGCGCCCGGTTTGTATGGTTGTGACACTCAACACACTATTTAGGCGCGTCAGCCAATAAGGTGCGCGTTCTGAGCCTGATGCCCGACGGCTGCAGCTTCCGGCGGCAGCCCGAGCGCCCGCCTCCCGCCCCCGGAACGCCAACTTAATCTCCGGCACGCCCTTTGGTGCAGGATGCCGCAACCATACATTCCTGCGCGCAACGGGTGGGGCTGTGGGGGCTGGTGAGACTGAAGGGATAAGGAAGAAGAGCCACGGCGGGCGCCGCAAGCCACGGCGGGCGCCGCAAGCCACGACGCGCTCTCAGGCCACGCGGGCGCCGCAGGCCGCCGGCGGGTCACAGGTCGGGCGGGCGGCTCTCGTACGGGGTGCTGAGCACGACGGTCGTGCGGGTCGAGACGCCGCCGATGGTGCGGATCTGCTGCAGCAGGTCCTCGAGCGCGGCGGGAGTAGCCACCCGGACCTTGAGAATGTAGTTTTCGTCTCCTGCGACGCTGTAACACGCCTCGATCGCGAACAGGTGCTCCAGCCGCTGGGGCAGGTCATCGGGAGCGGCGGCGTCAAACGGCTTGATCGATACGAAGGCCGTCAGCGGTAGGCCGACGTTGTCCGGGTCGAACACCGCGACATAGCCCTTGATCACGCCATCCTGCTCGAGCCTGCGCACCCGCTGGTGGACCGCCGACACCGACAGGCCCGCCTGCCGGGCCAGCTCGGTAAAGCTCATCCGGCCGTTGCGGGTCAGCAGCGACATGATCTTGCGATCTATCTCTTCCACGTGGTCACGTTAGCGCCATCGATTGCAGCTGGCGACAAACATCTCTATATAACGAAATGATAACGACGTTTACGCTAATGTAACATAAGGGTTCGCGTACTTACCGTCAGGTCACGGGAAGGTTACGCTGCCCGCATGGCACAGATCATCCTAGACCACGTAGAAAAAACCTACACAGGCGACGTCAAGGCCATCGACGACTTGAGCCTTGACGTCAAAGACGGCGAGTTCATGGTGTTCGTCGGTCCCTCTGGCTGCGGCAAGTCGACCGCACTGCGATCCATCGCCGGGCTCGAGGAAATCACCGCGGGCAAGATCCAGATCGGTGATCGCGTGGTCAACGACCTGCCGCCCAAGGACCGGGACATCGCGATGGTTTTCCAGAACTATGCGCTGTACCCGCATATGACGGTCGAGCAGAACCTTGCGTTCGGCCTTCAGCTGAGGAAGACGCCGAAGGAAGAAATCAAGCGCCGGGTCGACGACGCGGCCAAGATGCTCGGCCTGGAACAGTACCTCAAACGCAAGCCAGCCGCGCTGTCCGGCGGTCAGCGGCAGCGGGTGGCGATGGGCCGTGCCATCGTCCGCGAGCCGCAGGCCTTCTTGATGGACGAGCCGCTGTCCAACCTGGACGCCAAGCTGCGGGTGTCCATGCGAGCCTCGCTCAAGCAGCTGCATGAGCGGCTCGGCGTCACCACTGTCTACGTGACGCACGACCAGGTCGAGGCCATGACGCTCGGCAACCGTGTCTGCGTCCTGCGGGACGGCCGGCTGCAGCAGGTCGACACGCCGCAGTACCTGTTCGAGGCGCCGGTCAACCTGTTCGTGGCGGGCTTCATCGGCTCGCCCGCGATGAACTTCGTCCACGCGGACCTGGTCCGGGACGACGGTCCGGCGGTCACGTTCGCTGGCTACAGGCTGTCGGTGCCGTCCGATGTCATCGAGGCCAAGCAGGGGCTGGCGGACTACATCGGCAAGAAGGTCATCCTGGGCGTCCGGCCCTCAGACTTCGAGGACGCCAGCCTGGCCGACGACCAGTGGGGCAGAATGCAGGTCACCACCAGCGTCACCGAGGAGCTCGGCACCGAGATCCACGTGATCTTCACCATCGACGCACCACCAGTCGAGCATGCCAGCCTGACCAAGGCGGCCGACAGGGAAGATGATGACGACGCGTCTGTGGCCGCGCTGATGGGCGGCAAGTCGTTGTGGACAGCCCGGGTCTCGGCCCGGAGCGGGGTCAGGCCCGGGCAGGCCATCGAGCTCGCGGTAGACACCCACCACCTGCACTTCTTCGACCCGAACAGCGGCCTTTCCGTCGGCCACCCGAAGGCCACGGCCGGGCTGGCCGAGCAGCCAGTTTAGAAGGCAAAGTCGTCCGCCGGCGGCCGGCAGCGCCGCCGGCGGATAACGGCGGAGCCGCCGACCGATAACGGCGGAGCCGCCGGCGGACAAGGGCGGAGCGGCCTCCACAGGCCGCAGCATCGGGCGTCCCGTGCGAAACTATTGAGATGCAGCGGAATCCGGAAGAACTCTTCGACCTGGGTCCGGCCGCGCCCGACATCGCAGACGCACCGGTCTTGCTCTACCTGGAGGGCTTCATCGATGCGGGTAACGCTGGCCGCCTGCTCGCCGAGCACCTGCTGCGCAACTTCCCTCATGAGACGGTTGCGCAGTTCGATGTGGACCGGCTGATCGACTACCGGTCACGGCGACCGCTGATGACCTATGACAACAGCCGCTGGGAGAGCTACGACCCTCCCGAGCTGGCGCTGCACCTGCTGCGCGACGCGGCCGAGCGGCCCTTCCTGCTGCTGACCGGACCGGAGCCCGATCACGAGTGGAACCTGTTCACCGAGGCGGTGCTGGCGATCTCCGCCCGGCTCCAGGTCGGCCCGGCGATCAGCTTCCTCGGCATCCCGGCCGGGATGCCGCATACGCGGCCACTCGGGGTCATCGCGCACGGTACCCGCGAGGAACTGATGACCGGCTACCAGCGGCTGCCGAGCCGGATCCAGGTACCCGGCAGCGCGCCCGCGCTGATCGAGCTGCGGTTCGGCGAGGCGGGCCGTGACGCGCTCGGCTTCGCCGTGCAGGTTCCGCACTACCTGGCCCAGGCCGTCTATCCCCCGGCCGCGCTGGCCCTGCTCGGCTCGGTGACCACATCCACCGGGCTCGACCTGCCGGACACCGAGCTGCGAGAGGCCTCCGAACGGACCAACGTGGCGATAGAACGCCAGGTCGCGGACTCCGCTGAGGTCGGGGAACTGGTGCGCGCGCTTGAGCAGCAGTACGACACGGCCACGGCCGAAGCCGCGGAGAACCCGGTGACTGGACTGCTCGCCGAGGGCGAGTCGATGCCTACCGCCGACGAGCTCGCCGCCCAGTTCGAGCGTTTCCTGGCCGACAATCAGGGCCGCACCGATCCCCCGGGATCGGCGGAGCACTGATCCCGCCGTCGGCGTAGCCACCAAGGTCCGTCGGCGTAGCCACCAAGGTCCGTCGGCGTAGCCACCAAGGTCCGTCGGCGTAGCCACTAGGCACGTCCCTTCGTCGGTGTGGCTAGCCGACGATGACCAGCTCCCTGGGCGTGTGGTTCAGGCGCTCGGCGCCGTTCTCCGTGCAGACCACGATGTCCTCGATCCGCGCGCCGTGCGGCCCTGGGTAGATGCCGGGCTCCACCGAGAACGCCATGCCGGGCTCGAGCGGCTCGCCGTTGCCGGCCACGATGTAGGGGTCCTCGTGCGCCTCGAGTCCGATGCCGTGGCCGGTCCGGTGGAAGAAGGCGTCCCCGAAGCCGGCCCTGGTGATCGGCTCGCGCGCGGCCGCATCGACCGACTCGGCCGTCACCCCGGGCCGGACCGCGGCGCAGGCGGCCTCCTGGGCGTCGAACAGGACCTGGTAATACGCGGTGAACTCGGCCGGCGGCTCGCCGATCGCATAGGTGCGGGTGCTGTCCGAGCAATAGCCCGAGGGCATCGTGCCGCCGATGTCCACCACCACCGCGTCCCCGGCGGTCAGGACCCGGTCCGACACCTCGTGGTGCGGGCTGGCGGCGTTCGGGCCCGACCCGACGATGACGAAGTCCACGGTGGCGTGTCCCTCGGCCAGGATCGCTTCGGTGATCACCGCGCCCACGGCCCGCTCGGTGAGTCCGGGCCGCAGCCAGCCGGGGACCTGAGCGTGCACGCGGTCAATCGCGGCGCCGGCTTCGCGCAGCGCCGCGACCTCGGCGGGAGTCTTCCTGATCCGCAGCGGGCGCAGCGCGGACCCGGCCAGCGCCAGCCGGGCCGCGGGCAGCGCGTCGCGGAACTTCAGCACGGACAGTGCCCACATCCGGTCGGACAGACCGACCGTGGCAGCGTTCCCGAGCATGCTCGCGACCAGCCGGAACGGATCGGCGGTCTCCTCCCACGGGATCATCTCCAAGCCGGACGAGCCGGCCGGGGAAGCCTGCGCCGCGGCCAGCTCGAGGCGCGGCACGAACAGCGCTGGGTCGCCGTACGCCGGGACCGCCAGGCAGGTAAGCCGCTCGAGCTGCTTGGCGTCATAGCCGATGGCATACCTCAGGTCCGGGCCTGGCGTCAGCAGTACCGCGTCAAGCCCGCCTGCGCCGACCGCCTCGCGCACCTGGGCGAGCCGGCCCGCGGGATAGAGTTCATCTGTCGTCACGAGATCGATGCTAGGCCTGTGACACCGCGGTGACGAACCGGTTCAGGGAAGAACCGAGTCCCCATCGGTCGCCCAGCTCTTTCAGCCGGACGGCGTCGGCAGGCACGACGGGCAACTGGCCGCCGATCTCGGGCAGCGGGACATCCTCGACGACCCGCACCACCGACAGCGACACGTCGAGGTAGTGCCTGGCCTTCTCGAGCTTGTCACGGCTGCCGCGCGGGAATCCGCCGTGGCCCGCCTCCAGCGCGGTGATGATTCCCTCGATAGTGCCGAACGTCCGGATCAACGCGGCCGCGGTCTTCTCCCCGACACCCGGCACACCGGGCAGCCCGTCGCTCGGGTCCCCGCGCAGCGCGGCGAAGTCGGCGTAGGCACGGCCCGGGATGCCGTACTTGGCGGTCACCGCAGCCTCGTCGATCACGTCCATGTTGAGCAGGCCGCGCACGGTGTAGATGATCCGGACGCCCCGGGCATCATCGACGAGCTGGAACAGGTCACGGTCTCCCGTCACCACGTCGACCGGGTCGGCGGACCGCGTCGAGAGCGTGGCCATCACGTCGTCCGCCTCGAACCCTGGCTGCCCGGCCACCGCCAGCCCAGCAGCGTGCAGCACCTCTTCGATCACCGGGATCTGCGTGGCCAGCGCGGGCGGCGTCTCCTCCGAAGTGCCGTCGGCGGCGAGCCGGTGCGCCTTGTAGGAAGGGATCGCCGCAACCCGGAAGGCCGGCCGCCAGTCCGCGTCCAGGCAGGCCACGAGCCGGGTGGGCTGCCGACCCCGGACCAGCCGGCTGATGGTGTCGAGCAGCCCGCGCACGGCGTTCACCGGCGTGCCGTCCGGTGCCCGGACGGTGTCCGGCACTCCGAAGAAGGCGCGGTAGTACAGCGAAGCGGTATCAAGCAGCATCAGCGAGCCCACACGGCTATCCTGCCATCTGCGGGCCCGCGGCAGGATAACTCAGGTCAGGAAGACCTGGCCGTCGACGACCTTGATCTGCTTCTTCGGCAGAGGCCTGGGGGCCGGGCCGGTGACCACGGCGCCATTAGTGATCTTGAACTCACTGCCGTGGCAGGGGCAGTCGATGGTGCCGTCGGCGACCTCGCTGAGGAGGCAGCCCACATGCGTGCACACCGCGCTGAATCCTTCGTACTGACCGCGGACCGGCTGGGTCACCACGACCCTGGCCGCAGTGAAGATCTTGCCGCCGCCCACGGGAATCTCGCTGGCGGCGCCGAGCACGGTGCCGCTGGCCTTGGGGCCCATGGCGCCTTTCTTCGGCTTGCTGCCCTCGCCGGCGCTGGCCGGAGGGCTGGCTGGGGGGCTTGCCGGAGGGCTGGCCTGCATGCCACCGCCGGAACCCGGCATGGCACCCGAGCTCGATCTGCCGGACGCGGCCGGGGTTTCCTGCTCGACGACTCCCGCCTCGTTGGCACCGTACGGAACCGCCGCGGTGCTGCACCCGGCCAGCGCTCCGCCTAGCCCGGCCAGGCCGGCCCCCAGCATCACGCCGCGCCTCGTCGGGCGCGACTTACCGGGACCACCGATCCCATGAGATCCGGCCGTCATGGCCTCCCCTTCGCTCGTCCACCGATCCGCCCCTCGACTCCGTCCTACGCGAGACCGGTCCTCGGCCACCGGGCAATGACAGCAGCCGTAAGAGGTCGGTAATCGTGATGCTCAGGGGCGCGGTGAATCGCCTGGCGCATCGGGGGTCCCCCAGTCCGCCGCGAGCGCGGAGATCCGCCCGGCCGCTTCCGGGAGGGTCATGCCAAGGCCCACCGCCACCCCGACCAGGTAGGTCGTGAGCGGCGCGGCCGGCCGCGCGACCCCATGGGCGGCGTCGCGCGCCAGGTCAAGCACGGTGGTGATGTCCGCGGAAGCAGGATCGAGCCCGAGGTCGGCGCAGACCGCAGCCGTCCACTCCTCCAGGGTGTTCATAGGCCCAGCCTAGGGTCAGGGCCGGAAACCGCCGGTGGCGGTCAGATTCCGCGCGTCCAGTGTCCCCATGCCGCCTCCGGTACGGTCGCCGGGTCTTACCTGTCCTTGATCAAGGAAGATATCGTCAGATCGTGGCAGCAACGCAGCGGCATGCGCATGGCCCGGCGCCGGGTGCGGACGCCAGGTGGCTTTCAGCTGCGCTCGCGCTGATCGTGGCGTTCATGGCCGGCGAGATCGTGGCCGGCCTGGCCGCGCACTCGCTCGCGTTGATCTCCGACGCCGCGCACATGCTGACCGACGCCGCCTCTATCGCGCTGGTGCTGGTCACCGCGCGGCTGGCCGCCCGGCCGCCGGCCGGCGGCTACACGTACGGGCTCAAGCGCACCGAGATCATGTCGGCCCAGGCCAACGGCATCACCTTGGTCCTGCTCGCGGCCTGGCTTTGCTACACGGCGATCCGGCGGCTGCTGTCGCCGCACGCGGTCGCCGGCGGGACGGTTCTCGGCGTCGCGCTGGCGGGGGTGGCCGTCAACGTCGCGGCGACGCTGCTGATCGCCCGCGCGAGCGGGCGCGGCCACAGCAGCCACAAAGCACACAGCGGCCACAAAGCACCCAGTCGGCTCAGCGGACTCAGCGGACTCAGCGGGCAAGGCCCGCCGCAGAACCTGAACGTCGCGGGCGCATTCAAGCACATTCTCACCGACATCTACGCGTTCGCCGCCACCGCGGTGGCGGGCCTGATCATCGTGCTGACCGGATTCGTCCGGGCCGACGCCATCGCCACGCTGGTCGTGGTGGTGCTGATGCTGCACGCGGGAGCCGGGCTGATCAAGGATTCGGGGCGGATCTTCCTGGAAGCCGCGCCCGCCGGGCTCGATCCGGCGGCGGTCGGCGCCGCGATGGCGGCCCGCCGCAACGTCACCGAGGTCCACGACCTGCACATCTGGGAGATCACCTCGGGCCTGCCTGCCGCCTCGGCGCACGTGCTTGTCGCGCCGGGCGAGGATTGCCACGCCGTCCGTGCCGACCTGGAGGCCTTCCTGAGCCTCCAGTACGGCATCACCCACGCCACCTTGCAGGTCGACCACGCCGCGCTGCGCGTCAGTCGTCCGCCCGGGCCGGGCGGCCCGGGCGGGCCGGGCGGGCCCGACCCCGCACAGCACTGCGACGACGCGCACGGCCCGGCCTACCGTCCCGCCGACCAGTCGTGAACCACGCCGGCCGGCGGTAAGCTGCGGCCCAGGTACTGACCGAGGAACTCGAGCAGGGCCGCGCCCGGTGGCTGGCCGAACCAGCGGGCATGGCCGAACAGGTACTCATACGCGAGATCGGCGTCGGCCGGCGAGCGCGTCACGTGAGTGAAATAGCCGGCTTCTGACAGCGCGTACTCCAGGTGGACGACGGGCAGGACGCGGGGCAGCGCGGCCGCTTCGATCCCGGTCAGCGGGCGGACCTGCTGATATCCGTCCAACAGGGCGGCCGCGGCATCGAGGTCGGCGTCGGCGGGGCCGGCCCCGGTTGCCGCCGGGTCAAGGTCGAGCCAGGGCACCACGCCGCGCTCGAGCGCGGTGGCCAGGTCGTGCACGGCGAATGTCCGGTTGGCCAGCCCGAAGTCGAAGATCCCGGAAACCTGCGCGGTGGCCTCGGCCGACGTCCAGGTCAGGTTGGACGGATGCCAGTCGCCGTGCCCCCACTGCCCGGGCAGCGTCCTGGCCAGCGGGGCGGCCCGGCGGATCAGCGGCAGCAGGCAGGCCGTAAAGTCCTCGCGCCAGGGGCGCCCGGCCAGGTAGGTGGCGAGGTCGGGACGCTCGCCGATCAACTGATCCGCCTCGGCGAGCGGATCGGCCGCGCAGATGAGGCGGCAAGAGCTCATCAGCACCGCGAACGGGCGGGCCGGCGCGGGGAAGTCCGCCGCGGCCAGGTGCAGGGCCGCCAGCGCCCGGCCGGCCGCGAACGCGTGACCCCGGCTGGTGTACGGCGACCAGCTGACCGCGTCGCGGTACAGGTCGACGCCGCCCGCCAGTTGATGCACCTCGTAGCAGAACTCTCCCCGGCGCAGCACCGACTGACCGTTCGCGCGGTGCAGGACGAGAGGCACAGGCTGTCCCCGGCGGCGCAGGTGCGCGGCGAAGGCATGCTCGGCCGCGAGCTGGGCCGGGTTCCTGACCAGCACGTGATGGCGCTTGAGGAAGACCGTCACACCCCCCAGGCGGACCAGCGCCGCGGCCGACATCGGCCGCGGGCTGCGCCAGGCCACCACCGGCTGGTCCGCGGAGTCCGCAGTCCCCCAGCCGCCGAGGACCTCGCTTACCTCGTCGTCCCCCAGCGGGGGCCAGTCGGGTTCGACAAGTTCCTTGCCCATGCCGTGGACGAGGTGCGGTCCGCTGGTCACCGGGCGAGCCAGCGGACCAGGCCGCCGAGCAGCAGCGTTATCACCGCGGCGACGGCGAAGGACAGGATCGAGGCCGACATCCAGCTCGCCGGGGTGAAGCCGATGAGGCGCCCGAACGACGTCCACGCCGACACCCACCACGACACGTAACCGGGGTTGATGAGCTGGTAGGTGGCGAAGCCCGCGGCCCAGGGCAGCAGCATCAGCCAGCGGGAGCGGGCGGTGACCGACAGGTCCCAGCGCCGGCCGGACACGATGAAGTAGTCCGTGATCAGGACCGCCGCCATCGGCACGAACACCGAGCCGATCAGGTCGAGGAAGTTCTCGTAGTCGGCGATGTTCAGCCAGAGCGCGCCCGCCGTGGTCGCCGCCGCGATCAACCCCGCCAGGACCCGGCGGTCCCACATCGGGCGCAGGTTCTGGGTTGACACCGCGGTGGAGTAGACGTTGGCGAAGGACTGGTCGAGCTCACGCGCAGCCAGGATGGCGAAGCCGAGCGAGCCGACGGGCAGCGCGATGAACGCGCCGTAGATGTCGTCCGGGTTGCGGTTCGCGACGGTGACGAGCGCAAGCAGCCCGATGACGTAGCAGAGGATCTGGGTGACGCCGTAGCCGGCCAGCGTGCCGCCGAAGGCGGCGCGCGGGCTGCGGGAGTGCCTGGTGTAGTCGGCGGCCAGCGGGGCGAACGAGATGGCCGCCGCGACCACCGTGTCGGTCGCGGCCCAGTAGCCGGACCAGGTGCCGTGCGTGAACCCGGGCAGGGGATGCCTGATGAGCTGCACGAACAGGTAACACAGGACGATGAGTACCGCACCCGTCGCGTACTTGCGCAGCACCCGGATCGCACCCAGCGGCCGGATCGTCAGCAACGCGGTGGCCAGCCCGGCGATCAGCACGTACCCCCACTTGGGCAGGGCCGGGGCCACGGTGTGCGCGGCCGTCGCGATCGTCACCAGCTCGAACACGCCCCAGCCGAGGCACTGCAGGATGTTCAGCACGGTCGGCAGGTAGGACAGCCGGGCGCCGAATAGCCCGCGCAGCAGGACCATGGCGGGCGCGCCGGTCTGCGCACCGGGCAGGCCGGCCAGCGCCAGCGGCAGCGTCCCCAGCAGCGTGCCGACGACGATCGCGGTCAGCGCCGCGGCCAGCGAGAGCTCCGGGGTGCCGGTGCCGTCCGGCTGCAGCACGAAGATCGCCCCGGTGAAGCCGAGCAGGCTCACCCCGAGGTTGCCCCAGAGCCCGAACTGGTCAAGCAGGCTCAGCGCCTGCGGCACCGGCTCGGCCAGGGTGCGCGCGACCTCCGAACGGCGGTCACCGCGGACGGTGACGAAGGTGTCGCCGGTGGCCTGTTCGTCGCTGGTGGTCGCCGCCACGGCAGCCTCCCTACGCCGGCATTACCCGGACAGGTTCAGACGGTCGGTGGCGCGTGCGCCTGCCGCCGAAGCGGAACGGCCAGCCACCCTCTCAGCCCGGTTAGCCCGGGCTCCCGTGCGTGTTCAGTTCAGCTGAATGTTACCAGTTGTCCGCTTCCGGCCCTTCTGGGGCCTAGCCGTCACGGATCAACCGCCAGAATCAGGACTTGACGCTGAGCAGCTGCGCAATTACGATCACTCCGAGTGATGGCGGCTCGCGTGCCCGGCCCAGGCCAGGCCAGGCCCGGTTAATGCGGGCCGGCCAGGTCGCGGGCTCGGCGCAGGTCCTCGGGGGTATCGCAGTCCAGCCACGGCGGCGGCTTCCCGGGCGGCGGCGTCAGCCTGACCAGGACGGGTGCGAGGGGACCCAGCAGCCCGCGCAGCGAGTCCCGGTGGTAACCGGCCAAGGCACGGCGGAGAGTTTCGGTCCGCCAGCAGCCAGCCAGCCACTGCGGTCGCCCGGTGTCATCAACGAGGATGGCGCCGGGTCCACCTTCCGCCGCGGCCCGCAGGGCCTTGAGATGGCTGGCCCGCAGGAACGGCAGGTCGGCGGCGAGCACCGCGACCCAGGGCGCGGACGCCTCGGCTAGGCCACGCCGCAGGGCGGCCACCGGTCCGGCGCCCGGCGGTTCCTCGCGCACGAACGACACCCTGTCCAGGCCCGGCCGCTCCGGTCCCACCACGACGATCTGGCCCGCCCCGGCTCCGGCCCGGGCCACCGACGCGATGAGCGTGTCGTCCCCGACGACCAGACCGGGCTTATCCTGGCCGCCCAGCCTGCTCCCCCGGCCGCCGGCCAGAATAATGATGCCGAACGAGCCTGCCTTCATGCTCCCGCCATCGGGGTCAGCTCCGGGTGGCATTTCCTGCATTCCTCCTGGCCGCGCGGAGGCTGGTCAGCCGCCGATGGCCGACATCGGGCGGTCGGGCTGCAGGAACGACGGATCGTTGATGCCGTGGCCGGGCAGTTTGGCGGCGACGGCCCGCTGCCACCGGGCGGCCAGCTCAGCGTCGCTGGCCCCCGCGCGCAATGGCCCGCGCAAGTCGCTTTCCGTCCGCGCGAACAGGCAGTTCCGCACCTGGCCGTCGGCGGTCAGCCGGACCCGGTCGCAGGTACCGCAGAACGGCCTGGTGACCGAGGCGATCACCCCGACCCTGGCCGGTCCCCCGTCGACCATGAACGCCTCGGCGGGCGCCGATCCGCGCTGACCCGGATCGTCGGGGGTGAGAGTGAACTCGCGGCCGAGCGCGGCGAGGATCTCCTCCGCGGTCACCATCTCGGCCCGCTTCCAGCCGTGCTGCGCG
>Ga0302325_10010769_pt1 | contig 19764 bp, 24 predicted proteins | sample Palsa_T0_2_FD_201948 | JGI IMG/M metagenome (GOLD analysis project Ga0302325, IMG submission 201948) | Peat permafrost microbial communities from Stordalen Mire near Abisko, Sweden - Palsa_T0_2 | ecosystem: Environmental > Terrestrial > Soil > Palsa > Peat permafrost | place: Sweden: Abisko...
TAAGTCGAAGATAACAAAGTAAAAGACTTGCAACTCACGGTCGTACAGATAAATGGCGCCAGACGCAGGCTCAGATGGCACGGTTTGTAGCAACAAGACGCCCTTGGGCATTTCAATCCAGCGAGCAGCCTGCCCCTCGCCGAGCGTGATGAAAACTTTCATTACGTGTTCGACATTGGCCTCCTTGCGCAGACCAATGTCCTCTGCTGTAAACAGTGGCTCAAAACTTACGGCTCCTCTGCTTTGAGACATGACGTGTTCCTCCTAAAATTCCCCTAACTTGCCCAGACTGTCCGCGGACAGGCACACCACCGAGTTCCCACACAACCGAAGTACGATCCGTTCTGCGGATTGCGCCGATGACAGCCGGGCAACCGCATGTGAGTTCGACAACCGCATATTTCCGCTGCTTTAGCCAATAAAGAAACTGCCGACTCGCGGAAATCGAAGTCATCGCTGCAGTGCGGGGTTGCGCAACGGCATTCAACGGGAGAGGTCAATTGCTCATCGACATGAGACCGGAACTCGCGAAGCGACGCATGTGCTGGCGTTAATTGCCAAGCGGATTCGCACGCCGATGGAGCGCATGCGGATGAACCGAAGTTGGAGCGCAGCCGGATGTAGAACCAGACCGAAACCAGGTGGTCAGGTCGGATTGGAGGCTGGGGAACTTGGTAGGCCGAAGGAAGTCTAGCTATGTAAGAGCACGTCAGAACACAGAGATACGAAGGATCTAACAAAGTCAAAATCAGGGGGTAGTCAGCGCGCAACTCGATGAGAGACGGCATGTTACCGAACCTTCAAAAACGGCATACCTATCGCGTCCAGACCGCGTAAAGACGGTGAGAAGACGGCAATGAGAAGCCAATGAGAAGACAACGCACCGAAGATCGATAGAATCTTCATTGAAGCAGTTCCCGGAATCTGGTCCCAGTGGCGTCCCCGCGAACAAAGACCCTGGTTTCAAGAAGTGTCTGCCTAAAATCTCTGGCGTTAGCAAATGCCAACTTTTTGGGTACGGATTCAAACTCATGGATGAGATGAACCAGCACCTCCATTCCGGATGTCAAATACAACACGCAGGCAATTTGGCGTTCGGCATGAAGCGCAGCGCGTACCCGTTCGTATTGCTTCGAGCTTTTTAGAGTGCGCTCATATTCCAGTGCGAATCGTGCTCTGTTGTCGCCGATCCAAACGTCAACGATAGCGTCGTAATCCTTTTCGTACGGAGACCGCGAGATCGTATTGAAGGATGCGACTTCGACTTCCGATTGCCAACTGGCAAGCAGGTTCTTGTGCGCCAAAGCGAGCTGGATTGCGTTCAATTCGAGCGCGTGAAAAACCTGGGAAGAGTGAGGCAGGTGCTCAGTATTCGATTGCAAGACTGTAGTGAACTGGCCATGATGTTCGAGCAAAGCAATGCCTTCTTTGGTGATCCGATAGACGGCCGACCCCGCGCAAAAGATACCGCCACAGATGCTGATGTGACCCGATTTAGCGAGCCGCCTGACGCGCCAATTGAAACTGTCCCGTGAGCGATCCGAACCGCCAAACTTCATCAACTCAAACAACTGGTTATGGCTGACAAACCGCGAATTGCGCACCTGGCGCAACAGGGGAATATCACGCTCCGGATTGATGACCAGGCCGCCTTTGGCGTAGCGCATAATCAGTACCCTTCAGTCGATAATTTCGTCTTCGAGCAAGTGCAGTGAAGCGCCATGCCGCAGATTTGGCGCAACTCTGAGTTGCAAAATGCCGAGACCGCTTCGCACCCGGTCACCTGGCTTCATCAGCAACATCGCTTCCTGTTCTTCGCCGATGTGGCTCACAGCGATAGGAGTTGGAGATGCTGATCTGGCAGAGTCCTCGAAGCGAAGCGCGCCGAACCTGCCGCTTGATACAACCGAGAGGAAGTAATCGGGCCGACACGATTTGGCGACTCGCCGTCGAAACAGTACCCGATTCCCGCCGCGGGCAAAGACGAGGTCGCTGCACTCAAAGATCTCCCCAACGGCGTGGCTGGGGAAATGCGGGTTGAAGTCTCCCACTCCGTTAAACCGGATCAAGCCAGGAACTACCCAGTAGCGTCTCATCTTGTTTCCGCACCGCACGCCGGTGGAATTGAAGTAGGCTGCATGCCTGGTATAGCGGTAGCGGTCATGGGGATCACGGCCGAACCGCGCCCACCAGTTACTGCCGAATTCCAGGATCTTGACCAACATCATTGAGGTACTCCATCAGTTCCCGATTGATGTTCTGCATGGCGCGAATACGATCCGACGCTGGAAGCTTGGAAACACTTCCCACCCTCTCGACGATAGAGGGCGGGATATCCATCTTTTGCTGGGCGAAGTACTGGCAGAGATCGGCAAAGCGCGTGCTTTCCTCTGCGAACTCCTTTTGTTCAGCAGGCAGTGAATTCAGCCGTTGCTCGCGCTCGTCGCGGTCCTCAGTCGTACCCAACTCGCAGCCGGGCTCGAACTTGTCGAGCGCTCCGGATTTCCTCTTCGACCGGTTCTCCTTTTCGTCTTCCAACATCTCTCTGCAAACTCCTTCCTGATTTGCGATGGGGACTAGACTCCTTTCAGGCTGCGGTTCCTCTGTTGCTCTTCCTGGAGTCGACGGTCTGACTCGTTTAGCTGACGGCGCAATAGCTTTGCCTCATCCTGGGACCGGCCAAGTTGTTGCTCCAGCGAATTGACCTTCATGATGAGGTCCACATCTGGCTTGAAGAGTCCAATCTGATCGACAGACAATGTTGCGGTCGCTGCCCTCGTCGGACGACCGAGCGCGGATTTGGTATCGCTGCTCTTTGTTGACGCTACCTGGCTGGCCGGTATGCTGGATGCTCGGCTACCGACGGTCTCGACTGAGAGACGCTCTTGCGCCTCGGCAGGTGGGACATGGGAACGCAGTGCAGATTCTCTGAGCGCGGTAACCGAATCCATCAAGCCACGATTCTTAGCTACGGCCTCGTCCACTTGAGCATTGGCTCGAGAGAGACCGTTCTCGTACTGCATGAGCACCTCCGCCGCTGTCCATTCCCGAACGGTTTGTACTCTGTGCTGGTAAACAATGATGATGAACAGGCACGCCAGCAACCCTAGGGCGATCACGTTCGACCAGAAGTAGCCGTTCCTGACGGTCTCATCGACAAGTATCTTGCGGTTCTCGTCCAGACACTGCCCGTAGTCCTTGTCGGAGGCATTGACACTCTTCAGCGCGAAATCAATAAAGCCATCCTTCGGCTTCGAGGACGGCGCTTGGCCGACAGGATCGCCGGCGGGGCGCGCCTGGGCGAAGCAAACCAGCGGAAGCATCGCCAACAAGAGCCCGGCAAGCCCAATCCGAAATGTACAGCTCACATCCATGTCGGGCGACCATTGCGGGTGGCCAAGCGGCCAGCGCGACGAACAACTTCGGGGTCTTTGAAGCGCAGGTTCGCGCCTTCAATGTGAGACACCGCGTGGAGCCTGGGATAGATTCTCGGCTCCAGTCCCGGGAACCGGTATCGGCGCGGCACCCTGACGTGCAGATGGGAGTGGAGGGTACCGAGCCGGTTGTCGGTCATTAGGATTTCCATCTGGCCAACGGGCAGATTCTTGATGTGCTCATCCTGCGCCCGAGTGTCCTTGATGTCGGTTTCGCTCCCAAATCCGACAGGTTCGTACTTGTCCTCGAAGACCCCAGTGCGCTGCACGGTCAGGGTGCGCCGCTTCTGTGGAATGCGCGCCGATGCTTTCAGGAAATACTGCGCCGTCTCCTCGTCCTTGGTGCGCAATAGCATAGTGGTATTCGGCGCCGAGGACACGTCATCTCTGAACCCGCGACCCACGGTCAGAAGCTGCGGCAGCGCCTGCAGCGCGAACAGGAACGCCGTGTTGGTTCCCCGTGCCGTCTGCAAGATCTGGGCAAAGTTCGAATAAGCAAATGGCGCGAACTCGTCGAGAATGACACTGACCATCGGTCGGTTTTCGCGGCGGCGCTCCTGCTCGTTTTCGTAACGCTTGCCAATCATCAACTGCATGTTCTGCAGCAACATCCGGCCAAGGGCCGTGACCGCCTTCGAGTTCTTGTTGGTATTTAGCGAAACGAACAGAATCAGTTCCCGGTCGATGACTTCGTCGAGCGAGAGCATCTCATCGTAGGCGCCAGTGACAACCGAAAGTTCATCCTGGAGGAACGTCATCAACTGATTTAGCAGACCCTGGATCTTGGTGATTCGCTCGCGGTCTTGCAGGGATTGCAGCAACATCTTGGCCGACATTTCGAAATTCAGACGGCGTTGATTGCTAACGCCTTCGAGCGTCTGGAGTCTGGCGCGGGCAATCGCGATCTGCTCCCGTTGGACTACTGGGTCGAGCGCCATCACCATCACGTCGTGGAAGTTGTAACGCTTACCGGTGTAGTTCAAAACGCGCGAGATATCGGTGAGATAAGTACTCTGATGGCCGTGAAAGAAATCTTCTTCCTGATCGAACGATTCGAAAACGAGTCCTGAATGTTCTTCATATCGTCCCGCATCACTGAAGAAAGGGTTGTAGCGCACGGAGATGTCCGGTCGCGAAGGGCTGAGAACTCTCAATTGGTGCATCCGGCCCGCGGCCTCAATGGCCGGCAGAAGATCCGAGAGAAACTCCTGGTCGCCCTTGCCATCAAAGATCAACATGGGAATGCGGTGCTGGTCTTCGTGAGGGCCGAGCACTCGGAACACATCCTGGGTGATGATGTTTTTCAGAAGCGTGGTTTTGCCGGAACCTGTTGCGCCGAAAACCACCGACTGCATTACCCGCGTCGCATCCGGCCAGGACCATGGCTTGCCGTGCACGTCATAACCAAGGATGATTGCGTTCTGCGCGGACGCGGTCCCGACTGCGGCGCGGTCCTTCGCATCGCTTATAAACAAAGGAGGATGAGGCCAGTTCGCCTCCCGCCGGCGGTGCAGAGTAATCAGATGCCAGGCCACGGCGATGCCAGCAATCGACGCAAGGAATACATAGAGGCAACCCTCCACCAGTTGCGACGGGCGGAGGTGAAAGCGATTTACCAGGATGTAGGAACCGCCGGCGAGCAAGATAATCGCAACGATGGCCAGGGCGATGGCAATGCTCTCTTCCTGGTTCCGATGGAAGGCGCGGCGGCCAAGCTTGTACTCGTTCTCGACGGTCATGACCACGCCACGCTGAAGAACAGGAAGACGCAGGAGATGAGCGCAAGTACGATAGCCAGAAATAAGAAGATCGGATTCATGCGCAAACGGCCGTGCTCGTCACGGGGCTTCAGGGGATCACGTATGTAGATCCGCAGCGCATCGCGAAGGCCCTCCCTCGGATGCTGCCGATGGAAGTCTATGAGCCGGTCATGCATCTCGCCGAGTTGTGTATCCGATTTCATTTCAGAGCACGACGGTCGCTTTTACCCCATCGCGAAACACAATTTGCACCACTGCCGGGGATTTCAAATCCTGCCGAATGGAAACCACTCCCTGTGTGGTCTCTCGAGGGTGAAGATCATCGACCTCAGCCTCTGCGTGAGCGACAGGCAGGGCGAGTTCCCTCGTACCGCCGAGTTCTTCGAGCATGGCCCGGTCGAGCTGCGTGTGCGCGAGGTTTGCGAGCGGAATGGGCGAGTCGTCGGTCTGTAGCTCGAATGCCTGTGGCGTATTCACACGATAGAAAAGGTCGCTGTTGTTCTCGATCGTGTAGTGGATATAAAGAGTGCTCCTCGTGCGAAACACCCGTTCCACACGCACGGTGACCTGGCCTCTCATTTTGCGCGTACTTTTTTGCTTGATCTCCTCGGCTCCCATGAGCGCACGGGTCAGCACGACGTCGGCAAATTGATCCGTATCGGTCTCCACAACCGGCTTCGGAACCGGGGGCGCGGCCGGTTGGGCAGTATCAATCGCAAAACTCATGTCCTTCACCTCTTGCGTGATTTCAAGCTCGTAAGCAAACCGCCGGGAGGCCGTCCAAACGAACAGGTCCGTCGATGCCCCTGATTTCACAGGCTTGACGAAGACTTTGTTCGCCTCTCGCTCGATCTGAAAATCTGAACTGCCAGCGGCCGCCATCGTGACCGGCTCGTGAAATTCCAAAACGGTCAGGTGGTTCAAGGCGGTCGCAACGTGGACGACGGCATTCGGGCTGGGAGTGCCCGTCTCTTGGGATAGCGCGGCGATGACACAAAGGCTGTATATAAGGATGAGCAAAACCGTTCTTTTCATAATCCCTTCTTAAGGCCGTGAGCGGAATCCTTCCGGATTCCGCTCAAAGCGGTTCGTGCCTCACATAACCCAGGGAGCATCGCCCGGATCCTCATCGCTGAAAGCGCCGGGATTAAATTCCACGGCTTCATCGGCGGCAGCGGCGGGGATTACAGCCTCCGCTTCCTCTGATTCAACGCCAGGTTCAGTTGATGTTTCTCCCTCGGCCTGCTCGGTTTTGTCGTCATCGAGGAGAATCTTCCCGTCCACGTACTTGAACAGGAATGTGTGTTTCTGTCCTCCTCCTTTAAGTGGGTCAACCAGGAAAGCCCGGCCGGACGAGTCGGTACGGACGAGTCCGTCGTAGAGCCTTGGAACGTGCACCCGGACGGGCTTGCCGCCCGTACGTTCCGCAAGCTTCAGGATCAGTTCCTGCGGAAAAGCAAGAAAGAGAATGGAGCCGCTGGAGCGCTGACCGGTACATACGATCCGATTCAGCGCCTGCAGCCAGCCCATGCGATTCTCCGCCTTGTTCTGTGCCCAGATGCGGATGAAAGCGAGAACCGCTTTCATCTCGTACCTGCCCCGTTCCTCGTCACCGCGGCATGCGCCGTATGCCTGATTCATGGCAAACAGCATCTGCCGACGCAGCTCCTTGTCGGAACTCTGCCGCACCGTGTCCCATTCAGCCTTTGCCTTCTCCAGCTGTTCTTTGAGTTGTTCTCGTCTTCCAGCTATCTTGCCAACCATCGCGGCGTAAATCCGATTGACGAAACGGCAATCTTCGAGCATCTCGCGGCTGACCTGTTCGCCAACCACGAGTGCCTTAAACGCCTCAATCGGAGCTTTGTTGATCAGCAGGTCTTCGATCTGTTTGCGGACGTGGTTATAGAGGTGGCCAATGCGGTCGGTCTTCTCCACCTCCAGATGGAGTGGTAAATCGGAGCACCGGCGTTCGTTCTTGTAGCGAAGCCAGGGCGCCTGACGTACTCGCCGGCGTATTTCGGCGACCAGTCTGAGATCGGGCTGGACTTGCCATTTGAGGCTGTCGAGCGCGTTCTGAAGTTCTTTGGCCAATTGCGCAGCCAGGTCTTCCTCGCCCGCTGCCCGGCAAGAGGTCATCAAGTCGGTGATCGAGCCGATGTGATTCCCTCTGGCCTTCATGGCTACGTGCTCCAGATTGAACCAGGGGTCTTTCGCCTTGTTCGCTTTGTTTTTCCCCTGTTGCTGGCCGAGACCTCGGGAAAACCGCTCCTTTACAAACCGCGGGAACCGGTCCTCCTCGACCACGCAAATCCAGTCGAAATCAAAATCGCCGCCATTCTTCTTTGCCGTCTCGGAATGCAAGACATACGCGCCCTCCAGTCGAAGCTGCCGTTGCACCAACTCGCGAACTTCCGAATCGGTGAACTTGCAGTTATTTCGGCAAAGATCATTGCTAAGGTGGACTGCGATCTCTTCGTCCGAGAGGTTTCCGAACGGGAGGAGATCGTCAACCATGCGTATCGGATAGCGGACGCACAGGCCATGTTTCGAAGCCAGCGGAACGATGGCTTTGTGTTCGGGAATCCAGTCGGCCCCCGAAACCACTTGACCATCTTTCAGGAAGAGATATCCGTCATCCATAAGAGCAAACGCGGGGAGACGAAAACCTCCGCTGGTCGCTGCCTTAAATGCCCAGCGCGCCAACAGCTTGTTGAGTTGGTTGTTGACATAAGGATGACGGACGATTTCGCCGCTGGCATCGGCCAGAAGGAGCCCTTCAACGACCCGGAATTCTTCGCTGTCCGGCTCCGCCCCATCCGGTAACGATCTGTCCGGATGGTGGCCGAGGATTTCGAGTAAATCCTCGTATCGACCCTCGCCCACGGCCTCACTCAGCTTGGCCACCTGCTTCATCGCCTGTGGCAAAATTTCCAGCTGAATTGAGTCTTCAGGAGCATGTTCTACGAGCGTGTAACTGGACTCAAACTCGAGCTGGCGGGAGACTTCGCGAATGCCAACGACGACATCCCCGCGAAATCTTCTGCCCGGCCCGAAGATCGAATACATCACCGCCGGTGTCTTTAGCCCCGGTTTGACCGCGCTCTCTGGCAGAACAAAATCCGCTTCCAGCGCGTCCGAGACATCATCCTCCATGATTTTGAATGCGCCTTTCGCCTGCGTATCAGCGAAGGCCATGCGGAATTGGTAAAAGCGATCTTCCGGGAGACGTTTCCCGGCAACTTCCCGATTCGCGTCCCTTAGAAGAACTGACTCTTCGGCCTTGTACGGTTTCTCGCCGCTCTCCTTTCCATAACGCTCGCGTCGTAACCGCTCCACTTGGGCCGAGAGGATTTCGTCATCATGCTTTTGTCGGAGGCGCTGGAACATGGACCGCCTGATCCATCCGCGGCAGTCGTTGGTTCCAAGTTTTCGCTCAGCCACAACCAGGACACGCGCCTCGGGTTCCTCCATCATCACCTTGCAGGGCGAGACGAGGATTCCGAAATAAACAATCGCCGCTTGCGGCCAGTGCTGGAACCGCTCGGCAATCGCCTGGCTGTGCTCTCGGTCCACAAAATAGAACTTGCCTTTCTTTGCGGAACCGCTCGCGCCTACTAGTTTGTAGTGAGCCCCGTTCCAGACGAGCCGGGCCAGAGCGTTCTCGACCTGAGATTCCTCGAAGTCATCGAGAGGCTCGGCCGGCACGTTTACGCTGGCCACCTTGATTCCGGGATAGAGCACGCTGAGTAGCGTGTTCTTGAGTGGCTCGAGATCGTGCAACCGCGGTGCGATCCGCCCGTTGCGGTCGATCTCAAGGTTCTGGAGTTGGTCGGCCGGGATTCTGTAATTGTTCGTCGTCGTATTCTTCGTCATTGTTTTTTCTCCTTAACTATTTGTTTTTCCTGGGAGACCCAGGATCGAGTTAAGGAGTTTGCGTGACCGCAAGCTTCGGCGCTCTCACCTGGCTCCCGTTTCAGTTACTGGGCCAGGCTTCGAGTGCAAGAAGCGCCGGTCAGCACATTTCCCCGCATAAAGCCGCAGGGTTGCTCAAAGGACCAAAATCAACGTCTTGGTCACCTGAGAAACGTTTGTGCTGATGTCATCGAATTAGCTCTAAATTGTTTTCTGGGCGACGGCCTGTTTCACGATCACAGGATTACCGCCATTCACCTCCGGAACCGCCTTCCATGCCGTCACCGTGTAGAACGGCTGGCTGGTTCTGAATGCCTCGATCAATGCCTCCCCTTCGCTAGCCATTTCCTGGCCGAGTTCCGGCTTCGCCGGAGACGATCCGGGCCTCACGAGAAAATAGCGAAGGCCTGTGTCATTGCCATTCCGCCGCCTTCTCGGTGCGGCGGCGCTATCTGCTTTCGCCGCCGCCAGCCGATCCGTTTCTTCTGTAGTCCCTTTGCCTTCCATATTCAAAGCTCCTTCTCAGCTCTACCTGAGACCCAAATCTGTCTGCTGCAGCACCCAGTCGCGTTTTTCCCCCTCGATTGCTCGTTCCCAATACTCGCCAATCAGCAAGCCGCTTGGGTTTTCCTCCGACCGCCTCTCGATCAACAGCCTGACCCGGAATTCGCTGACCACTTTGTCGATGGTTTCGTTGTGTTCGTGAATGTGGTGGATTTCCTTAACCCCGAATGCCGTATAAGTGAGGGGATCGTCCTTGGAGGCTTCGAGCGAACGTATCTGAAATTCCGAGGTCGTCTGATCGTCCTCGATCTTTCCGATGAAGTCATCCTTCTGCATGCCGGTGTAAGCGGTGCGCCGCAGGTTGGCAGTCATCATGTTCAAACTGTCAGCCCAGTTGCGACTCACATTCGTCGGCGAGAAATTCAGATAGCGTTCCAGGAACAAGCGCACAAATGCCCGCTTCTCAAATTCGGTCGGCTCCGATCCTGGGCCTTGCGTCACAGAAATGGCTGATTTTCCTAGTCCCAAGGCCGTTGCCTGGCCGTTCTCATCTACGCGAATAACAGTGGGAGGCTGCAGGCGAATATAAACGGCAAAGGCCAGCGCCAACATCGTGATTGGAATGCACAAGAATGCCAGCACCATCGCCCGGTTGGCGTAGGCACGCAGGATTCCATCATGCTCGTAATAGCGGCTGTATCGAACCTTTTCCGGTGCATCGGCTTCTTTAGACGGGTTTTTCTTCTTCAACCACATGTTCGTGTCCTAATAAATTCTCAAACCACCAATCAGCGATGACGGCGAAACAAACGACCGAAAAACCTTCCGATGTAAAAGAAGATCAGGGTCGTAATGCTGTACGGTCGGAACTTCGTCCCTTGTGGCTCCCAGATCGGTGGCTGCCTCCACATAGAAACCTCCTCGGCCAGAGCTAATTGTTCTCGGCATTGTTCCTTCCCGCGGCTCTTCCGAGCGCTCTCCCCACGTTAAAACTGACGACTTGGGTTACCGAGTGGGGCCGATAACTGGATCCATGCCGGCTTGTGCTGCCCGATACAGTAGGGGCGACATCTCGGTTACCAGAGCTTTCGTTGCGGCCTGTAGCCGTCGGAACAACCGGGCTGCTGTTGCTGTTCATCGCACTCGCAACTCCGGAGCGAATGAAATCGGGCATCGAGGGAGTGGGGGGCGCCGTGGACGACGCCAGGAGAGTAGACGTGGACGAAGTGCTCACACCGCTCGAAGCTGAAGCGCCGGCGAAAGACGGACCCACTCCTGCCGCAAACCCACTGACTCCAGCCAAAGCGGCGCCGGCTGCAACCCCTCCGGCTCTCACGAGCGCAAAGGCGGTTGACCCCACATCGCCCGAGATAATCCTTTTCGCGATCAAGGGAATGAGCGCGATGGCCAGCGCGTAGAAGATACTGACCAGTCCAAGCATCACCGAGTCGCCTGTTCCCTTCAGAAAGCCGAGGAACCCATTGCCTAGGATGTTGTTGACTTGGTTGACCTGAATGGCAGTGATGAGCGCGCCGAATACAGCGTAGAGAATTCCCCAGGCATTCCAGATCATCACATTGACGGCATACACCTTCCCCAACTGGCCGACGCCGGAAATGGGAATGAGCGCGAGTACGAGAGGGCCGACCACGTAGAGCACCGCCCCAAATAAGGTGTAGAAGAAGCAGAACACGATCATCGCCAAGGCATAAAGAAGATATGCAACCACGAGCAGAACCACTGTGATTGTGGCGGCCGCGTCGCCCGTGATGATGTCGGTGAGGGTCAACGAGGGGTTGTTCGCGAACTGTTGCTGAAGCTGCCCCATCCAGCTCTGAAACATATCCCCCGCGCCGGAACTGCTGCCGATGAAATTCGCTAGCGTATTGAAGGAGCCGTTGATGCCGCGAAACACCGTCGCCCAGTTGGACACGATCATGGCAACGATCAGATACTTGACCGCCGTTCCCGCGAGCGCTTGCAAATCGCCTCCGCGAAATGCCGCCTGGTAGAGGCCGATCAGAAATCCAATCAACAGGATCGCGAACGCGAAGTTCGTGACCGTCGAGATGATGGCGGTTCCGTCGATCCCGGCTAGCGCCGTGTTCAGCAGTTGCTGGAAATAAAACACGGCTACTGGACCCCCTGCTGCAAGACCTGGTTGCCCGTAGACTGAAGAGTCGCCGTATGAGAAGCGCTGAACTTAAGCTGGCCGCTCGAGTTGGCCAACTCAATGGAACGCACTCGCACAAGCTCGGCCATAGCGGATTGGGTATATGCGTTTGCTCGCACCAGCCATGCTGCTGTTTCAGCTTCCAAAATGGTCGACGTGCCGGGCGCGGTGGTTTGCAGTTGCTGATTGATCTGTTCCGCTGCCTGAAGCTCGAGATTGGCAAGCGCATCGATTTCGACAGCCTTCTTCATGGCGGCTTGTGCTTCCGCATCAGTCATATCGACCAGATTCCGTACCTGTTGTGGCGCGTTTGCTGGTGCCATCACGGTGCCGTACAACGAGTAATAGTTGCTCGTGATCTGTGGCATTGCGCCTGGATTACCGGAGAGCAGACTCTGTTCAAGCATTTGCGGCATGGGCAGTGTCGCGCTCCCTATGGGCAGCTGGAAGAGCTGGCGCATCTGAACAAATTGGCCCTCGAATTGGACGGCCATGTTTCTGGCTTGATTAATCGCAGCCAACGGAAACACCACTTGCTGCTCGAAAGTTGCGGATTGCTGTTGACTCTGCTGAATAGAACCCAGCGGCGAAGCTACGGAGTTTCTGAGCAGGCCCGAAATTGTGTTGAGCCCGATCTGCATCATGGCGCAGCACGGATCAAGCCCAAGCTGGCTGCGGGCCTTACTGGGCAGAAGCGTAATTACCACAACGAGACCGCATGCCACAGCCGCGGCGTTGCGGAGGACCTTCCAAAGACGAGAGCGTGTGGTCGTTTTCATTTTGCGGACTCCTTAGGGATGAGTTAGAACTTGCTGGATCTGATTCTGCAGATTTTGCGTCGCCACGGATCTCTGCTTGAGCAGAGCATTCTGGTGTGCCAGCTTCGTTGCTTCCTCGCGCAGTTGAGCGGCCAGCATTTTCGCCAGCTGCGCTTGGGTCTCGAGATCGGCGACGCGGGCCTGAGCGGTAACCATAGACGCCGAACCCGGCGCTGCGGTCATCGCCTGCTGCTCAAGAGAATCAGCCAGAGTCAACATACTCTGGCTGGTTTGGTCGGACACCATGGCCGTCTTCAGCGAATCCATAGACATCGCATCGTCAATGTCCATCAGGTTGCGCTGCGCCGGCTGCGCACTGCCAGAAAGTGCAACCGGCTGATAGATCTGCGTATAGATCGAGGGAATCTGGCCCATGGAACCCGACTGGGCACTTCGGAACACGGACTCCAACTGCATGGGGAGAGCGAGTGTCGCGCTATTGTTCTTGATGCCTTCAATCTGCGACATCAGGCCGGTGTAGTGTGCCCGGGTTGCACTGACAAATGATCTAGCCTGGCTGATCAGGGCTAGCGGCCAGATAATTTGCTGGCGAAAATTGTTCACTGCGGCATTCACCTTCCGCATCTCGGTCAATGCATCGCCAATTGGGCCTTGGAGAGTGGTTGTGATGGTATGAAGCAGCAACAAAAGGTCTCCGATTCCTTGAGCGCGCGAGTTCGCGGGAATCAGGCACAAGCTGATTACAACGACGACCAGCCATCGCCTGCTGCGGCTTAATTGGTGTTGAAAGTTGCGAAGGAATTCCAAGGTTTTCGTTTTCATATGCGTGTACCTCTTGCGACTTCTCCTGAGATTTCTTCGGGGAGTGGATCGACGTCAGCCAGTCCTGCCGGGAACCTCTCGGCCAACTCACGATAGGCTTCCATCAAAGGCGCTGACTTTCGTCGCTCCAGCCACCACGACCGATACACGCGTTCCCGCGCATAGGTCGTCATGATCCAGTAGTCGACCGTAGTCGGTGACATCCGGATAGTGTGCGTGGTGTCGGCTTTCTCACCGATCGCAATGAGCGCATCGGAACACTTGCCTTTGATCGGTGCACTGAAATGTTTGATCTGGTTCAGAGCGGTTTCGTTCAGGTGCAGATGCTCCCGCAGAGCGGTCATGTCGCCTGGCTGCTGGCCGATGATCTTGGTGGTCGAGTTCTTCACGATGCCTGCTCCGTGCGGCCTGGGCTTCGATTCCGTCCCGACAAAATCTTCCGCGGTTTGACTCATTCCCCAGACGCTGGCGTTACGCTTGCGCGCCGTACGAAACAGTTGGACCACTTCGGGTGCCAGCACCGGGGAATCCAGCAGGAACCAACACTCATCAAGAACCGTGATACTTCGTCTACCCGTCTTGCCTGCCGCCCGTTGCGAGGTGGCGTGAGCAATGAGGAGGCTCATTGCCGTTTCGAGCCGTTGGTCATCGCTCAATTGCTCGACGTTAAAAAACAACCAGGGATTGTCGAGTGAGATCGTCGTGGGGCGATCGAACAGCTTCGAATAGATACCTCTCTCGCCGGTCCAGCTTCGCAACTTGATCGCTGCCAGATGAGCCTCGTCCATCACGCGTTGATTCTTTTCTTCGTCACGCCATTGTGAGAGTTCGTCGCGAAGGTCGGAGAATGTTGGAATGGGAGTCGACGGGCGGATTCCGGCCCTCTTATATGTCCGAAGCACGGCCTCGGTGATGAGGTTGTCAAGAAGTTGGGTGTCTTCGGCTCCGCCCTCGCCAAGCATGTGGCGCGTCAGGTTTTTCAGAAACGCGACTTGATCCTTGCTTGGTTCTTTCTCTCCTTCCGGCAGATCCCACGGGTTAATGGTTTGTTCGCTATCGAGCGACATGGTGATCATCCGACCGCCCATCAACTCGACCAGGGGACGATACGAATCGCCACGCTCGAGGATCGAAATCAACGGATTACTTCTAGCGGCCATTAGAAGAAACTGCTGTACCATGACGGTCTTGCCGCCGCCAGTTTTCGCCATCACCAGCATGTTGGCGTCGCTTAAGCCGGGATCGAAGGGCGAGAAGGGAATGAGCTGGCGATACGGAGTTTCAAGCAGGAACAATGGGGACCGTGGCGTGCCGCGCCATGGCGTCTCGACCGGCACGAGATCGGCCGCATTCGAGGTGAGCAAGTCCTGGTCTCGCTTGTCGGGCTCCGCCATGGCCGGAAGTGAACTGAAAAACAGGCGCTTTTTGGCCAACGACTCCGCCACAGCCTTGGCTCCGTTCATTCGCGAAATCGCGTAGAGAAGTTGCTGGCGCCGGTTGTCGGTGGTTCGCTCCGCTTGCTCCAGTTCCGCGGTCGTGATTGCAGGACGCGAAGTGCGCGTTCCGATGACCAGGCTCAACTTGGCCGTCTTGACCGAACTCGAAATGATGTCCTGTTGCACTCTGACTAGTTGGCCCTCGGCAACCTGGGCTTCCACGTTGGTCCGAATTCCGCCGTTCGAGTCCCGTTGCACTGCCTGCATTTTGCGCAATCGGCTCTTGTAGCCTTTGAGCACTTTCGCCTGATCAGGAATCGTGATCTGCGCGTTAACTATGACCGGGAAATCGAGACCAACCAGTTCTCTCAGGATTCCGGGAAACGTGGCATCCGGAAGCTCTTTTAAACTTACAAAGGAATAGAGGAGTCCACCGACATTCAAATAGGAATCCGTCTCATCCGCGATGTTTGTGTCAACGATCTGCTCGCGGGCACTCCGGTATTCCAGTTGCTCCTCACCCCGCCTGTACGGCCGAGGATCGGGAGACAATGGATTGAGCGCTCGTTTCGCCTCAAGAAACAATTCGGCGTCGGTCAATCGGCGCGCGCCGAGTTCTGCTGCTTCGAGCGTCGTTTCTAGCCCACGCAAAAGGCTCTCGAATTCTGCGAGCAACTGCTCATGCTCCCGAGCGCTACGCTCAATGCATTTCCGGGCCGATAAGCTGAAGGGACTGCCCGTCGGTTTGAGTGGTTTACCTGCAATGCGACGATGAACGACTGGGTCCCAGATGAAGTACACGTGCAAGAGAGGCCGCATATAGTGGCCGTCCGCCTCCTTTGCACTCCATCGTTCGACGCGCAGTTCATCGAGTGCAATTGCTTCCGGCCGTTCTGATTGCTGGGCCTCGACATAATGCTTAAGAAGGCCTCCAAGGTCTTCCACGACTTCGTAGCGGAACTGCACCCTTATGCTCTGTTCGGGCAAGGAGCGGAGCAGCGCTTCCAGCATCAGCTTTCCGCGGTCTCGACCTTCGTCGCTCGCGAAATACGAAGCCAATCCCTTCAACTCGTAGCCCGCAACAAAAGCGCCGTTCGTGCGAACGACAATGTTGTCCAGGTAGTCGCGAACCGGGAGTTGCTCGCACAGTGCCGGATCGTGAAGTTTTCGCTCGTGTTGTTCAAGAGTCATCGGCACTGCTATTCCTCCCTCACATACGCAGACCGGATTTCGCGGACGCGGGCCACGGCGCAGTAGGCATGCGGTTTCAGGTACCAGAAGGCAAGGTCACGAACGTAGCCTCGGGGCTTGCCATACTTGAAGGCCATCAGCACTGGCACCATCAGTAGCGGCACACCGTACTGCAGGACGAGATTCATCGGCATTCCCGCAATCTCACCACCCACAAAATGACCAACGACGTTCATGATGGCTGCCGCACCCAGCACGATAAAAAGATCCTCAAACTCGAGCAGCATGAAGGTGACTCGCGTCTGCAAATTGCGATTCACGGGTGTCACTTGTAACGGCATTCGTAATCTCCTTCCTAGCGCACTCCGGCGGTTCCGTGTTGAACCCAGAACTCTCCCAAGCGCAACAGTCCCGACAAGCTGAAGCAGCACATCGCGGAGATGAGGTTGCGGACCCACGCCTCGCCGATCGTCATGCGCTCCAGTAAACCTGCAAAGTGCGCAACCGCCAGCACGACCTGTCCTGCGCCGTAGAGCGGTAACAAAACATTGCCAACCCAGTTCACCAGCGTCAGCACAGAGATCCAGTAGCGGTCTGGGTTGTTCCATGCTGCCTGATTGCTGAACGACTCCATGGCGCGCAAGAGCCCAGAGCACATCAGAGAAGCCAGTGCCGCGTACCCGAGGTGGGAGTACGGGTGACCTTTGCTGAAGCGATAGACCGCTGCGGCCGCGAATAAACCGGCCATGGTCGGCATGATGACGTTGCCCAGCCAGTTCGTCAGGTTGAGCAACCCGTTTGACAGATTCACAGAATCACCTCCAATCCTCATCAGCCGGCCATGGCCTGTATCAGTTGCCAGATGGCCGAAACGCTCAAGAATGCCAATCCCGATCCCACCAGCGGCATGAAAGGCCGATGGCGCGCATAGTTGAAAATTGCTCCCACGATGGCCAAACCTGCCGCCTCCGGCAGGATGGTCCCGGCAAGAAAGTTCCATGCGGATGTCAGCATGTCAGTAGTTGCAAACTCCGATCCGCTGTTCCAGCTCTGCATCAACTGGACAGTCCCGGAGACGCTCAACAGAAAGAGCCCGGCAATGACGGATGGCAGCGGACTCTGTCCTTCGGCCGCATCGAGCGCTGCCTTCAACACACAGAAAGCGGCCAGCACCGGAATCAGTTTGGCAACCACGATGTTCGAAACAAAACCACTGAAGCTCGTCTGCAAACTCGAAACCCATGCACTGCTGATGCCTCCGCCTTGGGCCGGCATCGTGATACCCTGCGCCGCAAACCACGACAGGAACTGCGGCAGCGTCAGGAGAATCACCGACCACAGCACCCATCTCTGGAACTTGCCCCCTGTCTGGAAGTTCACGCCGCCTTCCTGCCGCAATGCGATGCCAGCCAGGACCATCGTGCAGATGGCAGCCGGTACTGCCATATCGAATAGCAGTGTCAACAGATCGACGATGATTTGGGGCAATGTCATTTGCCTAACAACTCCGCAGTGAGCGTTCCTATTGCACGCCCGCAGTACCGTTCTGAATCCAGAACTCGATCAGGCGCGTGAGGCCGGAGATCACCAGCAATCCGGCAGCCGTGACCGCCCAGCGCGCAACGCCGCGGCCTTGCGAATAGGAGATGACGGCCATGACCACCGCCAGCGCTGCTCCGACAGGAGAGATCACATTGCCCACCCAATTCACGAGGTTGAGTACAGTGCCCTCGGGTTGGGCAGCGGTTTGCCCCTGTACCGCTTGGCCCGTCTGTGGCGACTGTCCGAGGTTTTGGGCATCGGACAGCAATGGAAACAGGTGAAGGGAAACAAGCATCAAGAGACTCAGAAGCGCAAAGCGATACCGCACGTCTCTCCAACTCAACAATTTCATATGCTCCTCGCGTGCGATCGCGGCGAATAAATCTCCCGCATCGCAGGCGAGAACATATGGCCATTTCAGATTTCGGGCAAGTCAGCAGGCGAGTGTCGAAGCGTTTACAGCAGAGCGTTAGGGCGCCGAAACGTGGAAAGCAGATTGAAAGTTGCGAAGAGTCCTTGTCCCGTATTGATTGCAAGAGTGAAGTTCGTACAAAATCATGCGTGCGGTGCGCAAGAAGGAAGTCTTATGAGATGAACAAATGTTTGACTTTGGTGCATCTCACAACGAAGGCCGTTCGTCGAAAACGACCCGGTACGAGATTTTCTTGGGCTGCCGCGGAATTCGTAGTGAGATGAACAAATGTTTGACTTTGGTGCATCTCACAAGCGCATTCAGAATTCACTCGCCTGGTTCTGAAGAGTCAAAGATCTCTTGACCAATCGCCTACTGCGCCGCTTGGGTATTCGTAGCCGATTGGCTTAACTCCTGCTGCAACTGCAGAAGTTGGCGCAACTGGTCAACATTTGACGAGTTCGAGGTCACACTGTTTCGCGCGCTTGTTGGCGCTATAGGTTGATTGGACTTAGGTGTTTGTTCGAGAACGACGTAAATCGGTGCGCCAGCCGCCACCGTCACCACGATTTGCTGGTTTATTGCAAGTCGAGAAACCTCTTCGTCTCCGGTTTCGCCGATATTGTTGCTGACGCGCTCCCGCATAAGATCGGATTCGCTCAATGGCTGGCTCAAGCTGCCTTGTCCCAAGAACATTGCGCCGGCTTGGCCGATGCCTGACAGCGATCTGGCTAGGACGTTCTTTCCTGTGTTCTTCCCCGAAACCTTTCCTTTCAGCGGCCGCAGGTCCAAGTCTGTTGCGGCAGCCTCGATGGGAACGGATGAACCGTCCGGCATCAGGAGAGAATCAAACTGCAGGTCTACATCCCCTGAGCGGGTCGCATTCCTGATATGGCCGACCGCTTTGGCTCCCGCAGGAACAATAATCTCTCCATCGCGCTCGTAGTTGTACTCGACTACGGCAAGAACTGGCGCCCGTACAGCCGTGCTTGCAGCTGATTCCAGGCGGGCCCGTAAGCGCGTGCCGGTGCCCAGGCCCAAGCCTAGTTGCGGCACTGCGTCATTGATGGTCTGAAGACCGGCCGTGCCGGCGGAGACCTTTCGCACGTACATTAACGAAGACTTCTCCATGGCTTCGCGCTCCGCCCTACCGGCGTCGAAAGTCGCAGTGTTCGAGGCCGGCTGATAGGGCGGCGCTTCCCCTGACTGGTCGCCAAAAGGCGGTATCGAACCTAGCGTCCCCGCCCCGTTCGTCTGCCCTGTCGGCGAAGCATGCGATGCCGAACGAATCACGGTTCGCTGCAGGTCACGTTCGTTCAGAAAACCTTGGTGCGTTTCTTTTGTGGCAGGACGCCCGGAATCGGTGATGGGAAACAAGCTCTTTTCGATGCCTTCGCTGTTGGGCTCCAGAGTCGATTTGCTGTCAGAGGTCAAACCGAGATTTTTCGCTTTATCCGAGCCGCCTCGATGAGGCATGGAGATAGCAACAAAGATCAGAAGCGCCGTCACGATCGCTCCCGCGCCGATGATTACGAACCGGTTCTGCTGGATCTGCTGCTTCGCTCGTTGCTTAGCTCTGGTGGCAAACTCCGGCAAGGGAGCGGGTGCTAGCGGAGGGATTGGCACGCCGTCGACAAGTTCAGTTCCCTCTGTCTCTTGCACGAATCCGACGTTGCCGTTGTCGCTGTGTCCGTTGGGGCGAGTCACTTTCCACCTCCTGTTACCGGAGCCACAAACGGGATAGGAGCCAAGACTGGACGATCGACCTCCTCTGCTTGGGCAACTGCCAATAACAACCG
>Ga0302325_10010770_pt1 | contig 19764 bp, 19 predicted proteins | sample Palsa_T0_2_FD_201948 | JGI IMG/M metagenome (GOLD analysis project Ga0302325, IMG submission 201948) | Peat permafrost microbial communities from Stordalen Mire near Abisko, Sweden - Palsa_T0_2 | ecosystem: Environmental > Terrestrial > Soil > Palsa > Peat permafrost | place: Sweden: Abisko...
CGAGCGCGTTCACCGCGTCGGCGACGGCGGTGACGGCCTCCCACGCCAGCGCGATCTTCCAACCCTGGCAACTGTGGTGGTTCTTCGGCTCGCACGGCCACGTCGTGTACGGCTCGTTTGGATCGATCAAGCCCGGTTACCGCACGCCGCCAGCCTGGCTGGGTACCACCCCGCACCTGCTGATCGTGGTCGCGGTGCTGCCGCTGACCCTGCTGCGGGCGCGGCTGCCCCGACCGCGGGAAGGCGCCCTGCTGCTCCTGGTGCTACTGCTCCTGCTGCGTTGCGCGTTGGACCCCTGGGACACCGGCTACTACACGCTCCCCTTCCTGTTCGCGCTGCTGGCCTGGGAGACGCAGGCGCGCCGCGACCCCGCCGTGATCACGCTCGCCGCGTCCTTCGCCACCTGGGGCGTGATGGAATGGCTCCCGTCACACGCGAGCGCCGATGTGCAGGCACTCGGTTTCGCCGCTCTCGCGGTGCCCGCGCTCGTACTCCTCGGACTGGCGGTTTACGCCCCCAACCTGCTCCGCGGGACGGCTCGCGTGGACGGACGTCGGACCCTGCCAAGAGCAGCTTGATCAAACGTCCAAGGCGGCCGCGCGTGGCTATAGCCGGCGCAGGCATATGACGATGGCGAACATGCAATAAACGCCAGTCGCCGGAGTGTCGGGGCAAAGCATCCGTGAGGATGTGACGCAAAGCCTACGGTCCTTGATTTGAGCGGATCACCGCGGAGAGTCGAGGAGGCCGGGTTGCCACAAGGCGACGGAGACGAACGGGCTGGCGCGTCCAAATCAGATTCCCTAGGAGGATTCATGCTGAACCGACTGCGCCATCGGGCTGGAGACGAGGGTGGTTTTACCCTCATCGAGCTCTTGGTCGTCATCCTGATCATCGGCATTCTGGCCGCGATCGCCATTCCGTCGTTCATTGGTCAGAAGAACAAGGCCAACGACGCGTCGGCCAAGGAGCTTGCGCGTACGGGTGAGACGACGGCTGAGACCATCGCCACCGACAACAACGGCAACTACTCGAGCGTAACGGCCGCGAAGCTGCTCAGCTATGAGCCGTCGCTGCAGACGTGTACCGCCGCCACGGGCAACTCCGCCGCGTGCGTCGTGAACACGGGCACGAGTGGTTCGGCGAACGGTTACACGGTGATCACCGAGTCGACGAACAACGACCTGTACACGATCATCAACACGGCAGGTGTGGTTACCCGCAAGTGCTCGATCGGGACCGGCGTGAACGCCACCCAGAGCGGTTGCCCGACCGGCAGCTGGTAGTGGCGGTGGCTGATGGCCGGCGTCTGGCCGCGCAGCGGCTGCCGAAGTAGGCTCGTCCGTCAGTCGCCGGGAGACCATCGCTGCTCAAGGATGAAACCGCGCCCGCCGATGGTCGGTCGCAGGGATGCTGAGATGACCGCGACACGCGATATCAGCCAGCGATCCGTCGCGAGCGACGGCGGCTTCACGCTCATCGAGATACTGGTGGTGATCCTCATCATCGGCATCCTCGCCGCGATCGCCATTCCGTCGTTCCTCGGCCAGAAGAACAAGGCCAACGACGCCTCGGCCAAGGAGCTCGCACGGACGGCCGAGACCACGGCCGAGACGATCGCCACCGACAACGACGCCAGCTATGCGCAAGTCGGGGCGGCCGGCGTGCTCACCAGCTACGAACCGACGCTGGTCGCCTGCCCTCAGGCCAACGCCGCCTGCCTGCTCACCACGGCAACCAGCAGCACCAAGACGAGCTACACCGTGGTCACCCAGGCCTCGGACGGCGTGCAGTACACGGTCATGAACGTCAACGGCGTGGTTACCCGCCTGTGCTCCCTCGGGTCATCGGGTCTGCAGGCCGCGTCGACCGGTTGCCCGACGGGGATGACCACCGGTGGCAGCGGCAGCTGGTAGCCGGGATCAAGTCGGTCAAGCTCGCCGGCCGCGCTGACGATAGTTGCCTCGTGGATGTTCCGCCCTTCGGCGGACCACCGTCACCTACCAAGAACCTGATCGCATGCCTCCCGCAATGGCCATCACCAGCGCCGGCGTGATCGGCGCCATCTTCGGCTCGTTCCTGAACGTCGTCGCCTACCGACTGCCTCGGCACGAATCGGTGGTCAAGCCGCGCTCGCGCTGCCCGTCATGCGGGGTGCCGGTTCGCCCGATCGACAACGTTCCTGTCTTGTCCTGGTTTCTGTTGCGAGGGCGTTGTCGCGGCTGCTCGACTCGGATCTCCGCTCGCTATCCGCTGGTGGAGGCGGCCACGGCGCTCCTGCTCGTGGGCGTGGTCCTGACGCAGCACTCGGCGGCGGATGTCGCGCTTGGCGTCGCGCTCGTGCTCCTGCTCGTTCCCTGCGCGCTGATCGACCTGGACTATCACATCATCCCGAACGTGCTGACTGGCCCGGGAGCCGTGGTGGCGATCGTGCTCGGGACCGCCCTGGACCCGTCCGGTGAGCCCGGACGACTGATCGCCGGAGCGGCGGCGGGCGGGTTTCTGCTGCTCGCCGCGCTGGTGTATCCGCCGGGCATGGGCATGGGCGACGTCAAGCTCGCCGGCACCATGGGCCTGTTCCTCGGCGCGGCGGTGGCGCCCGCACTGCTGATCGCCATGCTCGTCGGGATCGTGGCCGGCGTCGTGATCATCGCGCGCGGCGGAAGCGACGGTGCCGGGAGCGCCCGCAAGACCGGCGTTCCCTTTGGCCCGTTTCTGGCGATCGGCGGCCTCGTCGCCCTGTTTGTGGGCACGCCGCTAGTGAACCTGTACCTGAACCACTTCGTTCACTAGCCCGGCGCGCTCGCGCCCTGGCAGTTTCTCCAGCTTTGACTGGGCTAGCGCACCCCGGCCGCCCGAGCGTCCAGTGTGGACGAATGTCGAGTGGACATATGTCCAATTGAGTGGCGAAAGGGCTCCGGACCACGCGCCCACCCGTCGATTCGTCCTCCTGCCGCACTCTCCGTGTCCCGTCGCCCTTCTCACCCGCATCCATGTCCCCACGGATCCCCAACCCCAAGCTGACCATCCCGAAGCTGAGCCGACCGAAGCTGGGACGGTCGAAGCCCGAGGCTCCGCCGCCCGAGCCGGCCAGCACGACGCCGCCGGCCGACGCCGCGACGGCGCCGATGGCTGTCGAGCCGGCGCCGGTCGAGAAGAAGGCTTCCCGGCGGGGCCTGGGCGGACCAACCCTCACCATGCCCAAGCTGGCCCTGCCCACGTTCTCGGCGCCGAAGCTCGGGCTTCCGAAGCGCGGCGCAGCCAAGCGCGGCGGCTCATCGCTCACGCTCACCCGCGGCCGTCCCGAGCGCGACGTCGTCGGCCTCGACATCGAGCCCGGCTTCATCGTGGCCGCCCAGGCGACGGCCAACGGCTCGGTGCATGTGACGCGGGCCGTGGGCGCACCGATTGACCTCGAGATCGTGCGCGACGGCGAAGTGCTCGACGCCGAAGCGCTCGGTGCGGCGCTCGTCGAGCTGTTCCGCGGCAGTGGGCTCGGACGCAATGTGCGAGTCGGCCTGGCCAATCAGCGGACGGTGCTGCGCACCCTCGACCTGCCGCCGATTGAGGACCAGAAGGAACTCGCCGCGGCGGTGCGCTTCCAGGCCGAGGAAGAAGTGCCGATGCCGCTCAACAACGCGGTCCTGGATTTCCAGCCGCTCGGGCTGGTGGAGACGGCCCACGGCATGCGTCAGCGGGTCGTGCTGGTCGCGGCCCAGCGAGACATGGTCGAGCGGCTGCTGCACGCATTGCAGATCGCCGGACTGCGTCCGGTCGGCGTCGACCTCTCGGCCTTCGCCATGATCCGCGCCCTCTACCGGAAGGGCGGCGAGCGCGGGCCCAACCTGGTGTATCTCAGCGTGGGCGGTCTGACCAACATGGCCGTGGCCGACGGCATCACCTGCAAGTTCACCCGCGTGCTCAGCGGCGGCCTCGAGTCGATGGCCGAGAACCTGGCGGCGCGCCGTGAAGTTCCGGTGACCGTGGCTCGCGAGCTGCTGTTCAGCGTCGGGCTGCCCGACGACGACGTGATCGTGGAACCCGTGGCCGCGCTTGACTCACACCCCGACGACGCGATCGATCCCAGCTACCCGGAGGGGCCGGACGCCTACCCCGAGTATGCGGCCGACCACGACGAGCACCCCGACGACGTCGACGCCGCGGCGGCGACCCCCCCGGGAACCGCCAGCCAGTCCTACGAGGATGACCAGCCCTACGAGGACGACGACGACCTCGAGGATGAGGTGCAGTTCCACACCTACTCCGGAGCGGCGGAGCATCCGGGTGCCCCGATCTCCAGCGACGAATCTCCATCTGGCGACTACGTGGCGGCTGGGTACGTCCCCGACTACGACCCCGAGCCTGAGCCGGGGGCCGAGTACGCCGAACCCGAGTACGCCGAGCCGATCGACGACCCCGCTGACGAGACGGTTACCCGCGAGCTGCCGGCCTACGACTACGAGGAGCCGGCACCGTTCACCGACGACTACAGCCTCGAGGTCGAAGCCTCATCGGCGGCGGCCTCCGCGCCCGAACCGGCCGCGGCCACCAGCCCGGCTCCCACGGACTGGAACCGTCGGGCGCCCCGCGCCGTTGACCCCAACGAGGACATCCACATCGTGGTCTCCGACGGCGTGCGCGAGATCGCTGGTGAGGTTCGCAATTCGCTCGACTTTCAGCGCATCCAGGGCGGTGGCGAAGCCGTTGAGGGCATCGTGCTCAGCGGACCCGTGCTCGACGTGCCCGGTTTCGCGGCGGCGCTCGAACGCGAGCTGGGGCTGCCGCTCTACCTGGGAGAGCTCGAGACGCCGGCGGACGGCGTCAGTGAGGCGTTGTCGAGCTCGCGCCTGGCGATCGCCGCCGGTCTCTCGGTCGAGGAGGTCGGGCCATGAGAGCGGTCAACCTCATTCCGACGGACCAGCGCCCCGGTGCCGGCGGAACCTATGGTCGTTCCGGCGGCGTCGCCTACGCGCTGGTCGCCCTGGTCGCCGGCCTGGTGGGGATGAGCGTCCTGTACCTCATGGCACGTCGCGATCTGACACAGCGCACCGCCCAGGTGGCCCACCTGAGCGCCCAGGCGCAGCAGACCTCGAGCGAGGCCAGCGTCCTCGCCGCGTACAACAGCTTCGTGGCGATGAGCAACTCCCGGGTCAGCCAGGTCGAGGCACTGGCCCAGGATCGCTTCGACTGGGCGCATGCGTTTCACGAGCTCGGTCGCGTGCTGCCCTTCGACGTTTCGCTGACCACTGTCACCGGCACGATCGCCTCGACGGGTTCGACGTCGGGCTCGACGCCGGCGGCCCCCACCGGTACCACGGGCGCGACGGGTGCGACAGGTGCCTCCGCCGCGTCAACCCCGGCCGGGTCCTCGTCCACACCGGCCGGCAGTGTCCCCAGCCTGCAGATCACCGGTTGCACCACCTCTCAGTCCGCGGTGGCCTACACGATGCAGCGGTTGGCCCTGATGGACGGCGTGACGAACGTGACGCTACAGTCGTCGGTCGCCGGCGGCACCAGCACGAGCAGCGCCTCAGCGGTGTGCCCTGACGTCTTCGCGCTGTCCGTCACCTTCACGGCGCTCCCCACCGTCTCGCCCACCTCGGCCAGTGGCGCGGCACCGACACCGACGGTCGGCGAACCCGCCCCGGCGAACACCGCTACGGCCGCCGCGTCGACGACCGCTGCGGCCGGCGCGACACCCAGCGCCGCCGCGACCGCTCCCACCGCCGCCACCTCCGCCCCGTCCGGAGCGCAGTGATGCGAGATCGCGATCGACTCTTCCTGATCGGTGGCGTCATGGTGGCAGTGCTCGTGGTCACCTGGATGTTCTGGGTCTCCCCGGAGCGCAAGTCCGCGGCGGCACTCGAGTCGCAGGTGGCGACGGCGCAGCAGTCGGTAGCCACCGCCCAGGGCCAGCTTCAGGCGGCGCAGAGCAACAAGCGTCAGTACGCCGCCGCCTACACCGCGCTGGTGAATGTGGGCAAGGCGGTGCCGGCCACCGACGAGGTCCCCTCGCTGATCTACGAGCTCGACCAGGCCTCCAACGCGCGAGATGTCGCGTTCAGCTCAGTGACCGCGGGCGGAGGAAGCGGTTCGAGTGCGCCCGCGGCGGCTGTGGCCAGTGCCACGGCGGCGGCGCCCGGACTTTCCACGCTGCCGTTCCAGTTCGAGTTTCACGGCACCTTCTTCGACCTCTACCACCTGCTCGGTCGGCTTAACAACTTCGCGGTGCAGACCAAGAACGGCACGCTGATCGTGACCGGCCGGCTTCTCACCATCCAGGGTGCCAGCCTCACCCCCGCCGGCACGAGCGGGGGGACGAGCTCGACCAGCTCGACCTCCAGCGCGCCGTCCGCGGTCGAGCTGGAGGGCACGGTCACCGCTGACGCCTACGTGCTGCCGGCCACCCCCGCGACCAGCGCCGCGACCCCGGCCACCCCGACCGCCGCGGGGACGACGGCGACGCCTTCAACCACGGCCCCGGCCGTCATCCAACCCAACCCATGAACGACGTACGCGAATTCCTGCGCGCCGTGCGGGCGGACCTGATCGAGCGGCGGCTGTGGCCGATCCTCTTGCTCGCCGTGGCCGGTGGTGTTGCCGCCGTCGTGCTGATCGGCGGTGGCGGGAGCTCGACCACGCCGACGTCAACGCCGCCGCCGGCGGTGGCCGGCCTCGGCGCGACGGGCCCGGCACTCTCGCCGGTGCCGCCGAGCGCGAACCTGGCGGTCGCCGAGACGGCGAACGGCGTCGCATTCCAGCGCCAGGGTTCCGCCCACGATCCCTTCGTGCCGCTCGTCTCGCCCACCGTGGTGACCGGTCCCACGGGTGTCACCGGCGCCCAGGGGAGCAGCGCGTCAGGCAGCTCGAGCTCGGGTTCGAGCTCCAGCGGTGGATCGGGCGGCACCAGCGTGCCGACGCCGAGCGTGCCCACGCCGAGCGTGCCGACGCCGAGCGTGCCGACGCCGAGCGTGCCCACGCCCACCCCCACCCCCGCCGCGCCGAAGAAGTCGACCAAGCCGGCGACCTTGAACGCCGACTTCCGATTCGGCCTGCTGCCGGCCAGTGCGACCACCGGCCCGACTGGCCCGACCGGCCCGACCGGTCCGACGGGAACCACCGGCCCATCGGTCCCCTTGAGCGACCTTCAGGACTACAGCCAGCCGAAGGCGAAGACGCAGCTGCCGGACTCGGTCAGCCCGATCCTGCAGCTGACCGGTATCGGCTCCAGCGGCGCGTCGCTGCGGTTCACTGTGCAGCAGGAACTGTTCATCAGCGGTCCAGGCACCTGCGTACCGTCGGCGACCGACTGCCAGGTGCTCGACCTGCAGCCAGGAGACGTGGAGACCTTCCAGTACGACTCGCCGACGCTCGGCTTCGTGGAGTACCAGCTGGTCGTGGTCAGCGTCAACGGGCACACCGCGGGCACCACGGCGTCGGTGCGCCACGACTCGCGGCAGTCCACCAGCCCCGGCATGGAGATCGTCAGCGGCGCGGGTCCCATTCACGGTCAGCCGGTCCCACTTCCACTCTCACGCGCACAGATCGCTGCGCTGGTTCTAGCCCGAGGAACGCTCGGACCCGCCCCACAGCTTGCCGGGGCGCCGGGATGATCGTCTCCCCACTCCTCGGGTCGACTCATCCGCCTCGCTGAAAGGCTGGCGGCTGGGACTGCCGTCCTCGCGCGCATCGGACTGGTACGCCGACAGGCCGGTCCGGTCGCGTGAGGCGGTGGTATGCCCCGGGCCGGGTCGGCTCCGTCGGCCCCAATAAGCTAGGGCGCTATGGCGCTTCGCCTCATCACCGCCGGTGAATCACACGGCCCCGGCCTGACCTGCATCGTGGAGGGGGTTCCCGCCGGCCTGCGGCTGAGCGAGGAGGAGCTCAACCGCGACATGGCCCGGCGCCAGCTGGGACATGGCCGCGGGGGGCGGATGAAGATCGAGCGTGACCGGGCCGAGCCGACCGGTGGGGTGCGCCACGGGGTGACCCTCGGCGGTCCGATCGCCCTGCAGGTGACCAACCGCGACTACGCCAACTGGGAGGAGCGCATGAACCCCTGGCCGGTGGACGCGGACGTCGCCGAGGTTCACCTTCCGCGTCCCGGTCACGCCGACCTCGTGGGCACGCAAAAGTACAAGTTCACCGACGTGCGCAACGTGCTCGAACGAGCCAGCGCGCGCGAGACGGCGGCTCGCGTCGCCGGGGGCGCCATCGCCCGAGCCTTCCTGCGCGCTCTGGGCGTTGAGGTCGTGTCGCACGTGACGCAGATCGGCACGGCCAGGGCGCCGCGGTACGCCGAGCCGCTGGCGTTCTCGGACTTTGCCGAGGTCGACGCATCGGCCGTGCGCTGCCTGGACCCGGAGGCCACTCGCGCGATGGTCGACCACATCAACGTGCAGCGCAAGGCGAACGAATCCCTCGGCGGGGTGTTCGAGGTCCGTGCCTTCGGATTGCTGCCCGGGCTCGGCTCCCACGTGTCGTGGGAGGAGCGACTCGACGGTCGGTTGGCCGGCGCGCTGTGCTCGATCCAGGCGATCAAGGGGGTCGGGCTGGGAGAGGGCTTCGATCTGGCCGCCAAGCCCGGCTCGGAGGCCCACGACGAGATCTTCCACAGCGCCGAGCGCGGCTTCCACCGCACGACCAACCGCGCCGGAGGACTGGAGGGCGGCATGACCACCGGCGACCCGCTGATCGTCACCGCGGCGATGAAGCCGCTGCCGACGCTCACCAAGCCGCTGCGGTCCGTGGACATCGCCACGCTGCAGCCCGCGGAGGCGTTGCGGGAGCGCACGGACTCGTGCACCGTGCCGGCGGCCGGCGTGGTGGGCGAGTCGATGGTGGCCTTCGTGCTGGCCGACGCATATCGCCAGAAGTTCGGCGGGGACCACATCGACGACGTCCGGGCCGCCGTGGATGCCTACCGGACCCGGATCGGATGGAAGCGCTGACCGGACCGGGCCGCGCGCTCGTGTTCATTGGCTTCATGGGGGCCGGTAAGTCGACCGCGGCACGTCAGGTGGCGAGCGCGCTCGGCTTCGAAGCGGTCGACTCCGACCGCCTGCTCGAGCGCCGCTTCGGGCATTCGGTGGCCGAGCAGTTCGCGCAAGTGGGCGAGGCGGCGTTTCGGGCCGACGAGGAGGAGGTGGTGCTAGAGCTGCTGGGCGCCGCGGGCCGGGGCGGGGTCGTGGTGGCGCTCGGCGGCGGCAGCGTGCTCTCGCCCCGCGTGCAGGCGGCGTTGCGCGATCACCTGACCGTGCTGCTCGACGTCGGCCTGGCCGCGGCCTGGTCGCGGGCCACGCGCGGCAGCGTTGATCGCCCGCTCGCGCGCGACCGCGGCGGTTTCGAGCGACTGTGGCACGACCGTGCACCGCTGTACGAACGGCTGGCCGACGCGATCGTGCCGGCCGAGTCCGGCGATGCCCTCCGTCAGGCGGTGCCGCATCTGGTGGCCCTCGCGGCGGCGCCGGCGCCGGCTCGCCTGCTCTGGGCCACCGCCGCCTCCGGCGACTATCCGGTATTCGTGGGCCGGGGTCTGCTGCGCGGGTCGCTGTGGCCGTTGGACCGCCGCACGTCGCGCGGATTCGCCGTCAGCGACGCGACGGTGGCCGGTCTGTACGGCGACGACCTCGACGACCTGGCGGGGAGCGTGGTGATAGCGCCGGGGGAGCGTCACAAGTCGCTCGACAGCGCCGAACGGGTGTGGACCGCCCTCGTGCAGGCGCGCGTGACCCGCGCCGATCATCTCGTCGCGCTCGGGGGCGGCGTGGTCGGGGATCTGACGGGATTCTGCGCGGCGACCTACCAGCGCGGGGTCCCGGTCGTCCAGGTGCCCACCACCCTTCTGGCCCAGGTCGACTCGGCCTACGGTGGCAAGACGGGAGTGGATATTCCTGGAGGAAAGAACTACGTCGGCGTCTACCACCAGCCGGCCGGTGTCATCGTCGACCCGGCGGCCCTGGACACGCTGCCCCCCGCCGAGCTGGCGGCGGGCTACGCCGAGGTGCTCAAGACGGCGCTCATCGCCGGGGGGGAGCTGTGGGCGCGCGTGGCGGCCGGCGAGGCGCTGGACGAGCGAATGATCGTCGCCTGCGCGCGCACCAAGCTGGCCGTGGTCGCGGCCGACGAGCGCGACGCGGGGGCCCGCCAGCAGCTGAACCTGGGGCACACCATCGGCCACGCGATCGAGACGGTCACCGAGTTCGGCCGGCTGCGCCATGGCGAGGCGGTGGGGCTTGGGCTGCTCGCGGCGCTGCGACTGTCCGGCCAGGCCCAGTTGCGCGAGGATGTCGCGCAGTTGCTCGGTGCGCACGGGCTGCCCACGCGCGTCGCCGGGCTCGAGGCGGCCGCCGTGCTTGCCGCCACCGCGTCGGACAAGAAGCGCACCGGCGAACATGTGCCCTACGTGCTCGTCGACGCTCCCGGTGTCGTGCGCACCGGAGCGACCGTGGCGGCGGCCGACCAGCTGTCGGCGATCGAGGAGCTGATCGAGCCGTGACCGCGCGCCCCTACCGGGTGGAGGTGATGCACGGCGTCAATCTGGACATGCTGGGGCGCCGCGATCCGCGCCAGTACGGGACGCTCACCCTCACCGAGCTGCAGGACACGGTCGAGCGGGCGGCGGGCGGACTCGGGTTTGTCGCCAGCTTCTTTCAGACCAACTCCGAGGCTGCCTTCGTCGAGCACCTGCATGGACTGGACAAGACCGCCGACGCGATCATCCTCAACCCGGGCGCGTGGACCCATTACGCCTGGGCGATCCACGACGCGTTGGAGATCGCCGCGCTGCCGGCGGTCGAGGTGCACCTGTCCGACGTCCAGGCGCGCGAGCCCTGGCGGAGGCTGTCGGTGATCGCCGACCTGTGTGTGGCCACGGTAGCGGGGCGCGGAGCCGACGGCTATCGCGACGCCCTGCTGCGGCTGCGCGAGGAGCTAGGCTGAGGCCATATGTCGACGCTGGCCTGGAACGCCGCCGTAACGCGAGGCGACCGTCTCGCCGCCACGGTGGCCGAGCGCGAACTGGACGCCCTGCTCGTGAGCGCACCGGTCAACGTGCGCTACCTCAGCGGCTACACCGGCAGCAACGGCGCGGTGGTCATCGGGGCGGGAGAGGACGCCGAGCGTCGCTTCTACACCGACTTCCGCTACGGCACCCAGGCCCAGGAAGAGGTTCCCGACCGCTACGAGCGCGAGATCGTCACCGGGGATCTGCTCGAAGCGGCCGTGCGGGCGCTCACCGGAGCAGGACGCCTGGGCTTCGATGACGCTCATCTGAGCGTCAAGCGCCACGCCGCCGTCTTGGCGGCGCTCCCCGATGGCTGGGAGCTCGTGCCCGCCGCGGGCGCCGTCGAGGACCTGCGCGAGGTCAAGGACGACGAGGAGCTGGCGCGAATCGGCGCGGCCGCGGCGCTGGTCGACGAGATCTACGCCTGGATCGCCGAGCGCGGGCTGATTGGCCGCACCGAGCGTCAGGTGGCGATCGATCTCGAGCATGAGATGCGCCTGCGGGGCGCCGAGGGCCCGAGCTTCCCCTCGATCGTTGCCGGCGGCGCCCACGGGGCGCTGCCGCATGCCGTTCCCCGCGACGTCGAGATCCCGCCCGACGTGCTCGTGACCATCGACATCGGCGCGATCGTCGACGGCTACTGCTCGGACTGCACGCGCACCTTCGCGACTGGCGAGCTCGAGCCCGAGGCCCGCGACGTCTACGAGCTCGTGCTGCGTGCCCAACGCGTGGGCGTGGCGGCGGTGACCGCGGGGCCGGCGGGTCGTGACGTCGACGCCCTGGCGCGCGCGGTGATCGAAGACGCCGGCTACGGGGAGTACTTCGGCCACGGACTGGGCCACGGCGTGGGCCTGGAGATCCACGAGGGTCCGCGGCTGCACAAGCTGAGCGGCGAGGCGGCGCTGCGCGCGGGCAACGTGGTCACTGTCGAGCCGGGGGTCTACCTGCCCGGTCGCTTCGGTGTGCGCATCGAGGACCTAGTCGTGGTCGGCAGCGCCGATCCGGAGATCCTCAGCCACTACCCGCTGGAGCTCATCACCGTCGACTGACCGCGCGCCAGATGATTGATTTCGCGGGGTTCGGCGCCGTGCTGACGGGTGCGCGTTGGGAGGCGGGCGAGTTGGTGGTTGAGGGTGATGGCGGCGGCGAGGCAGCAGCAGCGGGCCAGGACGCGTGCTTTGCGTTCGGCGATCCGTGCGTGCGTGAGGCCCGCTCTGTGACGGTCGCGTGACAGCGCGGTCTGGCGCTCGGCGCATACCGGCGCACTGCGGCGACACTCGCCTTCGGGCGGGTGGGAGGTTGGCGAGAAACTGGTCAATGCGAACAGGTTCTCGCCACACCCCCCGCCCCGGCGCGAGCCGACCCGGCCCGTGTGGCGAGGAACCGATCGCCACCGAGGATTTCTCGCCACACGGGTGCAGGGCCGCTCGATCAGCAGTCCGATTGGACCCGACCCCGACGTTCAAATCCCGACAAACCCCCCGCCAGCGACCAGCCCGCTAATGCTCGACCTCAGCCAACCGGATGCGCAAACCCTCGATAGCCATATCCCCCTCCGCGGAATCACTCATTTACACCAGGCGCACGATCGCCACGACACCGACGATCACGATCACCCCCCGCAGCAGCGGGGGCGACAGGCGACGGCCATAACGGGAACCGATCTGGCCGCCGACCACCGCTCCGGCCATGATCAGCAGCGCCGGCGCCCAGGCCACGTGCGACGCCACGATGAACACGACGCCGGCCACGAGGTTGACCAGCATGGCCAGGACGTTCTTCAGCGCGTTGATCCGGTGCAGGCTGTCGGACAGCGCGAGTCCGAGAATGGCGAGCAGCAGGATGCCCTGTGCGGCTCCGAAGTAGCCGCCGTACACGCTGGAGGCGAACACCGCGCCCAGGCTGACTCGATGGACGGCCGGCGAGTCCTCCCGCCGCGCCTCCAAGCGAGCCGCCAGGCGGGGCTGCAGCACGACCAGCACGAGGGCGATGGCGATGAACACCGGCACGACGGCCTTGAAGGCGGACGCCGGCAGGGCCAGCAGCGCCACCGCCCCGAGGATGCCACCGGCCAGCGAGGCGGCCCCGTAGCGGATGATCCGGTGGCGCTGGCCCACCAGCTCGGCCCGGTATCCGTAGGCCCCCGACAGCGAGCCGGGCACCAGCCCGATCGTGTTGGACACGTTGGCGGTCACCGGTGCGTAGCCGAAGGCGAGCAGCACCGGAAAGGTGATCAGAGTGCCGCTGCCGACCACCGTGTTGACCGTCCCGGCGGCCATACCCGCGGCGACGATGGCCACCGCCTCGCCGAGGCTCATGGGGCGGGTGCGGCGGATGCGGACACGTCGCGACCTGCGGCGATCACGCGAAACCGGGGGCGCGCGTTGGCATCGGCAAGGAATCTAGCCGAGCCGGGTCGCGTCCCGGGCTGCCGCCCGACCTGCCGGGGGGCTAGGCGGCGGAGAGCGGCGCCCGCTGGCCGGTGACCGCGTCCGGCGCAGCCGGGCCGGCCGGGACGACCGGGGGGTTGGGTGGCACGATCTCGGCGGCTGCCTCGGTCTTGCCGGCGCTCATGTCGACCACCATCTCGTCGATGTGACCATCGTCGCGTTGGACGCGGACCGTGGGCGAATAGGGGAAGTCCGGATCGACGGCCGCGACGACGCCGAAACCGCCGTCGGGGAGAGCGATCTCGTGGCCGACGGAGTAGGGCATGACGATGCGCTGGAAGTGCGAGACGATGGTCGGATCGAACTGGGTACCGGCCCCCGCGACGACGGCGCGGACGCCGACGTGAGGCAGCGCGGCCCGCTTGTACGGACGATCGGAGGTGATGGCGTCATAGACGTCGGCCGGGGCGGCGATGCGGGCAAACAGGTGGATGCGGTCCCCGGCCTTGCCATGCGGGTAGCCGAGGCCGTCCCAACGTTCGTGATGGCTGCGGACCACGGCGAGCACCAACGAGGACATCCGGTCGGAGGGGAGCATCTCGACGCCCGCCTCCGGGTGGGTCTTCACCACCTCGTATTCGTCGGGAGAGAGCGTGTTTGGCTTGTTGAGAATGTCGTGAGGGACCGCCAGCTTGCCGATGTCGTGAATGAGCAGCCCGGTGCCGAGCGTGGTCAGGCGCTCCTCGATCTCGTCGAAGCGCCGACGCCCGGCCCAGTCGACCCAGCCGTCCTCGCGCAGCACACGGTGGGCGAGCAGGAGGCCGAGCGTGGTGACCCGCAGCGAATGGCGATAGGTATAGGTGTCGGCCGCGGCGAGGTCGTCGAGCGCGAGCGCCGCTTCGGGGCAGTCCACGATGGCACGGGCGATGGCGGCGGCGGTGGCGGCGACCTTCTGTACGACGTCGTCCGGGATCGCCTGGCCACGACGCAGCGCTTCGCGAGCGGAGTCCAGCGCCTCGATGGCGGCCTTCTGGGTGGCTGCGCGAACCTCGGGGGACAGCGGCTCGACGGGCTCGATCATCTCGCCGAGCTCGTCCTCGATCCAGACGGCGTGCACGCCGCTGTTGGCCAGGCGCCCGGCCAGATTCGAGGTGAGGCGAACGCCGCTGCGGAGCATCGGCAGCTCGTTGGGGCGTCCGCTGATGACGTCGCGGGCGAGCTCCATGCCCTCGGTGACCCGGCTGATGGTGACGAGCCTCATCGGGTGGGCTCCGTAACACCCGCCGGACTGGACGAGCCTGTCGCGCTGCAGCCAAAACCGCCCGCGTCGGCCCCGATTGTCATCCCCTGAGTCGAATTTAAGTCCATCATTAGCAACATCGGCATTCTTCAGCCAGGCTTGAGACCTGGGATGGGTGCCCAGAGTAGGGTTGCGCAGGTTCGTCGGGAGCCGCGCGGGTCTCAGCCAGCTGGCGCCGCGATGGGCGCCGCCGCGGCGGCCTTGACGCTGGCTTCGGCGCGCGCCAGTTCGATCGACCGCGCGGTCGTTGGGGCCGCGTCGCGAGCGAGGAGCGCGACCAGGGCAAACGGTGCGATCCAGGTCAGATAGAAGTAGAACCAGTGCTCCGCGGGGATCTGTACGGCGACGGTCAGGGCACCGGCGACGGCGGCCACCTGCGCCAGCGATCGACGGGGTGAGATGAAGAACACCCCGGCGGCCAGGCCGCACGCGGCCACCTCGGCGACCACCTTCAGCCAGGCGAGTCCGGGGTACAGCCCCCAGATCGAGAACGGGTCCCCGCGATCGAGCTGGAAGCCGATCGTGCGCTGGTAGATCTGGCTCACCCCGCCGGCGGGGATGAACGGGGCGAACGAGGCGACGATGACCAGCGCGAAGGTGACGACGGTCATGATCGTGGCGCGTCGGCTGCGCGACCGCCAGCCGGCGGCGAACAGCGGCAGCAGGATCACCGGGAACAGCTTCGCCGCCGAGGCCAGACCGAGCGTGATCCCCCGGCCGGCCGGCGAGGCGTAGACGAGCAGGGCCAGCACGAACAGCAGGGCGATGAGACCGTCGTTGGTACCGAACGTCTCCACGAACAGCGTGGCCGGATAGGCGGCCCACGCCCAGGCCAGCGTCAGCCCGAGCCGGCGACCGGCCGGGCCGGGTCGCAGCCGCACACCGAGGACCACGAGCCCGATCGTCGTGCAGAGGTCGAAGAAGATCGCCGCGGCATGCGCGGCGGGAACGAAGTCCCACACCCCGCGCCAGGGGAAGACGGCCTCGAAGGGCACGTAGGCCAGGTAACTGATCGGTCCGTAGGTGTCGCCGTGGACCGACCCGGTCGTGTACAGGCTCATTCCGTGGGATATGGCGTGGGCGCCGATCACCGAGGCCACCCCGACATCGACCACCTGAGAGTGGCCCAGATCGATGGCCACCCGGGTGGCCACGAGCCCGACCACCCCGACGGCCAGCATCGGGATGGGCCAGCGGTTCGCCTCCGTCGCCGTCGAGCGTGGGCGCAGACCGACCCACAGCAGGCGGGCGAGCACGAGCAGCAACAGGGGGTAGAGGGCCAGGTAGCTGCCGGTGAAGTGCGTGTGGTCGAACAGGCCGTAGGGAACGGTGAACAGCGCGAGCAACAACAGCGCGTCGACATGGGTCATCCGTCGCAGACGGCGCGGGTCGAGAAACGGCACCAGGAACAGCACCGAAAAGGTGATGATCACCCACGGTGAGTCGAACACGCCGCCGAAATGGCCGCGGCCCGACGTGGCGACGGCCAACGGGCCGGTCCACACGCGGCCGGCACGTCCGTCCGGTGAGACGTCCACCTCGGCCACGGTGCTACCGCGGTAGGAGAAGAACACCTCGTACTGGGCGCCCTGACCGCTCCACAGGTCCACTTGGTACTGCAGCGGGTGCTTCTGCCGATGCAGGGCCTGCATCTGGCTCGTCGCCTCAGCGGCGGCGAGCGCCGCATCGGGGTTGGCCCTGAACCCGACGACCACCCGGGGGGGTCCGGGATAGACGACCACCGGGAACTTGGTTCCCGATGTCACCGGCGCCAGCGGAGGATTGAGCAGCCCGTTGGACAGGCCCGCAGCGGAGGCGCACACAGGCAGCCCGAGGAGGCTCACACCGAGGACCAGCGCTGCCGTACACGCGCGGCGTCGCATGTGCTGGTTATCGGTGCGGGCGCGCGGCGACTTGAGGTAGGGCCCGCTACCCTGACCCGCTGTGATCAGTACGAATCAATTGAAGAGCGGCAACCACATCGAGGTCGACGGCACGATCTTCAAAGTCATGGAGTTCCAGCACGTCAAACCGGGCAAGGGCGGGGCGTTCGTGCGGACCAAGCTGCGTCGCACCTCCGACGGCAACGTCATCGACCGGACCTTCCGGGCTGGGGAGAAGTTCCGGGCCGTGCGCACCGAGGCACGCCGGATGCAGTTCCTCTACGCGGACGGGACCGATGCCCACTTCATGGACTCCGGCTCGTTCGAGCAGATCGCCGTTCCGCAGGACGTCCTGAGCGAGATGCTGCGCTGGACCAAACCGAGCACCGAGGTCGACGTGCTGTTCATTGACGACGCGCCGTCGGACATCCAACTGCCGAGCGCGGTCGAGCTCGAGGTGACCGAGACCGAGCCGGGTCTGCGCGGCGACACGGCGTCCGGGGGCGGCACCAAGCCGGCGACCCTGGAGACCGGCGCGACCGTCCAGGTGCCGCTGTTCGTCGACGTGGGTGAACGAGTCAAGGTCGACACGCGCACCGGCGACTACATGTCGCGCGCCTAGAGCGCCGCGATGCGCCGTTCCGAACAGCGTCAGGCGGCAGTGTTCGCCCTCTACCAGTACGACCTCACCGGCCAATCGCTGACCGACACGCTCGGTCGCGATGCGCCGCTGTTCTCGCGGGCGCTGGCCCACGCGGCGGCCGACCGCGCGCCGGAGCTGGACGAGGTCATCTCGCGCCACGCCCGGGGCTGGACGATTGACCGCATCCAGCCCCTGGAGCGCAGCATCCTGCGAGTCGCGCTGATCGAGATGCTCCACCCCGATGTGGCGCCGGGAGACGTGCCGATCTCGCCCGAGGGCGCGATCGACGAAGCGGTGCAGAGCGCCAAGACCTTCTGTGGCAGCGACGCCCCCGGCTTCGTCAACGGCATCCTCGCGGCGGTGTTGCGCGACGTACGCGAGAATCCCCCTGCCACCGACAACGATGCGTCCGGCCCTCCCGTGGCCGCGGAGGAGGAAGATCGCCTGTGACCGACACCCTTGACGACCTCATCACGCGATTGGAGCGCGCGGCCGAGCAGTTGCGCAGCGGCGAGATCTCCGCCGACGCCGCGGCCACGTTGGTCGAGGACTGCGCCGCCTTGGCGACGTCCGCGAGCGCCGAGCTCGACCGGCGCGCTCGCGCCGAGGTCGTAGAGCTCGCCCCGGGGCAGGACTCGCTGCTGTAGCCGGGTGTTGGCCGACCAGTCACCCGCCGAAGGCGTCTACCCCGATCACCTGCGCCAGGTGGTCGAGGCCTACCTGCGCGAGATCCGCTTCTCTGACGAGGCGCTCACCGCCGGTCTGGATGAGGCGATGCGCTATTCGCTGCTGGCCGGCGGCAAACGCATCCGTCCGGTGCTCGCGTTGGCCACCGCTCGCGCGCTGGGGCGTGATCAGCTCGAGGTTCTGCCCCTGGCCGCGGCGCTCGAGCTCATCCACACCTACTCGCTCATCCACGACGACCTTCCGGCCATGGACGACGACGATCTTCGCCGCGGGCAGCCGACGAGCCACAAGGCGTTCGGCGAGTCGGTGGCGATCCTGGCCGGCGACGGGCTCTACGCCGAGGCGTTTCGCCACGTGCTCGAAGGTCAGCGCTCGCCGCCGGAGCGGGTGCTGGCAGCGGTGGCCGAGCTCGCGGCGGCCACCGGGGTCAACGGCATGGTGGGCGGGCAGTACGCCGACGTGCAGGCGACGGCGCCGCCCGGCCCCGATGGCCTGCGTCGTCTGCACGAGTTGAAGACCGGGCGGCTGATCGGAGCGAGTGTGCGCTGCGTACTTCTGCTCGAGGGCATGGACGAACCTGCGACAATTGCCTTTCGCCGCTTCGCGGCGGAGCTGGGCGTTCTGTTCCAGATCGTTGACGACATCCTCGACGTGACTGGTACGGACGATGCGCTGGGCAAACCGCAGGGCAGCGATGAGCGTCATGGCAAGCGGACGTACGTGAGCGAGTTTGGTATCGATCAGGCGAGAACTCTCGCGCAGTCGTCCCACCGGGCGGTGCGCGAGGCGCTCGCCTCGGCCGCGCCGGCCGGCGCGCCCGAGCTCGAGCAGATCACCGATTTCATCTACACCCGGAGCTCATGACCCGCGCCGACCCACCGCCTGAGCCGCTGCTGCCGCAGATCGACTCTCCGGCCGATCTGAAGTCGCTGTCGGAGGAGCAGCTCGCCCAGGTCGCCCAGGAGGTGCGCGAGCACATCATCGACACCGTCGGGGAGATCGGCGGGCACTTCGGCGCGAACCTCGGCACCTGCGAACTGGCGGTGGCGCTGCACTCCGTCCTGGACTCACCCCGGGACAAGGTGCTGTGGGACGTCGGCCACCAGGCCTACCCGCACAAGATCCTCACCGGCCGCCGGGACGAGCTGCCGACCATCCGTCAATACGGCGGGCTGGCCCCGTTCTGCTCGATCCCCGAGTCCGAGCACGACATCATGGGCGCCGGTCATGCATCGACCTCGGTCGGCTACGCGGTGGGGATTCGCGAGGGCATGCGTCATCTCGGCGGCGAGGCCGGCAAGGTGGTCGCGGTGATCGGCGACGGCGCGATGACCGGGGGCGTGGCCTTCGAAGCCATCCATCAGGCGGGCGGTCTGGGTACCCCGATGGTCGTGGTGCTCAACGACAACGGCATGTCGATCGCCCCGAACGTCGGCGCGCTCTCGCGCTACTTCAACCGCGTGCGGCTGAACCCGAAGTTGTGGCACGCCCGCGAGGGCGTCGAGGGAGGCCTCACCCGCCTGCCCGGAGGCATCGGCACCGCGTTCGAGCGCCTGGGGCCCCAGCTGAAGGAGTCGATCAAGGCGTTCTGGGCGCCCGGCCTGTTCTGGGAGGAGCTCGACTGGGCCTACATGGGCGTCATCGACGGCCACGACGTCAAGGCGCTGCGCCTGGCCCTGCGCGAGGCCCTGGCGGCACAGCGCCCCGTGGTCGTGCACATCGCCACCGTGAAGGGCAAGGGCTTTGCCCCGTCGGAGGAGGGCGGCCTGGAGGGCATGGAGCGCTGGCACGCCGCCAAGCCGAAGTCGATCGCCAACGGCGCGCCGGCCCCGGCGCGCGCGGCGACGCGCTTCAGT
>Ga0302325_10010771_pt1 | contig 19764 bp, 15 predicted proteins | sample Palsa_T0_2_FD_201948 | JGI IMG/M metagenome (GOLD analysis project Ga0302325, IMG submission 201948) | Peat permafrost microbial communities from Stordalen Mire near Abisko, Sweden - Palsa_T0_2 | ecosystem: Environmental > Terrestrial > Soil > Palsa > Peat permafrost | place: Sweden: Abisko...
CGTTTGCCCAGCCTGCAGACCGTTGATGTAGAGGAACTCGGCGTTGCTGGCTCCATCGTACACCCCCACCACGTGATACCAGGTATTGAATACCGGGGCGACATTGGTTGCCACAGCGGTTGAATTACCTGCGACATTGCGGACATAGAACCGAAAGGCGCTGCCTGTTCCGCCCGTGTCGAGCGCGAATTGGCCGCCGCCGCTGTAACCTTTAGTCACGATGCCCGCGCCGGAAATTTGGGCTTGCGAAGAATTAACCCATGCTTCGACCGAGAAGTTGGTACTACCGCTGGTCCCAAAAGAGATCCCATTGATGCCGGCGACCATATTGTCCTGCGGTGTGCTTGTGGAGCCGTTGTTACCGTTCAAGCCGGGATCAATCAAAGACCCAAATTGAACACAGACATCATCGGGGTCGTTGGTGGAGTAGCTGGGCGTCACTTGCAGGTACACGTTGGTGTAATAACCATCATGGCCACCAACGATGTCCTCAGCTACGACTCCGTCATTGGGCGGATTATTGGGGCCTTCATCCAATCGAAGGAGCGCAATCGGGCCATCGCTGACAACGGCTGATTCATAGGCGCCGGACAGCGACAAAACGGTGTAAGTCACGATGGAACTGGTGTTGGCGCCGTACGAGTTGCTAACGACACAGAAAAAACTGGCCGTCTTGGTCGATGAGACGGGTGGCAGGGAGTAGGCGGGGCTAGTCGAGCCCGGGATCGCGTTGGTGGTGTTGTTTGTGATCACATACCACTGGTAGCTGATAGGACCGAGCCCGTTGGCCACTACACTCCACGTGATGCTGCCACCCATGAGAAGATTCTGATCCGCAGGCGACGGTTGCTGCAAGATTTCCGGCTTGACGCCTGCCAAGGCGCCGACATATTGAATTTCGCCGATCTGCAGAAAGCCATTAGTCGCGTTTCCCTTAATGTTCTGAACGGTCACACGATAGTAGTTGTAGGGGGTGCTATTGGGGAAATCGACCTCTTGCAGGACTTCATTGGTGACGTCAATAGGGGCCGTCTCCAGAATATTGCGCGCATTGGGAATGCTAAGCGCTGTATCGGGTAGAATGCTAGTCCAGTTAATGCCGTCCTGGGAGCCATCGAACGAGAAATCCGCCGGATCGCACGCCGGAAGATCGAACGGCGCGTAGAACCGCACTGCGTTCACGACTGTGCTTCCCACGCTCGGCTGCACAATCCAGCCAATGGGGCCTTGGAAAGACGAAGTAGTACCGTTGGCACCGTAATTCAAATACTGCTCAACAGTTTCATCAATCGCATAGTTCAACGTATTTCCCACAGGGGAAGGAACGGCCTCGCCAGGTGTGGAAGGGGGCGCTCCATAGAAGTCGCTGATGGGGTCGGTTGTCTGCACGACGTTTGTCCCCGTAGAACCCAGGATGGTGAGGGGCGCCGGAGTGCTGGCGCTGCCGCCGCCTGGGTTGCTGACGAGACACTGATAGGAATATTTGTTGTTGCCGGTGTCGTGCGAGGAAACGCCGGCAATCGTGAGCGTGGCGGTATTGGCCCCTGAAATGGTTGAGCCGGTGCCGGTGGATCCGTTAGCCAGGTTGTTGGTAAAGGTGGCATTATCAGTCACCTGCCATTGGTAGGTCGGAGTGGGATGTTGTCCAAAGGACAGACTGATGGAGAAGACAGCGGTCTGGCCCGCGTACACGTTCTGCGCGGCGGTGTTGGTCCCGACTTGAGGGATAACGAAATTGGTCGTGCCACTAATCCCAAGAATAAAGGTGGTGGAGGAACCGCCTTGTGACTGGCGGAATCCCACTATCATATTGGTCACAGGGCTGCTATCCGCTGTTTGGAAGGTCGATTCAAAAAGCCGCGGGTCGCCCGAGTTGAGGTTGTCAATTTCCCCGCCGTTGTTGAAGTCGGGACGTTCGTTAGCGACCCAGGCCACAGGAACGCCGCTTTGAAACCAGTCATAGCCGAGGAACACGTTGGATTCGCTAACGCCATCCGAGTGCTGCAAAATGCAATAGTTGGTCATGGGATAGGTGCCGTTGTTGGCGCCCGCCGTCAAGAAGGAAAGTGCCGTGAAGGCCAGCGGCGTGATCGGAGTGATGTTGTTCGTCTGATGGTTGGTATCAATCAGCGTTGACATGTTGACCGAATAAGATGGCGCCATCTGGTAAAACCGGTTTGGATTGGCGAAACTCGCAAAGGTGCTTCCATGGTATGGGAATCCATTGGTGGAACCAAGGTCCCAACCTTTCTCCCCCCAGGTGTTGCCACCGCCCCCACCGGAGGTGTAGTTGGTGCCGTTGTCCATCGTGGCATTGTAGGGCAGCGGTCCGGGGAAGTTCGGCACAACGCAGCCGGCATTGAATCCGGTCATATAGGCAAAGGGGGCGAACGGCCCTGGCAATGGACCACTATTGCCGCCTCCGCCATCGCTCGGATTGGTGGTGGCGCTGACGGCAAAAATGGCCGTTCGACCGCCGCCAGAGTAGGCAAAATTAATATTCGTTATAGGACTGGTGGTGTCGGTTAAGCTGAGGTCCGAGGCCCAGAGCCGGCTGCCGGTAGCAGTGCCAGCGTTGGCGAAGCCGCTGCCAGGCTGGACGGTGAAGCGACCCGAGGGATTATAAGCAGCGGTGCAAGCAGGCTCTGTGGTCGCGTTCGTGCCCGTGACGAAGGACTGTGAGAACCAGTCCGAGAAATTCACGGAGTAGGACTCAGCGGTGCCGTCCGCATGGGAAATCGTAATCATCTCGTCACCCGGCCCGTTGCCTGTGGAATTCAGGATGGATATAGCCGTGTAAGGGGTTGGATCAACGATTGTAAGATTGCCGACGGTATAGTTTTGTCCGGTATAAAGATTGCCGCCAGTGGTGTAGTTTGTTCCGCCGGTATAGGCCGCCGGAGTGCCGTAGTTGCCGATGAATAGGCAATTGCTGGATGAGTTGGTCCAATAGCCCAATTGATAAACGTGATCGCTCATCGTGATATTGGTCAGCAGGGTGCCGCCATGCGGCATGCCATAAGTGTTGCTGGCAGCGGCCGAGGAGCGATCCAGGCCCACCTCGAAATGAGTGTTGCCGTACAGGGTCACGTAGGCGTTGGTTAGTGTTGGCGGGGTTGTCTGCCCGTAGTTGAATGTATAAGTTGAAGTGTTGGTTTCCAAGGTTGGCCCGTTATCCAAAGTGACTGTTATCATTTGCGCGTTGGGCTTGGCCGGATAATTGGAAGGTACGACGATCTGGTAAGTGAAGCTGTTGGCTGTCAGCGGAACGGGGACGAACGTCTGGGCTTGGATGCTAGTTGGAGCGGCCAAGGCCAGGCCGAGGGCGGCGAAGCACAATTCCCATCTGAGGTGATTTTTCATATCTTTAAGTTGTGAGTATTGGTGATTATTGTTCTGGCTATGAGTTCGACAATATACATTGTTTTTTCACACAGACCGGCTGATGCTGTGACTGATTAATTTCATTCTCGTTTGCTTTCCATCCGAATGAACTGCCTTTGATACGGTGACGAGATCACGGCAAACCAAACGCTGCCTATCAATCTCTTCCAACCGCGAGCCTGCACCCTGCCCAGACTATTCAACAGGAACGGGTCGCGTTGACCGTCTAGGTGTCGCTTTAAGTGATTACGGACGTGAGTTTGCACAATTTGCCGATTTTCGTCAACTTATTTTTTGCGCAAAAGCATAAATCAAGCATAAATTAACCCGGTTGTAACCAAAACTTGACAATATTGGGAAGGTGACGGCGCGACGGTTCGATCTTTTGCAAATTATTGATTAGCAACATTTTGACGGTGTGACGGCCCAAAACCCCCGCGGCTGCCTCATACTCCGTAGTGGCTCTGGCCTAGATAAAGAAGATTGATGGCGGTGACTTGTATCCAGGGATAAATGTCGTCAAACACCTTCCACGCAATAAAGAGGCCCAGAAACCGCCATTGGCTTTCACCCAAAATGGTCAGAAGCCGCTCCGCTGATTGGTGCGATCCGGCAAACATCATCAACGCCCCGCTGCCATCCAGGGGCGGCACCGGCAGCAAATTGAACGCGCAGAGCAGAAGATTGAGAGAGAAGACAATGCTCAACAGGGTGCCCCAAAAATATGCTTTCGAGGAATGAGCCGCCGCCACGTGCGAAAAATTCACGCTTTCAGGTGCTTGGAAAAAGTCGAGCCAGAGTCCTCCGCGGATCAACATCGCGGCGATGAGCAGCAGAATGAGGTTCGCCGCCGGGCCCGCCAGCGACATGAGGGCCGACCGCTTCGGGTTGGCGACCGCCCAGTGGGGATCGTACGGCGCGCTGGCCCAGCCGATCATCCAGCCGCCCAGCAGGTAGGACAAAATGGGAACCACCACCATGCCCAATGGCTCTCGAAATAAATGGGGCGTGGGATCCAGTGTGACCTGGCCTCCCCGATGAGCGGTGTCATCGCCAAGTTTCCAAGCCGACCAAGCGTGGGCGGCCTCGTGGAAACTGGTTGAAAAAAGGAAAACCAGGTACCACTCCAGACCAGTCACCAGATCGAAATTCACGCGCGCAAGAGTTGTTCAGAAACGTTGGAACCGGCCAGATCATTTTGGTTCAACCGGCGTCAGCTTGATGGAATTGAGGTTGATGGCTTTCCAAGCCGCGCCGTCTTTGGAGCGGACGCTGACAGCCAATGGGCCGGGCTGCCGGATTTCAACCGAGCCGAGTTCGGCCGGCACGAATTTGTCCCAACCCTCCGTGCGCGGAATGGACGCGTTGACCTTCTGGCCGCCTATTTCAAGGACGAATGCCGCGTCGCTGAATACCGTGGCCGTGGTGGCGCTGATGTTGTACGCGCCGGGTTTGGCAATCTGCGCCATCCAAGAAACCCATTCAGCGCCGTTGTCCCAAAAACCGATGTCCGGCAACCCACCCTGTTCTTCCAATTTGAGCTGGCTGCCGTGAAGTTCAGCGTCCGTGGCCGACAGCGTGAGGCTGCCATGAGCATCCGGAGCGATTACGTTGGCGGTGGCGGGCGGCGCGACCGGCTGCAAATGACTGCCCGTGATTTTGAGCGAGCAGGTCAGGTCGCTGATTTTTTGGGCGGGCAATTCGACGATTAATCCCTCGGCGGTCTGAGTGAACTTCAATTTGCCGCTCTTGCCGAGCAACTCGACGCGCTTGATTTCATTGGCGCCGGCGTTTTCGGTTTTGGCGAGTGATTTGACCACCACTTTGCCATCGTCCGGCCAGCCCATCGCAATGGCGTAAAGTGTCTTGCCTTTGGTGGTGAAGCGAATGTCCTTGGCGGTATAGGCAAAGTTTTCCTTGAACGCGCCGCCCTTGGCTCGAGTGGGGCCTTCGCCATAGACCTGCCAAGGACGCGTCCCGTAAATGGCCTCGCCATTGACCGCCGTCCAGTCGGCCAATTGATGCAGCATCGTCTCGACCTCAGAATCCAACGAACCATCCGGGCGCAACACGACGTTGAGCAGGAGATTTCCATTCTTGCTCGTGATATCGACCAGCATGTGAACAGTCCAGCTCACGGGCTGATATTTCCAGTGCCGGTTGTAAAACCAGTCGCCGATGGAGGTGTCAGTCTGCCACGGATACGGATCGATGCCGCCGTTGACGCCGCGTTCGTAATCCTGCACCCAACGCCCTTGCGAGGGTTGCTTGCAATTATAAACGGCCATCATCTTGCCGTGATGTTGCCGAAGGCTGTCGTTGTAAAGATTGGCAATCTGGCTCAGACCCACTTCATTGCCGAAGGCCACGCCGCCGTCGCTGTAAAGGAGGTCGGGGTGATAGTTATCAACCAGTTCCTTGATTTCACGGAACCATTGCCGCTGCCAGCGCGGATTCTTGGAATACCAGGACGTGTCGCCGGGCTCGGCTGGGAAATGATAGAGGTCCCAGTCATTGGAGTTGGCCCCATCATAGGGCACGCCGGCCAGCGGGCCGGTTTTGTCCGACTTGTGCGCATCCTGGAACCAGGTGAAGCTGGCGCCCAGATGTTCGGAAACGCCGAAAGGCAATCCCTCTTTCCTGGCGGCCTTTTGCCATGCGCCCACCACGTCGCGATGCGGGCCGTAATTGACGGCATTCCATTTGTGCAAGGAGGAATTCCAAAGGAAGAAATCATCATGATGCGAGCCCATGCTGACGAAGTATCTTGCGCCTGCTTTTTTATAAAGCGCCATCAATTTTTCCGGCTCCCACTTTTCGGCTCTCCACAGCGGGATGATGTCCTTCCAACCGTTGGTGGAAGGGTGGCCGAAGCGGGCCAGATGATCGTTGTAGTCCGGCGAGCCTTGCTGATACATCTTGCGCGCGTACCAGTCGCCCTCCATGGGCACGGCTTGCGGCCCCCAATGCGCCCAGATGCCAAACTTGGCGTCGCGGAACCAATCCGGGCAGACGTAATTCGTCAGCGAATCCATGGTGCCGGAAAATTTGCCGGGCGTAATGGCCAGATCCTCCGCCGATGCGCCGAATGGAAGCTCCAGAGCGAGCGCCATGGTCAACGCGATATAGGTTGATTTCATTTTTGTGTTCATTCGTATTTCCTCAAATCACTTTATCGCCGTGTTTAGTGTACCGAAATCAAAGTGCTTCGGCAAGCCGGATCGCGGCGGGTCTGACTGCACTTTTGCGCGGGACGTTTCGCGTGGTGCATAAATTTATGGTTCCCTGGCACAAATTTCATGTGTGAAATCGCGGCGGTGTGGTATGATGCCTGCGAATGAAAGTGTCAATTGAAGCGCCAGGCAGCCCGTGCGCTGCTCTTGTGAGCGGGCGCGGGTCTTGCTTCCGCGGCTTTAGTCTGGTCGAGTTGCTGGTCGTCATCACCATTATTGCCATCATGGCGGCGCTGATGTTGCCGACCCTTTCCAAGGCCAAACAACAAGGCTCCGCCGTCAAATGCCTGAATAACCAAAAGCAAATGGCCAACGCCTTTCACATGTACATGGCGGACAATTTCGAACGCATCGTCCAAATGGCCAATTATGAAACCGGGGCCGACATCTATCCGGCGGGCGGCTTTTGGGGAGGGCCCGCGACCCCGCCCGATTGTTGGGGCAACGCCAGCAACGCCTTGTTCGCGGTGCAAACAGGCTTGATCATCAGCAACGCCTTTTATTTTTATTGTAACATGGTGGAGGACTACCATTGTCCCGGAGACATGCGCATTCAAAATTCGCCCTCGACCAACAGCCCCAATGGGTGGGCTTACGACAGTTACTCCCGGACCCAAAATCTCGGCGGCGATCCTTATGACGATTACTGGGGCTCCGGCGCCACGTACACCAAAATGTCCGCCATCCCCATGCCAGGCTCGACCTTTTCCATGCTGGAGGATGCCGATTGGCGCGGCTACAACATGGGGACCTGGGTTGTCAACTGGACAGGCGATTGTTTTGAATGGCAGGATCCGCCCGCCATGTCGCACATTGATGTCGCTTCCATTTCTTTCGCCGATGGCCACGCCGAGCTTCACAAATGGACCGATCCCGCCATCATTGCCGCGGGCCAGAACGCCGCGCGTGGGACGCCGGAATTGAATTGGACCGGTCCATCCAGCGGGGCGGATTATGAATATGTCTTTAAAGGCTATCAGTTCCCCGGCCATCCATAGTCGCAACAACTAGACCACACTCACCTACGATTTGACTTTTGCTGCGGGCCGCAACGCTCCATCTTCATTGTTTGATGATGCGCGCCACGACGAACGAGAGCGAAGCCGCCGCCACCCAAAACGGGGCTGTCCCACGATTCCCCGCCAATGGGGCGCGGATCACTTTTGACGTGCAAAATCTTCACGTGTGGTTCGGTTCCAACCTAGTCCTGACGGATATCTGCCTGCAAATCCCGGCCCAGACGGTCACCGCCATCATTGGGCCGAGCGGCTGCGGCAAATCCACGTTTCTGCGCACCTTGAACCGCATGCACGACCTGGCGCCGGGCGCGCGCGTGCAGGGCAGGGTGCTCTTGTTCGATCAGGACCTTTATGCCCCTCATATCGATGCCACACTGGTGCGGCGGCGCGTTGGCCTGGTCTTCCAAAAATCCAATCCCTTTCCCACTATGTCCGTGGCGGAGAACGTCACCGCCGGCTTGCGGCTCAACGGCGTGCGCAACAAGAACGTCCTGCAGGAACGTCTGGAACAAACCTTGCGCATGGCCGCCTTGTGGGACGAAGTCAAAGACCGCCTGCACGCCAGCGCCCTGAGTCTTTCGGGCGGGCAGCAACAGCGGCTGTGCATCGCCCGGGCGCTGGCCATCGAACCGGAGGTGCTGCTGATGGATGAACCTGCTTCGGCCCTGGACCCGCTGGCCACGGCCAAGATCGAGGAATTGATATTGGAGTTGAAGAAGAAATTCACCATTGTCATTGTCACCCACAACATGCAGCAGGCCTCGCGCATTGCGGACTTCACCGCCTTTTTTTATCTCGGCAAACTGGTCGAGTTCGACCAGACCAAAAAACTTTTCACCAACCCGGCCAACCCGCAAACCGAGGCCTATGTCACCGGACGTTTCGGATAGCATGATGAACCTTTTTTTCCTGCGTCATGGCAAGGCCCATCCGCGGGGTCCGCGATGGCGGCCGGATCGCAAACGCCCCCTCACCCGCGAAGGGGAGGACGATATGTTTGACGTTGCGCGCGGCCTTCAGGCGATGGAGGTGGCGTTCGACGCGATCCTGACCAGCCCCTATGCGCGTGCCCGGCGCACGGCGGAGATTCTGGCCCAAGTCTATCAGTCGCGGAAACTTTTCGAGACGAGCCACCTGGTGCCAGACGCCCCGGGCAAAGCGATGGTTGACAACATCACCCAGAATTTCCGCGACGCCCGGGGGATCGTCCTGGTCGGCCACGAGCCGGGCATGAGCCGCCTGATTTCGATGCTGCTGACGGGCGAAGATGGGATGGAAATGGAGTTGAAGAAAGCCGGATTTTGCAAATTGAGCGTCGAGAAACTGGTGTTCGGCCAATGCGCCTGCCTTCATTGGTTCTTGACTCCAAAGCAATTGGCCGGTTTTGTCAAGAAGAATAAGTGAACCGCTTTCAGACTTTGTGCGCGTCGCGGGCGACCTTTTCCAGTTTGGCCCGCAGCAGGCCGTTGTTGGCGATCATGCGGTATTGGGCGCAGCCGGGCAGCGGACGATGCCAGAATTCTCCCCCCGCGCATTCCAAAATCAGCCCCCCCGCCGCAATGTCCCAAAGCGAGATGCCCGATTCAATATAGGCGTCGAACCGTCCGCTGGCCACATAAACGAGGGAAAGGGCCGCCGCGCCCATCATGCGGATTTTGCGCACGCGCCGGACCAGGGCGTTGAAGACGGGCAGGTTTTCGTTGAGGCTTTCCTCGGTCTTGGAAAAGCCAAGGGCCACGATGGACTCCGCCAGTTCCTTGCGGCGGCTGGCATGAATCACTTTTCCGTTCAAGCGGGCCGGGCCGCCGCGCGCCGCGGACCAAAGTTCGTCCACAAACGGATCATAAACGACGCCCGCCACCGTGGAAAATTCCCCACCCTCCGACCGCTCCTGCAACGCGATGGAAACACAGGCGTGTGGCACGCCGTAGGCGAAGTTGACCGTGCCGTCGATCGGGTCCACCACCCAGCGGGACGCGGCGTCGGCCCGGCCGGAAACACCTTCCTCGCCCAGTACGGCGGCCTGCGGGAACGAACGCAACAAGATTTTTTCGATCAGTTTCTGGCACAGGACATCTAGTTCCAATTTGATGTCGTGCTGGGATTGCTCGTTGATTTTTTTAAACGCGGTTTTCTCGCTGCGCATCAGGCGGCCGGCGGCGCGGGCGGCGGTCGAGGCGCATTCAACCGCGCGTTGGGAGGAGAGTTTCATTTCAGTTCCTGAACTTCCAGCTTGTATTTAAAATTATCAAAATAAATGTTGCCGCCATCCCATTCTAATTCGCCTCGTTGAAAATCAACGTTGTCGGAGCGCATGGTTTTCTTGGGCGGGTCCAGTTCGACGCTATGGTCGCTGTTGGCGGCCATGCGATAGTAATCCAGCCCGCCGAAATAAAAGTCGTGCAATTCCCGTCGCTCCGCGTCCGTCAGGGCCGTGGCATAGCGCGTGGCATACAGTCCCGCCCAGACGTCCACCGGCAACCATCCGTAAGGCGCAAGATATATCTCCGTCCAATCATGGATATCCTTGAAACCGGGGAAAGTGTCCCAGCCGGTCTGCCAGCGGGCCGGAATGCCCTGCGACCGGCACAGAGTGATGAACAGCAACGCCTCCTGACCGCAATCGCCATAGCGGTGCGAAAGGCAATAATCGCTGAGGTTGGTCAACGTCGAATACTCACGCGCGAAACTGTAGAGAATATTCGAGTCGATCCAATCGTAAAAAGCCTTGGCTTGCAGCATGGGATTGGTTTCCGAGCCGATGATTTCCCGCGCGAGCTTTTTGATCTGCTCGGTGAAAACAACGTGCGGCGATTCCGCGGTGAATTTGGCCAGCGCCGGATCGCTCAAGTCCGCCCGGCCAACCATTCCCGGTTTGAGATCGAAGAAGACTCCTCGAAAGGTGTAGTTGTAGGTAATCTCAAACTTGGTCGGAATATCCGCCTCCGCCCGTTGCTCCATGTACGCCGAGCGGATGGGGCTGTTCTCCGGCGAAAGATTGAGCACCGGACTCGAATTGCCGTCCAGTTTAAATCCATCCTGAAAGGGCAGCGTGCGCGGAATGGGCAACCAGGCGCGGATGATGGCCCCCGCCGGCGTCACATCCCTCGCCGCGGTGACGCTCATCGTGCAAAGAAAACGATGGGGCAGGACGTAGGGCGAACCCTCTTTGCGCGCGGCCGCTTTGATGGCGCGGCAAATCTCCAGCCGCCCCTTCTGTTCGGCGGTGTCATTTTTGCCGTCCAACCGTCGACTCTTCAATTCGGGGTGGCGAAAGTACAGATTGCTGATGCTGGCATCCACATAGTAGGTTTCGCCATCGATGTTTCGGCCGTCGAACCGCCCCTCGGCCAGCCACTGTTCAAATTCCTGCCGCGTCGCGCTTTTGAGGGAAGCGGTCAATTTGCTGAAAAGCTCTTCCTGCGTCAGCGAGTAATCCTTCTTGATGCGTTTGAGCACATCGCGCTGAAACTCCAGCTCCTTGCGTTCCGCCGGAGAAACGCCGGATGCTTTCAACGCCTGGGTCAGCGCATCCGCCGCGCCTTTGAAATCGCCGCTCTCGCGCAGGTCCTCGGCGCGGTTGAGGGCCTCGTCCGCGGGCGATCCCGCCCGGGCCGGCGGGCAAACGATGCCCAGTAAGAGCAAGAGCACGATGGCCAGCCATCCATGCGGTTCTGCAAAATTTGTCATAAGAGCATTATTGGATTACTTGTTGACGGCAAAGGCCGCATCTCTTCCCTGCCGGCATTAAGCGGTCGCCAACGTTCATCTTGCGCGTGTACCCGCGGAAGTCAATCTCCGCCACGCGGCCCTATCATTCTCGGTCGTACGTTTTTGAGCCATATTTTCACAAAAAAAATCTGGTTTAGGCGTTAGCGAAATCCTTTCGTCCAGGCTTTCACGCTTTGTTTTTCCCTTCGCATAAAAAATAATTTCGCCATTGGTCGGATTGAACCCGGATGGGCGGAGCGCAAGCCCGAAAATCCCGGGAGCATACGTACAAAATATATATTTATTCATTTTGGTTCTTGGCTTGACCGCGTCTGCCAATGCTGATGAGTCAAGCCTGACTGATCCATAGGCAACTTGCGGTAGCTTGCGGTAAATCGCGCCAAAAAAATTTCCACCTTATAAGTATGACCGAGGGGGCAAAATAGTTTTTAAGCGATTTGCGTCTTAAGACGCCGTTCGCCACTTTTCGTCCTTGAATTGAACTCTGGCCCCCATACATCATTTACATAATATGGCTCTGCAACTGCGTGATCCTTCTGCTTGTCGGTTCGATCTTCTCTCTTTGGGCGAATGCATGGTTCGCCTTGCGCCGCCAGGTCATGGCCGCATTGAGTTTGCCAAGGTCTTGGAAGTGGATGTCGGTGGCGGGGAATTTAATGTCGCCTACGCCTGCGCCCGGCTGGGCTTGCGCACCGGCTTCATCAGCAAGTTGCCCGATAATCCCGTCGCCCGCATCATCCTCAACCACGCCCGCGCCGTGGGCATGGATGTCTCCAACGTGCTGATGGAAAAATTCGACGGTGTCGGACGCAAAGGGCGCGTCGGGCTTAATTTCACGGAGGTTGGCACTGGCGTGCGGGCGAGCGTGACGATGTACGATCGCGGCCATTCCTCCATTTCCCAAATGAAACCGGAGGAGATGGACTGGGCGAAGATTTTCCGCGAGCAGGGCGCGGTCTGGCTGCACACCGGCGGCATTCTGGCCGCGCTCTCTGACAACTGCGCGACGGTGACCAAGACGGCCTTGCAAGCGGCCCGCGCGGCTGGAACGATCACCAGTTACGACCTCAATTTCCGCAGCAAACTCTGGAGCAGCGAGAAAGCCATCGCCGTGACCAGGGAAATCGTGCCGCACGTGCAGGTGCTTATTGGCAACGAAGAGGATTTCCAAAAAGTGCTCGGTTTTGAAGTCGAAGGCACGACGGCTGAATTGCGCGAACTGCCGGTGGAGGCCTACAAACGCATGGTGCAGCACGTGGTCGAATCCTTCCCCAACATCCAGGCCGTTTGCACCACCCTGCGCGAGGTCAAGAGCGGCCTTGTCAACAATTGGGGCGGCATCCTCTGGCTCGACGGCCAATTCTTCGAGGCGCGGACTTTCAAGGACCTGGAGATCGAGGATCGCGTCGGCGGGGGCGACGGTTTTTCCAGCGGCATCGCCTACGGTTTGATCAAGGGGATGTCCCCCGCCGAGATTGTCAATTTTGGCGCGGCCCACGGCGCCTTGCTGCAAACCACACGCGGCGACACTTCGCAAGTGTTGCTGGAGGAAGTCCTGCACGTGATGAAAGGCGGCTCGGCGCGCATTCAAAGGTGAGGGTGAAGGATTGCGTCTATCGCGGCCGTCTCGCTCCCTCGCCAACAGGCTTCCTGCACGCCGGCCATGCCCGAACTTTTTGGACGGCCCAGCAACGGGCCGAAGAAGCCGGCGGCATTCTGGTCCTGCGCAACGAGGACCTTGACCCAAGACGTTCGCGACCGGAATTCGTGGAGGCGATGATGGAGGATTTGCGCTGGTTTGGCCTTCGCTGGCAGGAAGGCCCGGATTGCGGCGGGCCTCATGCGCCCTACTCGCAGAGCGAGCGGGTGGATTTTTACCGAGCCGGATTTGAAAAACTGCGGAGCGCGGGCCGGGTTTATCCGTGTTATTGTTCGCGCCAGGATGTTCTGCGCGCTTTGCAAGCGCCGCATGCCGGCGATGAGGAGCCGATTTATCCCGGCACCTGCCGTCCTGGGAAGCCAGGGGCAGCGCAACACGCCGATCGGACGCCAAGTTGGCGCTTTCTCGTCCCGGATGGCGAGGTGATTGAATTCCAGGACCGAGGCCGCGGCCCGCAGCGATTCGTGGCGGGACGGGACTTCGGCGATTTCGTCGTCTGGCGGCATGACGACCTGCCGTCCTATCAATTGGCCGTGGTGCTGGATGACGCGGCCATGCGCATCAGCGAGGTCGTGCGGGGCGAGGATTTGCTGTTATCGACGGCGCGTCAATGGTTGCTGTATCGCGCGTTGGGACTGGAAATGCCGGCCTTTTATCATTGTCCGCTTTTGACGGATTCAGCCGGCAAACGGCTGGCCAAACGCGAGGATGCCTTGAGCTTGCGCGCCTTGCGCCGGCAGGGAATTGCGCCGGAATGTATCCGCCGCCAATGGCCCGCCTGAAACCAGTCCAAAAACTGCCGCCTTGCAAGACCGCTGAGGACGGTTAAGATGTTGCGATACGAGAATGAAAGAATTGACTGATGTTCCCAGCGTTTGGAATTTGCCCTTTGTCGAGCAACTCTATGCGGAGTTTGCGCGCGACCCGGCCTCCCTTGCCCCTGAATGGCGGCAATACTTTGAAAGCCTCAAGAACGGCGAACCGCCGGTCCCGGCCCGCTTTGGCCCTTCCTTTCAGCCCCCCAGCCTCTTTCGCGCGCGGCCCGGCCCTTCCATGGAAAGGGATGGGTTCGATGAATCCAAAATAGCCGCCTTGCAACACCGCGTTTATCGCCTGGTGCGCCATTACCGCGTGCGCGGACATAACATCGCCGGCGTCGATCCTCTCGGCTTGCCCCGGCCTATGCCGCCCGAGTTGGAATTGGGTTTCTTCGGCTTTGCCGAGGGCGACATGGACCGGCCCATTCATTGCGAGACGCTGCAATCCAATCGCACCTTCACCATTCGCCAGATCCTCCAGCAATTGCAGGACACCTATTGCCGTTCCATCGGCGTGCAGTACATGCACATTGATAATTTCGCCATCCGCAGTTGGTTGCAAGCACGCATGGAAAGCACCCGCAACCGGTTGGAATTGACGCGCGAGGAACAAATCCGCATTTTCACCCGCCTGACCGACGCGGTCACTTTCGAGGAGTTCATCCGCAAGAAATTCGTCGGCGCGAAAAGCTTTTCCCTCGAAGGCTGCGAAAGCCTGATCCCGTTGCTGGATTTGGCCATCGAAAAAGCGGCCGATCAGGGCATCAAGGAAATTGTGATGGGCATGGCCCATCGCGGACGGTTGAATGTTCTGGCCAATGTTTTGGGAAAAAGTTCGCGGCAGATTTTCCGCGAGTTCGCCGACGATCTCAAGTTCTTCCGCGGCCATGGGGACGTTAAATATCATCTCGGTTACAGCAATGACCGGACCACGGCCAGCGGGCGGCCCATTCATCTTTCTCTTTGCTTCAATCCGAGCCACCTGGAATTTGTCAACCCGGTCGTCCTGGGCCGGGTGCGGGTGAAGCAGGACCGCTTTTGGGCGGATCGCGGCGAGGCCGGCCCGGAGACGGAGGCAGCCCCGTGCATGGCGCTGCTGATTCATGGCGACGCCAGTTTTGCCGGCGAGGGCGTCGTGCAGGAAACATTGAATTTGAGCCAATTGCCTGGCTACGGCGTGGGCGGAACGGTCCACGTCATTGTCAACAATCAGATCGGATTCACCACCTCGCCCTCCGAGGCGCGCTCGTGCGTCTATCCGACCGACGTGGCGCGCATGTTGCAAATCCCCATTTTCCACGTCAACGGCGAAGACCCGGAGGCCGTGGCGCAAGTCGTGCGGCTGGCCATGGATTTCCGCCAGAAGTTCCACCGCGATGTTGTGATTGACATGTTTGGCTACCGCCGCCTGGGCCACAATGAGGGGGACGAACCCTCCTTCACCCAGCCTGTTCTGTACAAGGCCATTCAACGACGCAAATCCGTTCGGGAGGGTTACCTGGACCATTTGCTGGCCTTGGGCGGATTGACGCGCGAGGAAGCCGACGAAATCGCCCGCCGCCGCCATGAAGCTCTCGAACGGGAGTTGACGCAGGCCCAAAACGAAGCCTTTCTGCCGCCCACGGATAAAACCCAGGGTGTGTGGGCGCGCGGCCGTTACACCGGCGGGCTGGAGAAGGAGGCGGAAGAAACCCATACTGGCGTCGAGCCGAAACGATTGTCGGAATTGCTGCTCAAGCAGACGGAGTTGCCGGAGACTTTTCATCCGCATCCCAAGATCAAGAAATTCCTGGATTCGCGCCGGCAGATGGCCGCCGGGGCGGAACCTTTGGATTGGGCCGCGGCCGAGGCGCTGGCGTTCGCCAGCCTGAGCGCGGAGGGCTTTCGCGTGCGCTTGAGCGGCCAGGATAGCGCGCGCGGCACCTTCAGCCAGCGTCACGCTGTTCTTTACGACTATGAAACCGGCGAGCCTTATGTGCCATTGCGGCACCTGGGCGGCGACCAGGGAGTCGTCGATATCATTAACAGCCCGCTTTCGGAAGCGGGGGTGCTGGGTTTTGACTACGGCTACAGCCTGGATTGCCCGGATGGCTTGATTTGCTGGGAGGCGCAATTCGGCGATTTTGTCAACGCCGCCCAGGTCATTATTGATCAATTCATCGCCAGCGCGGAGGACAAGTGGGCCAGGTTGAGCGGCATCGTTTTGTTGCTGCCGCACGGTTTCGAGGGACAAGGGCCGGAACATTCCAGCGCGCGCCTAGAGCGTTTTCTCAACCTGGGCGCGGAGGATAACATCCAAGTGGTATGCCCGAGCACGCCCGCCCAGTATTTTCATTGCCTGCGGCGCCAGGTCGTCCGCCCCTGGCGCAAACCGCTGATCGTGATGACGCCCAAAAGCCTCCTGCGCGATGAGCGCGCCGTTTCGACCCTGGGAGATTGCGCGCAGCCGACCTTCCAGCGGGTGCTGCCCGAGGCCACCCTCAAGCCGGAAAGGATCCGCCGAATTTTGTTGTGCTCCGGCAAGATTTATTACGAATTGCTGCAGCAGCGCGAAACCCTCCAGCGCGACGACGTGGCCATCCTGCGCCTGGAGCAGCTTTACCCGTTTCCCGACCGTCTTCTGCAAACGGCCCTGGAGCCTTACGCGGCCGATACGCCGGTGGTGTTTGTGCAGGAGGAGCCTGAGAACATGGGCGCGTGGCGTTTCCTGCGCGTCCATTTTGGCGAGACGCTTTTCGGCAAATTTCCCTTCGCGGGCATTCGGCGTCCCGCCTCCGCCAGTCCGGCCACCGGCTCGGCGCGCATCCACAAGAGGGACCAGAAATTTCTCATCGCGCAAGCCTTCGCGGAGGCCTAATCATAAAAAAATCTCATGTCAATTGAATTGAAAATTCCCTCAGTCGGTGAATCGATCACCGAAATTGAAATCGGCCAGTGGCTGAAGGCCGAAGGCGACCCTGTCAACAAAGACGAAAACATCGTCGCCATCGAATCGGAGAAGGCGACCGTCGAGTTGCCGGCGCCGGTGGCTGGCACCTTGAGCCGCATCGTCAAGCGCAAAGGAGAGAAGGCGCTGGTGGGCGAAATCATCGCCTATTTTGAGCCGGGGCCAAAGCCGAAGGACGAACCTCGTGTTGCGCGCAAAGCGGATAAAGCGCCTCCCGCGCCCGCGCCGGTTGCCGTCCCTGCTCCCGCCCCCGCCGTGGCCCAAGACCCCGCTCCGGCGGCCGTGGTTGCCCCGGCTTCCGTGGCCGTTCCTCCTCCAGCGCCTATGATTGCCGCGCCGCAGCCGGAATTTATGACGGAGTTCATCAAACAACCCGCCCCCCGCACACCCCTGGCTCCAGGAAGGCAAGAGGAAGTCGTGCGCATGACTCCTTTGCGCCGCACCGTCGCGCGCCGTCTGGTGGAGGCGCAACACAGCATGGCGGTGCTGACCACTTTCAACGAGATTGATCTTTCCGCCGTGATGGCGTTGCGCCAGCAGCATCAGGAAAGCTTCACCGCCAAACACGGCGTCAAACTTGGTTTCATGTCCTTCTTTGTCAAGGCGTCCATCGAGGCGCTGAAAGCCATCCCGCAACTCAACGCCTCCGTCTCGGGCGAGGACATTGTCTATCATAATTATTTTGACATTGGCGTGGCCATCGGCTCTGGCAAAGGACTGGCCGTGCCGGTCCTGCGCAACGCCGAGCAACTCAGTTTCGCCGAAGTGGAGAAGGCGGTGGCCGATTTCGCCGCGCGGGCCAAGGAGAACAAACTCAAGCCCGAGGAATTAAACGGCGGAACCTTCACGATTACCAATGGCGGCGTGTATGGCTCGCTCCTTTCAACCCCGATTGTCAATCCCCCGCAAAGCGGCATCCTTGGCATGCACACCATCCAGCAGCGCCCCGTCGCCGTGGCCGGCAACGTCGTCATCCGCCCGATGATGTACGTCGCACTCAGCTACGATCACCGCCTGGTCGATGGCCGTGAAGCGGTGACATTCCTTGTGCATGTCAAAGAAATGATCGAAAATCCGGCGCGCATTTTGTTGGAAATCTGATTGTCAAATAGCGCCCGCCAGTTCCTTGCGCTTTAAGCCAAGCCGGAAAAGAGACTGAAGCAGCAAATCTGACGACACTGTGGCGTCGCCCTTCTCCATTTTGGCCACGCGCGACTGACTTGTCTGGAGACGCTCGGCCACCTCCACCTGAGTCAGGTGCAACCTGTGGCGTTTGTCTCTGAACAAGCGGCTCAGTGTGCGGCGCAGCTCGATGTATTCGAGATCCGCCTCAGACAAGTCAAGAAAATCTTTGACAGAGCCTTCCACCCATCCATGTTTTAACTTTTTCATAATCTGCTCGCTTGGTAAAGCATGAGCCGTCGCCGGCAAGTTTCGATGACATGCCTCGGAGTCTGGCTCGTCTTCTTCTCGAACACGTCCAAAATCACAATGGCATCGACATCTATTCGATAGACCAATCGCCACGTTTTGTTGCGATCGTTCACACGCAATTCATGGCACCGGAGTCCGATGCCGGGCATGGGCCGAGAGTGGGGCATGGAGGGTTGCTCGCCGTCCTGCAACTCTCGCAACAGCATCCCCATTTCACGTCGCGCCGCCACGCTCATGGGCGGCGTTTTTACCTCGCCATGCAACCAACGCAACGGTTTTCCGTTCATGATCACCAAACATTATATGTCAGAATTGGCATAATGTCAAGCTGTGTTTGCACAGCATGATTTTGAGCTTCATGGCTTGCACGATTATGACGAGACCAGCGCTTCTATTTCCGGATCAAGCGCCAATCGCAGCAAATGCTGCAACTCCGGGTCCATATACTCCAATGAGCCGGGAATATCCAACACCTGAATGCCCGGCAGTTGGACATCGCGGAACCGTTCTTGGATCCAGGTCTTTTGCTCGCGGTCCATTACGAAGATGGCATCCGCCCATTCAACGTCCGCCACGCTGATGCGCCGCTTGGCATTAGAACGAACCCCGGCGGATCGGACTTCCAGCCGCGGATCGGATCGATAGAGCGCCTCCGCTGTCGGGCTGCGCCATTTGTTCAAAGCGCAAACGAAAAGAATGCGGAGTCTAGTATTCACTGACTAAAAATCACTTAGCCATGCTTTGGGGTGATGTCAACCGATCTTTGCGGTTGACTCAAAACGTCGCATGACCCGGCGTTGATCTAACGCGATGTGCGGCAAATTCATTTTGACTCTTGAAAAAGCAGAATTGCAGGCCATTCATATGTAATAGCGTTGAGCCTTGTCTTGGTGGAAGCGACAAATTCTCCTCGCAACCAAGTTGAATTATCGTTTGGTAAAGCCAGATCAGCCCCAATGACAAAATCGGCATCACTTTCCCACTTTATGGCGACCCGACCCACCATTAATTGTCCGCCGCGCTTGAGCAATTGATCCTCGTCGTTCTTGCTTACGAAGAAATCGTTCGCGTAATCCTTATCACTTCTGAAAAACCATGCGCTAACAGTACGCGTCTCCGTTTTTGTGAGAACGATTTGCCCTTTCGGTATTAGTGGAAAAATAAAATATAAATAAAACTCAGTTGGCGGATCATTTGGTCCCATGGGAGTTAGGTCAAATGCCGCATAATATTTGCCATCACCTGTTGGTCCTTTGCCAAAACCTCTGCACTCAGAATTTATAGCTGTGATATGGCCATTCCCCTCCAAGTTGCCAATTTTACCATTAAATTGCCTGGTCACCACCGAGGAGCAACCGGAAATGAGCAAGGCACTCGAAAAAAATAGAATTAGTAGAACGTAACGCATAGCGCAATACTTGGAACGATGTCACGTCACGCCAAAATTTTCGCCACCGGTTCGCCCTTCACGTCGGTCAGGCGGAAGTCGCGGCCTTGGAAACGGTAAGTTAGCTTGGTGTGGTCGAAGCCGAGCAGG
>Ga0302325_10010772_pt1 | contig 19761 bp, 17 predicted proteins | sample Palsa_T0_2_FD_201948 | JGI IMG/M metagenome (GOLD analysis project Ga0302325, IMG submission 201948) | Peat permafrost microbial communities from Stordalen Mire near Abisko, Sweden - Palsa_T0_2 | ecosystem: Environmental > Terrestrial > Soil > Palsa > Peat permafrost | place: Sweden: Abisko...
CGGGGCGAGTTACGTTCTGAGGGAGGCTTTCAGAGCCAGCGCTTAGGCCGGACGGCAAGGGAACTTCGAGCCGTTTCGGCGATAATCGAGCCATGCCTACAGTCGCTCCCACGCGTATCAGCGTCCCGCCTCGTTTGCTCTACGGACCTGGGCCGACCACAGTGGATGGCCGTGTTCTTCAAGCCATGTCGAGGCCGGCGCTTGGAATTCGAGACCCTGTGTTTCTCGAAATGATGAAGGAGATGCAGGCCAGGCTGCGCCTCGTGTTTGGAACCGCGAATCAGCGCACGTTTCTAGTGCCGGGCAGCGGCAGCTCGGCCATGGAGATGGCCGTGTTGAATTTCGTTGAGCCGGGCATGAAGGTGGCTATCTTCGCCAACGGCCACTTCTCCAATCGGCTGACGGAAATGGCCGAGCGGCAAAGAGCACAGGTTGTGAGGCTCGATAGGCCGTGGGGCGAAGTGTTCGGGGCCGAAGAAGCCGGCGCTTTTATTGAGCGGGAGCGGCCGCACGTAGTCGGGTTCGTTCAAGGAGAAACCTCCACAGGCGCGTATCAGGCGGGAAGCGCGATCACGCAAGCGGCGCATCGAGTGGATGCGCTGGTGATTGGCGACTGCGTGACGTCACTCGGGGCGATGCCGGTGGAGCTGGACCGGAATGGAATCGACATCGCTTATAGCTGCGCGCAAAAGGGCTTGAGCTGCCCGGCGGGGCTGTCTCCGATTTCAATCAATGAGCGGGCGTGGGAGAGACTGGCGAAGCGGGCTGAACCGACGTGGAGTTGGTACCTGGATGCGAGGCTGGTGGCGAAGTATTTCGAGCCGGCACACGTGTATCACCACACGCCGGCAACCGCTCTGTATCACGCGATGTATGAGGGGTTGTTGATGGTGGAAGAAGAAGGGCTGGAAGCGCGCTGGGAGCGGCACCGGCGAGCCGGGGCCCAACTGGTGAGTGGCCTGACGCAGCTTGGATTCGAGCCGCTGGTCAGCAAGCCGGAGAACCGGTTGTGGCACCTGGCAACCGTGAAGCCGCCGGCCGGGTTGGACGAAGCAGCGCTGCGGCAGCGGTTACTCGAGCGGCATAACATCGATGTGGCAACCGGACTGGGGCAACTGGCAGGGAAGATCCTGCGGATCGGCGTGATGGGCCCGTTGGCTACCGAGGAGCGAGTGGGTTATTTGCTGGGGGCGATTAAGCAGGAGATGCAGTGACAAGCTTTCAGCGATCAGCTTTCAGCTACACGGGGACGGGACCGGGTCGCCTGCAGCTAGACAATCTTCGACATAGAGCTCAATGGCCTCTGCAATGTTGGCCATCGCTTCCTCTTTTTTGTCGCCCTGCGAAACACAGCCGGGGAGCACCGGTGCTGAGACCACGAATCCGCCGTCTGGTTCATGTTCAACAATGACTGTATATGTCATGTTCTTACCGATCACTCAAAGCTTGCCAACTACGCCAGCCGCTTCGAAGCGGGCTTGATACGGAAGTCGACTTCGAGCCCGGCATGGCTGAGCAGGTTCACCAGGGCGTCCAATGAGAAGCGGCTGATCCTGCCGCGCGTAAGATCGGAGATCCTCGGCTGACTCACCTTTAGCCGTTTGGCGGCATCTGCCTGCGTTAGCCCCTCTTGCTCGATGAACTTCCGTAGTGCGGCTATCATCTGCGAGCGCATCTTCAGGTTTCGAGCCTCCGAGGGCGAGAAGCCAAGGTCGGCGAAAACGTTGCCGCTGCCTTTAGTGATCGCAGTTTTCGATGCGAGTCTCATAGCCGCCTTCTCCTCCATCTTGACGTCCTCACTCACGAGCGTGGCCAGCGAGCCGTGACTTTCGTCGCGATTCCACCGCGTGACGCGAATTCGCCGATTACAGATGCGCGAACGGGCTTGGCGGCACGCACTACGTCTTCAAGGAACTTGTTGACGATGTTTTCCTGAAAGATGCCGAGGTTGCGATAAGCCAGCATATACATCTTCAGGGACTTCAATTCGAGGCACAGCTTGTCAGGCGTGTAAATCAGCCGCAGCGTTCCGTGATCGGGCAGGCCGGTTTTCGGGCATACGGAGGTAAATTCCGGCATGACGATCTCGATCTCGTAGCCAGGGTATTGATTGGGCCACGTATCGATTTTTGGCAGACGGTCGTGAACGCCGGAGACAGCGTGCTTATCCGTGTACTTGCCCTGCTTGGTCCGCGTCATTCGCTATCCAACTTTCGTGCCAGCAGCTCGAGGAACAAGCCCACATCCGTCACCACGCCCACGGCATGACCGGTGCCGCGATCGCTCACCTTCGTGGGCACGGCGGGATTGATATCCACACAAACAACTCTCACCCAGGCCGGCAGCATGTTACCCACCGCGATGGAATGGAGCATAGAACTGAGGCACAGGACAACACCCGCGTTGTGCAGCTCAACGGCATAGGCATCCTGAGCGAGGTTCATGTCAGTGATGCAATCCGGCAGCGGGCCATCGTCGCGCAAGCTGCCGGCGAGCACAAAAGGGACGCCGGCCTTCACGCATTCGTACATGACGCCGCTAGTGAGGCAGCCCGAGGCGACCGCGGCGGGGATGCTGCCGGCACGGTAGATGGCGTTGATGGCGCGCATGTGATTGCGGTGGCCATGCTCATCCTGGCGCCCGTCCGACTGGCGGACACCGAGCGAGGTGCCGAAGAGCGCGGCCTCGATATCGTGAACGGCAAGCGCGTTGCCGGCGAGCAAAGCGGAGATCCAGCCCGAACGAATCAGCCTCGAGAGGGGCAGGCCGCCGCCAGTATGAATCACCACGGGACCGGCAACGGCAATTACTTTCTTGCCCTCCTCACGGGACTGGCGGATGAGCGTGGCGGTCTGAGCGACGGCGGTTTCCACCTGGCGCTCGGAGGAGATGTCATTGCTCATGAAAGCGAACGCGAGGCGATCGCGTTCCTTAGCTTCCGGAATCACGCGAATTCCGCGGGTGCCGACGACGACGTGATCACCGGCCAGGAGATCGCGGAGGCGGCGGCAGAAGGCTTCGCCATCGCGGATGACGACCATGGCATCCATGCGCTGGTCCCGGGCTTCGAGCCAGTGGCCGCGATGGCGCACCAGCGTGCGCTGGTTGGTGGTGGAGTAGAAGTCTTCGGGCGCCGCGCAATTCAGCGGAGCGGGCCTGGTTTCCACGTCGCCGGCATCGATCGGCGAACAGCCCAGACCGAGCAGCTGGCCGAGCATCTTGCTCATGTGCGCGGCGTCCGGGGCTTCCACGCGCAGGCGAAGATGCGAGGGCTCGCTGTTGGTGCGGCCAATGTTGAAGCGCTCGACCTCGAAACGGCCGCCGTACTCGACCACGGTGTCGAAAATGCGCTCCATAATGTGGGAGTCGACAAGGTGGCCTTGCGCCTCGACCACCTCAGTGACCGGCAGCGATTGAGAAGAATCCATAACAGCGTACGATTTGGCAGGGCGGCCCGCGCGGGTATTTCTCAACGAGCTTTAAGCGCGGGTGAGGAGCAGGGGCAATCCTTCCTTGTTGGTGTAAGTGGGCCGGTAGCGGTCGGTATTGAACATTTCCTTGATGTCCACCTTTCGCGGCCCAAGCTTCGGATCGGGAATCTGGACCATGGCGTACTTGCCTTCCACCACGGCAGCCATTAGACCGTGCGTGCCGCGGATGAGCGAGTCGTAGGCCATAGTGCCAAAGCTGGCGGCGACCATCCGGTCGAGAAAATCAGGATCGCCGCTGCGGAGGTCGTAGGTGAGATCGCTCACCACCGTTTCCTCGCCCGTGCGTTTCTTGATTTCGTCGCTGAAATCTTCACCGACGTTGGCCTTTTTGCGATGGCCGAACGCGTCGGCCTCGCCATACTCACGCACCTTGTAGCCTTCCCACTCGGCGCCCTCGGAGAGGATGACCAGGCAATAGTTGCTGGGGTTGTTTTTCTTGTCGACGAGGAGCATGCGGATCATCTTTTCGAGATCGAACTTGAACTCGGGGATGGCGCACCGAATGGAAGTGACGTACGCGGTGTAGAGGGCTGTATAGCCGGCGTCGCGGCCGAAAACGCGGAAAATGCCGATGCGCTCATGCGAGCCGACGGTTGTGCGTTGGCGATTGATGGCATCCGTTGCGCGCGAAATTGCGGTGGAGAAGCCGATGCAGTACTCGGTATGGCGCACATCGTTATCCATCGTCTTGGGGATGCACGTTACTTTCACGCCGAGCTTATCGAGGTGGGCGGCGTAGCTTAAGGTGTCATCGCCGCCAATGGCAACCAGGTGGTCGATTTCCAGGTGCTCGAGGTTGGCAAGCACCCGGGTGCTGAGATCGTAGGTGGTGCTGGTGACGCCCTTCTTGGTGGTTTCGGCTTGAGGGAACGACTTGCCCGCAAGGAAATCGGGCACCTTCTTCATCCTTGAGGGGTTGGTGCGGCTGCTGTGGATAAAAGTGCCGCCCGTGCGATCGATGGTGCGGGTGTTTTCGCGGGTCAGCGGCAGAATGTAGCGGTGCACCGACTCCGCATCGTCGAAGTTGACATGCGTGAGGCCTTCCCAGCCGCGGCGAATGCCCAGGATGCTATGACCGTCGTTCGTCCCGCGATACACAACATTCTTGATGACCGAGTTTAGGCCCGGCACGTCTCCGCCGCCAGTGAGCATTCCGATCTTCATCGCGACTATTTCTCCTCAACTATCCTGCGCTGATCGCATTTTATTGTATCGTTCGAGGGAATCGCGATCGCGTTTTTCACGGAGCGGTTTGGCGCGCCAGCAACGGGGGCTTGCGTGCTGAATCGGCTAACTTCCGCAAGAAAAGCCGAGACGAATCCCGGCTCTGCAGATTTGACAGCCTGCGCCACGCAGCCAGGTGGCCGGCTCGCGGGCGCGGCCTTGGGTGACTCCTTCGCTAGAATGGGATGAGAAGCGCAGACCGGCCTGGCTCACAGGGTAATCGAGGCGTGCAACTGAACGAACGCGAGACCGAACACGACCAAATATCTTCCGATCGCCTGCTGCGGGATGACACAAAATCCGTAACCAGGAAAATTGCCGGCTTTCAATACTTCGTAGTGGCCATATTCATTTTTCTCGCTTCCGGATACTGGCAGCTCCAGGTACAGAATCCGGATGTCTACGTAGAGGCGGCGGCGCGGAACCGCGTCAAGTCGACGCCGATCCTGGCGCCCCGAGGCAAGCTGCTCGACCGCGATGGCCGCGTGGTGGTGGACAACAAGGCTTCCTACGCGCTGATCCTGAACCGGGATCAGATCAAGTGGGAGCACCTTCCCGCGATTGCCGAGGGGCTGCACCTGGATTACAACGACTTGACGGCCCTTCTCCGCAGAAAAAGCAGCCAGCCGCAGATCATCATTAAGAGCGAGCTGACGGCCGACGATATCGCGTTCATCCAGTCGCATCGCGACGCCGCCACGTTTCCGGAGATGGACATGATCGGGTCGTGGCGGCGGCTGTATCCACAAGACGGCTTCGCCGCGCATTTGATGGGGTACGTAGGCGAGATCAGTGAAAGCGAACTCGACTTGCCGGCCTATGCAAGCTATCACCAGGGCGACATCATCGGCAAAGAAGGCATCGAGCGGCAGTACAACGACCAACTGAAAGGCGTCGACGGGCAGCGCCGGGTGCTGGTGGATAACCTCGGGCGGGAACGAGCCGTGGTCGACCCTCACGATCAGCTTCAAGCCACGCCGGGAAAGGACCTTAAGCTTGCCCTGGATCTTGACCTGCAAGCCGTCGCCGAATTGGCTATGGATGATAAACGAGGCGCGGTGGTCGCGCTCGATCCGCGAAACGGCGAAGTGCTGGCAATGGTCAGCCGGCCCACGTTCGATCCCAACAAATTCACCGGCCGCATCAGCCGCGCCGACTGGCAGCAGCTCGCAGGCGACCCCTATAAGCCGCTGCTCAATCGCGCGATTCAAGCCGAATTCGCGCCGGGCTCGACGTTCAAGCCAATCGAAGCGATCGCCGGCCTCGAAACCGGCGTGATCGATTCCCAGACTCACTTTCACTGCTCTGGGGGAGCGACCTTCTACGGCCGCTATTTCGAATGCCACCTCAAGGGCGGCCACGGGGATATCGAGTTGCATCGCGCCATCGCCCAATCCTGCGACGTCTTCTTCTACAACGTCGGCAACCGCCTGGGCATAGATCGGATTGCCGAGTATGCCGAAATGGCCGGCTACGGTCACAAAACCGGCATTGACCTGCCAAATGAACGCGAAAGCACCATGCCCTCGACGCGATGGAAGATGCGTAATTTCCGGCAGAAGTGGTGGGCTGGCGAAACGATTTCAGTCGCGATCGGACAGGGCGCGGTAACCATTTCGCCGCTCGAGCTGGCTGCCGCCATCGGCGGACTCGGCATGGGCGGCAAGTGGTACCGTCCGCACGTGGTGAAGGACGCTACGCCGGAGTTGATCCGGGAAAAGCACTTCGATCCCGGCAATCTGGCCCAGGTGATCTCAGGCATGTATGGCGTAGTAAACGAGGACGGCACGGGACGCGCCGCCCAATTGCCCAACGTCAAGGTCTGCGGCAAAACGGGGACCGCCCAGTTGGCCGCAACCGAGCTCACCAAACACTCGAAGGACTTGAAAAACAATGCCTGGTTCGTGGCGTTTGCGCCCATGGACGCTCCGGAAATTGTCGTGTGCGGGCTGTATGAAAACGGCGAGGAAAGCTTCAATACCGTGCCGATTGTCCGCGATGTGATGAAGGCCTACTTTGACAAGAAGGACCGGATTCGAGGAGGCAAAGCCGCGATGGCCCGGCTCGCGCCGCCCTTGCTGCTCTCGTTTCCAAAATGGGAGGCTCCGCCGGCTGCCTTCGAACCGCAACCGATGCCCGCTGTCGCGATGCTGCAGTTTGCCTTCGGAGGCAGCCGCTAGTGCCGGCCGGCCGCACATTTCGCGACCTCGACTGGTCATTGTTGAGTATTTCGCTGCTGATTTGCGGGCTCGGTGTACTGCAGATCTACTCCGCCACCAACGGCACCAAGTGGCAAGGCGCGTGGTGGCGCCAGATTATTTACATCTTGACCGGTCTGCTGATGATGTGGGTGGTAGCGAATGTGGATTATCACTCGCTGATGGGCCATGTCTATTGGCTTTATGCCGCTTCGTTGGCGCTTCTGCTGATTACCGAACTGATCGGGAGCCGGACTTTCGGCTCAACCCGCTGGATCAGGATCGGCGGCTTCACGCTGCAAACCTCCGAGTTCGTGAAAATCGTGCTGGTCCTGCTGGTGGCCCGCTACCTGGCGGATCTCAAGTTTGAGCACATCGATTGGCCTGATCTGCTGCGCCTGGGGGCCATGGTTGCCGTGCCGTTCTTCCTGGTCTTGAAACAGCCCGATCTGGGCACCGCGCTGACTTATCTGCCCATACTGGCGGCCGGCGTATTGGTGGCCGGCCTGCACTGGAAGCACATGCTGGCGATCGCGGTTGTGGCAGCGGTCTGTTTGCCGATCGGTTATCATTTTCTTAAGCCGTACCAGAAAGATCGTCTTGTAACGTTTATGGATCCGGCCAGGGACCCGAGGGGTTCCGGCTTTCAGGTGATCCAGTCGAAAATTGCCGTTGGCAATGGTGGTGTGTGGGGGCGCGGCGTCACCAAGGGGTCCCAAACCCATCTGGGATTTCTGCCGGTGCCGCACACCGATTTCATCTTCTCCTCGTTCGCAGAAGAGCACGGTTTCCTGGGAGTGGTAGTAGCGCTGGTTTTGTATCTTCTATTGATTATGCAAGTAGCTGAGAACGCGCAGTCTGCCCCGGACCGTGCAGGAGTATTTATCGCGATGGGGATTGGCTCGTTGTTATTGTTCCACGTGCTGGCGAATGTCGGCATGGTGGTGGGGCGGATGCCCGTGGTGGGGATCCCGCTTCCGCTGATGAGTTATGGGGGCTCCAACGCGTGGTCGATTTTCCTGATGCTGGGTTTGATCAACAGTGTCAGGCTGCGCAGGTTTGTGAATCGGTAATGATCGGGTCCGCGGGTGCGGTCGAGTGCCCGCGCGGCTCGCGTTTGAATAACGTTCGGCAACTCAGGTTGAAGAAACAGGGTCGAGCCGGGTGGTTCAGGAAAGTTTCGAGTTTGACGTCACGATTTTTCGCGCTGCCGGGCCGTCCGGCAGCGGGTCTCGCGCCACAATTGCTCTCGAGGTGTAGTCGGAACTTCGAAAGGCAGACGTCTGGCCGCTATTGGCCGGGTTGGCATTGCCTTCCCTGGCCGGATGGCGCAGCCGGTTTCGCAGGTGCGCACGTGCGCCGGGTACACGGCTTTTCGAGTCGCGAATCCTGATGAGACGCGCCTCGGCGAGTCGCTCATTTCTCGAATTTCTTCGCGCTGCTCGCGGCGGCCCCGCCAAGGCGGTGGTTTATGAGCAAGGAGTTGGTGATTGCGTCCAATCTCCACGAGACGAAAGTTGCGGTCCTCGAAGAGGACCAACTCGTCGAAGTCTATTTTCAGCGCGCGAATGAGTACTCTCTCGCGGGCAGCATCCACAAAGGAAGAGTGACCCGGGTTTTGCCGGGAATGCAATCCGCGTTCGTCGATCTGGGGCTGGAGCGGGATACCTTCCTCTATGTCTCGGATTTCTTCGAAGAGAACGAGGACTTTGACCCCGTTACCGAGAGCGAAGCCAAGGGTGCAACCCGGCCGGAACGATTCGAGCGGGGTGACCGCCGCGATCGCGGCCCGCGGGGTGATCGAGGCCCTGAGCGGCAGGCGGATCGGGGAGATGTCCGGCAGGCAGATCGGCGAGAGAACCGGCCAGTCCAGATCAAGGTTGACGCCGCTGCGGAAGTCTTCGAGCCGCAGGCCGTTCCCGCCGAATCCCTTTCCGAAGGCGAGCCCGCGCCGGATGCCGCGGCTGAAGCTTCCCTCCAGTCCAGCCCACCCCCCGATGCGCCGGCCAACGCTTCCGACGCCCGTCCCTTCGCGGATCGTGGAGAGCGTGGCGGCGATCGGCGGCGCAGATCGCGGCGCCGGCGCATGCGCGGTCGTGGATTCCCAGACAACAAGTACGCTCAACCCGGACCGGAACCGGCTCCTGTGGTGGCACCCATCGGGCAAACCGGGGGCGAGGCTTCCGCGCCGCCGGACATGCTTATCCTGCCTGGTGAATCGCTGGCCAAGTACCGCATGGGGCGCTCCGAAGGGGTGGCCGCCCATCCGGCGCACGCTGAATCCCCTAGCGCCGAAGAAGAGTATGAGCAGGATGCCGCGGCGATCGAGGCGCTAGTTGACGAGCTTGAATCTTCCGAGGAAGAGCATCTGACGCTGACGCATGGCGACGGCCCGCAAATCCATCCGGAACACGAAGCGCTCGAGGCGTCTGTTGTGCCGGCAGAACGGCTGGAAGCTCTGCGGCTTGTCTCCGCCGAGGCAGCGCCGGAGGCCGCTGCGGATCGGGAACAGGACGGCGACAGCGGAGAACGCGAGGCAGAGCTTGCTTCGAAGCTGGCGGATGAGTTGCGCGTCGACAAAATCGAGCCCGATCTGGCGGATGATGAGGAGCTTGAGGGAGTGGCGATCGAGGATGAGGACTCTGAAGCCGAGCCGCTCGTGGAAGAGTCGGACGCAGTTGAGGCGTCGGACGCAGTTGAGGCGTCGGACGCGGTTGAGGCGTCGGACGCAGTTGACACGCCCGGCGCAGTCGAAGCGCCAGGTACAGACGAGGCGCCGGACCGTGAGTCGGTTGCCGCTTCACCCGGGAACCCCTCTGGCGCCGAGGCGCCTCAGGTGGCGTACGTCAGAGAGCAAGGCGGCCGCTCGATGCATCGGGTTTCGCGACGGATGCGCCGGCGGCGTGGAGGCAACCGGGGCCTGCCACCAGTTGGCGTTGTCGAGAGTGCCGGCGCGGCGCCCTCTTCGGGGGCTGCCGCGGCGCCTGCTCCGGAGGCGCGAGTCGAACCCGACCAGGCCGCCGAGTCCCACCTCGAACGATCTGAGCAAAAGGAAGAGCGCCCGGCCAGGGGCGACGACCGGCAAGCTCGCGGTGAAGACCGGGAGCGCTCCGCCCGTGGTGAGCGTGCGCTGCCCTCAATCACGGAACTCCTAAAGCCGGGCCAGGAGATCATCGTCCAGATTGCCAAAGAGCCACTTGGCCAGAAAGGCGCCCGTATCACCTCGCACATCGCCCTGCCGGGCCGCTACGTAGTGTTCATGCCGAGCGTCGAGCATCTGGGCGTATCGCGAAAGGTCGCCAGTGACGAAGAGCGCCTGCGGCTCAAGCGAATCCTGCAGGCCCACCGCACGGGCACCGCGGGCGGGTTCATTGTCCGGACGGCCGGCGAGGGCCGCACGGAAGAAGAGATCGCCGCCGACATGGGCTTCCTCTATAACCTCTGGCTTGACATTCGCCAGAAAGCGGAGAAGCGCCCGGCTCCTGCCCTGCTGCACCACGACCTGGACGTGGTGCAAAGGATCTTGCGCGATCAGCTTACCGATGAGTTCAAGGCCATTTGGGCCGATAGCGAGGAGATGTACGAAAGCGTTCTCCGATTCGTGCAGCGGTTCCAGCCGGCTCTGGTCGGACGCGTCAAGATGTACACGCGTTCAGCCCCGATTTTCGACGCATTCGGGATCACCCAGGAACTCGAAAAAGCGCTCCGGCCAAAGGTGTGGCTGAAGTCCGGTGGATACATCGTGATTAATCAGACGGAGGCGCTCGTCGCCATCGACGTGAACACCGGAAAGTATGTCGGCAAATCCAACCGGCTGGAGGACACGATCGTCAAAACCAATACGGAAGCCGTGAAAGAGATCGTGCGGCAGGTGCGCCTGTGCGACCTGGGCGGCATCATCGTGGTCGATTTCATCGACATGGATGAACGCAAGAACCGGCAAAAAGTAATGCAGGCTCTGGAAGAGGCCATGCGCGCCGACAAGGCGCCATACAAGATCCTGCAGTTCAACGATTTCGGGCTGGTGGCCATCACCCGCAAGCGCGTGAAGCAGAGCCTGGAGCGCACGCTCTGCGCGCCATGCCCGTATTGCGACGGCGCCGGCTACGTAAAGAGCGTGCAAACGATTATCAGCGAGATTCTGGTGGAAGCGCAGAAAATCGCCAAGGCGGTGGAGGGCAAGGACGTCGTTCTGCGCGTCCACCCGGATGTAGCGAAGGTTTTGAAATCAAACAACAACCGGTACCTCGAGGAGCTCGAGGAAATTCTCGGCCGCCCGGTACTGGTAAGCGGCGACGCGGCGCTTCATCACGAGAAATTCGACCTGGCGTAGGGAAAGAAGCTATCAGCTTTCAGCCATCAGCCAAAAGCTGATCGCTGATCGCTGATAGCTGCCCCCCACACCCTGATATCATGGCCGCTGCGGATGGAACAACGCAAAAGAGTCCTCATCGTAGACGACGATCAGGCTGTGCACAAGCTGTTGAACACCATCCTGAAATCGGATCAGTGCGTCATTGAGAGCGCCTTCACGGGCGACGAGGCGCTGGCTTCGGTGAGCAACAACACTTATGACCTGGTGCTTACCGACATCTACATGCCCGGCATGGACGGGCTCAGCCTGCTGAAGCACATCCGAGCCGCCGAGCCCCAGACCAGCGTGATCATCATGACGGCCCAGACGACGCCCGCAAACGTTCTGGAATCGTTTTCAAACCAGGCGTTCGCCTACATCAGCAAGCCGTTCTCGCGTACCGCAATACTCGATCTTGTAGCCAATGCGTTGAGCACTAAGGTGGAGGAGGACGACATCAAGATCCTCTCGGCCACTTCGGACTGGATATCGCTCCAGCTGCGCTGCAAGCTGAAACTGGCGGAGCGATTGACCAGCTTCTTTCGCGAGTTTGCATGCGATTTGGGGCCCGACGATCAGGAGCGCATTGCCACCGCTTTCCGGGAACTCCTCATGAACGCCATTGAGCACGGCGGCAAGTCGGACCCGCGCCAAAAAGTGGATCTGACGTACATTCGAACCGCTCGCACCCTGATCTATGTGATTCGCGACCCCGGAGACGGATTTTCATTTGAGGAGCTCGAACACGCGGCCGTGTCGAACACGGAAAACGACCCGTTTCGTCATGTGCAAGTGCGCGACGAAAAAGGCATCCGGCCCGGCGGATTCGGTATTCTAATGACGCGCAACTTTGCCGATGAGCTGCTCTACAATGCCAAAGGCAATGAGGTGATGTTCATCAAGTACCTGGCCGCCCCGCCCGCCGCGGCCGCAGCCAGCGGTTAATCTGCAAGTTCATTACCGGAACGGATGCCACGATTGAAAAACATGTGGTCAGCGAATAACCGGCTTCTTGGCCATGCCGCCGCAATCGGTGTCATCGGCCTCCTCGGGGGATGCGTCAAGCCGTCGGCGGTGGATGATTTTGCGAAGGTTTCGGCGCAGGCAGCTCAGCTCTTTCCGGCCGTTGCCGCCATTCCCTATGACGGATGTATTGCCCGGGAAGAGAACACTCAAATTCAGCAGGCGACTTCCTTCAACGGCGACATTTCGTTCAACCCGGAGCGTTTCAAGGCGTCTTGCGCGGAGGAAGCCAAAACCAAGGAGCGCCTCGAGCGCACCTATGCGGTTCTTTGCGAGTACATTCAAACGCTGGCAAAACTCGCCGGCGGAAGCGACCCTACCTACGATAAACAGGTCACTGCGCTGGCGGGCGCGATTCCCGGACTCAATAAGAATCAACAGGCAGCGGCATCGGGATTGGCGAGCGTCATCGTGAATGCGTTCGCTAAACACTGGCGCGAGCGCCAGGCGGCGAAGGCCATCGAAATGGCGCAGCCGCACGTGCTGGTGATCACCGCATTGTTTGAGGACGACATTCCCAAGTTCCTGGACGAAAGCCTGAATAATCAGCAGGCTTCCCTGGTCAGTCTGTATCGGGACGCGTACCAGAGGAAGGAAAAGGGCGAGATCATCCTGACGAATCCGGTTCTCATCACCAAGGAATTCGCGGAAGCGCAGCGCGCCATAGAAGACAAGAGAGCCGCGGTGCTGGCGTTTGAGAAGATTGCCGCGAAGATCCGGGAAGGGCACACGGCGCTCTATAACGACCGCAACAAGCTGTTCGCGCGCGATTCGCTTGAAGAACTTTCCCAGGTTGCCTCGGCGATGAAAACTCAAGTGGCAGGCGCGCAAAAAGCGCTCAAACACTAGGAGACAGAAGAGGCTATGCCAGGTATTACGAAAGATCAAGCTCTTCAGATTGCCCAAACCCTCCGGGGAATTGCCAAGACCGTGGGGGACTATCGGTTCGCTCACATGAGCGACCTTAGCGAAGAGGGAGAAGCAGGTCTCCGGAATGCGGAAATGAGCCTTCGGAAGGCTTCGGAACAAGTGGACAACGCGGGCATCAACCTCGCGTTGGATGACGCTCAGGAAGCTCTCGCCGGTCTGGGCAAAGTAACTGAGTTATTGAAAGCCGATGTATCCAAGCTGGCGGATGTTACCAAAGGGCTTGAAATTGCCACAGCGTTTATAAAAATCGGTACAGCCATCGCCTCGGGTAACCTCGGCGGCATTGCGTCCGCCATCGGCTCGGCTGTTGCGGCGCTGTCGGCTCCGGCCAAGGCAACCGCCCAATCCGGCGCGGCCCCAGGGGGCCAGTCTGGGGACAACGCGCCAGGCGAGTCTTAGCCCAAAACCTGAGCGTTATGGCTGGTTCTGTCTGAGCGCGGACAGGGCCAGGCTCCCGCCCAGGCCCATCGTCTCGACCGCCGACGAAGGAACAATAATCATCGAGCCGCGCTCTTTGATCGCTTCATACAGCATATTCATCGCGCGAAGATGGAGCGCAGTGGGGTTGTTCTGGTACACCAGCGACGCCTCCTCGAACTTCTTCGAGATCTCCGTTTCTGCCTGGCCAAGTATGATGCGCGCCTGCCGCTCGCGCTCAGCCTGCGCCTGCCGCGACATGGCGTCCTCGAGCGCTGCCGGTATCTTGACGTCCCGTATCTCGACCGTGATTCCCCAGGGATTCGTCTTCTCGTCGAGAATGCGCTGCAGCTCGTGACCCAGGGTCTCGCGCTCCGTGATCATCTGCGCTAGTTCATGCCGCCCAATCGATTCCCGCAGAGCCGTCTGCGCGCTCAGGGCAATGGCTTCGTTGAAATCTTCCACTTCGAGGATCGACTTCTCGGCGTTCCAGACCACCCAGAAGATGATCGCGTCGACATTCACCGGCACCGTATCCTTGCTCAGCGCCGATTCAGCCCGCACGTCCGTTACCCTCACCCGCTGGTCCACATACTTGCTGAGCGAATCGACCACCGGGATGATGAAGAACAAACCCGGCCCCCGCAGGCCCTGATAATGGCCCAATCGAAGCAGCGCCACGCGCTCCCATTGGTTGGCGACCTTCATAGCGAACATCAGATAGATGCCGATGGGCAGGGCCACAAAAAAAGGCACTGGCGTCCTCAGCAGAGCCGCCAACGCCGCGCCAACCGCTGCGAGAATCGCCATCGAAGCCGCGCCCGGCCCGCTCACCGGTAACTGAACACTCGGCTTGCTTGCGTAGATCATTTGCTTCTTTCCTTTCTGTCTGCTTGCAGTTCCTTCAATTGTGCGATCAATTCTCCAACCGTAAATCCGGCACGTCCGGTGCGCGCCGCCGTTTCGGCTGCGAGCTGATTCAACTGCCGCTCGCGCTCCATTTCATCCAGCTTCGGCTTGGCGTGCGAGATGAACGTACCCGTGCCTTGCTGGGTCTCGAGCACACCGCGAATCTCCAGTTCCCTGTAGGCGCGGACCACCGTGTTCGGGTTAAGCGTCAAATCCACAGCCAGTTGCCGCACGGTGGGGAGCTGATCGCCCGGCGCTAATGCTCCGGAAGCAATGCCGGAAAGGACTTGGTCGATGATTTGCCGGTAGGCCGGGACGCCGCTGTCCGGATCGAGGCGGTATCGGAAACGGGTTCTTGAGTTGGAAGGTGGCACGTTCTTGCTTGCTCTATAACGCTAGTGTACTAGCATACTAGAACAAGTCAAGACATTTTTTCGTCCGATTCAGCGCGCCTAGGGTTTGGACTCTCACGCCTGGCGCCTTTTTTTTCTGTGTACCTTATCGCTTGTCGAAGACGTACGTTACGTCGAAAGATCCTTGAGGCGACTCGATATGCTCGGTCTCCACTAAGGCTTTGCCGTCGGCGGAAAGGTTCCATTTTCCCTTGAAAGTCATCAGGTGCGCTCCGCCGGCGTCCAGCATATCCGTGTTGACGTCCAGCGTTCGATGGTTCCAAACCAGCTTACTCTTCAAGTTGATTTGGTCGCCATACTTATTGAGGCATTCCTTGCCATCGGTTGTGTATTTGGCATCGTAATTGACATCGCTCGGCCCACTCACTGTGTGAGTGGTGACCTTCAGATCCGGGTCCTTGTGTTCAATCTTCTGTAACATCAAATCGGGCGCCGGCAGCGAGCCAAGGGCGCTCTTCTCTTTGTTAAGTACCCAGTCGCCGCTGAAATCGGGTTTGGTCTGTGCCAGCGCGGCCGTTCCGGCCAGCAGCCACACTCCGATGAGCGCAGCAGCTAATTTGTGCATCATTGATCCTTATCCCGGCCGCTTCTGGTTCGCTAGAGATCGGGCCGTTTGAAGGCCAGTTGCAAGCGAAACCTTGAGGTATCGTCTCACAAGGCGATCCAGCCTAGGGCGATGGCATGAAGCCCCCGGGCGCAACTCGTTTTGGCAGTGGGCAGGCGATCTTGTCGCCCCCCAGGACATTCATTCGCAGCGCAGCGCGACAATGGGATCGACGGCCGTGGCCCGCCGCGCGGGGATGTAACAAGCCAGCAGCGCAGTCCCTCCCAGCAGCAGCGTTACCGCCGCAAGGGTCAACGGATCGGCCGGGCCGACGCCATACAGCAGGCCTGCCATGAACCGCGTAAGCGCAAAAGCCGCAAACAGGCCCGCCGCCATTCCGATCGCCGCTAAGCGAATGCCCTCGCGCAGGACGAGTCCGACAATCTCCTGGCTTGACGCTCCCAAAGCCGCGCGGATTCCGAGTTCACGGATCCGCCGGGTCACCGCATAAGACATGACGCCGTAGATTCCCACTGCGGCTAAGAGCAGGGCAGTGGCCGCGAAGATGATCAGCAACAGCATAGTGAAGCGGCGCTCGGCGAGCGATGTCGAAATGATCTGCTCCATCGTTCGCACGGCGTAGATGGGCTGATCCTGGGTCGGGCCGGCGACCTTTGCGCGCGCGGCGGAGACCATGCTCAGGGGCTCGGGTCCGGTGCGCAGCGCCAGCGTCAGTCCCGTCACACCCGCGGACATGAACTTGTCGGGAACTTGCTGCAAGGGGAAGTAAATCTGATCGCGTATTTTGTTGGTATCGTCGGTATCGAGCCCCCACTGTTTCACGTGCCCCACTACGCCGACGATCTGGACCGGGCCTAGCAAGATAACGCTGATCCGGCGGCCGACAGGGTCCTGTCCCGGGAAGAGATGCTTTGCCATGACGTCATCGATCACCACCACGGGGGGCGAAGCCAGATTGTCGCGATCGGTGAAAAAACGTCCGCGACGCAAGGGAAATTGCATCACACCGGGGTAATCGGGGGTGACGATGTTGAACATCGCCGACGTCATGCGGTCCTCGGGAGGCTGGGGCCCAGTGCCTGGCCAGAAACCAATCTCGCTGTCGCCGTCTCCTAGAGGAACCATCGATGTGATGGCCGCCGCCTGAATTCCTGGGATCGAAGCTACGCGGCCAAGCAATTGCCAATAGGCAAGCCGGATGCCGGCCGGGCTCGCCATCACTTTGGGCGACAGCGCCACCTGCATCGTTAGGAGGTTTCGTGTGTTGAATCCGGGATCCACCTGCAGGAGCCGCCAGACGCTCTGCATCATGAGCCCCGCGCCCGCGAGCAGGATCACAGCCAAGCCGATTTCCACGGCCACGAAGACGCCCTCCGCGCGATGCCGTCCGCCTCCGGCGCCATGTGTGCCTTCCTTCAAGGACTCTTGCGGGTTCGCATTCGCGCCCTGGAACGCCGGAGCGAGACCAAACAGGATGCCGGTGACGATGGATACCGCAAGCGTGAAGAGCAGGACGTACGAGTCGATTCCGACCTCCGCGGAGCGCGGCAAGCTGCCTGGCGCGGCACTCAGGATGAGGCTTGTACCCCAGCGGGCGATCAGCAAGCCGACCGCGGCGGCCCCTAGAGACAGCAGAACGCTTTCCGTCAATAACTGCCGCACCACGCGCCCGCGCGCGGCGCCGAGGGCGGCCCGAATCGCGAACTCACGCCTTCGAGCCGCGGAACGCGCCAAGAGCAAATTGGCGACGTTGGCGCAGGCGATGATCAGCACGAACCCGACGGCGCCCACCAGCAGCAGCAGCGTGGGGCGGATGTTTTGGACCATGTCGTCCTTCCACCGGACCACCGCCGCTCCGTGTCCGGCATTCGTCGCCGGGTACTGACCGGCCAGCCCGTTCGCGATGGCTGACATCTCCGCCTGCGCCGCTTGAATGGTTATGCCGGGCCTCAGACGGCCAATCACCCTGAGTCCCGGGTGCGATTCCCGGCTGTGCAGCTCCATCCCGTTCCATTGCTCGTTTGGAATAAAGACCTGAGCGTCGTCGCGGAAGCGAAAGTTGCCGGCCATGACGCCCACCACCGTGCAGCTTGCGGCGTTGAGGGTCAGACTCTTGCCGAGTATGTTCCGATCCCCTCCGAAGCGTCGCTGCCAGAAAGCGTAGCTGAGCATCACGGAGCACGCCGCGCCCTGGCGGTCTTCCTCAGGCAGGAAATTGCGTCCGAGCAACGGCGTAGCGCCGAGGACTGGGAACAGGCTCGCTGAAACGTACTCGCCCGAAAGCTGTTCGGGGTCGCCGGCTCCCGTGAAGTTGAAGCCATCGCTGCGATAGGCGCCCATGCCGGTGAACGAACGGCTTTCGCGCCGCCAGTCGAGATAATTCGGGTACGCAACCGACGAGTGGTTGAACTCCGATGTCGTTTCGAAGATCTTTAACAGCCGGTCAGGATCGGAATACGCCAGGGGCTGCAGCAGCACACTGTTCACCACGGTGAAAATGGCCGTGTTTGCCCCAATGCCGAGGGCCAGTGCCAGTATCGCGACGGAGGTGAAGCCGGGGCTTTTTCGCAAGGTTCGGAATCCGAAGCGAAGGTCCTGCACAAACCCGGCGAGCATCTGCCCTTTGTTAGCGGCGCCCAGGACGACGAGCTCCGGCGCATTCGTGCGCTCGACGGCTCGCAGTTCCCTGGCCAGCAGCTCATGGCCGGTGAGCTCGTTGAGCGTGATGCGGCGGGCTTCCTCTTCCGTAGCTCCGCCGTTTTGGAGCTCGCGGTAACGATCCGCGGCGTGCTGGGACATTTCTTCGACAATCTCCTCTTCGCGGGCGGGAGCGAGCTTCAACTCCGCGAGCTGCTTACGAATGTGTTCATTCCAGTCAGGCATGTTCGACTCCCGTGATCCGGCTGATAGCCTTCACAAACGCCTGCCAGCCCTGCCGCTGGGCAGCCAAAACTTTCCGCCCCTGCGCCGTCAGCCGGTAATAGCGGCGCCGGCGCTGGCCGCTCTTTTCGACCCATCGGCCTTGAATCCAGCCGCGTTTCTCCAGTCGATACAGCAACGGGTAGAGCGACGCCGCGTGAAAGCGAAGCGTGCCGTGCGATCGCTGTTCGATCAGCTTGCTGATTTCGTAGCCATGGCGGGGCAAAGCCTCGAGTAGCGAGAGCAGCAGCAGCTCGGCGCTGCCCTTCTTCCATTCGCGATCGATAGCGCGGTCTTCCATATGTATGACTGCCATATATTACGCTGAAAGCGGACCCCCGTCAAGGGGCTGTTCTCCTGAGAGTCACTTCCCCCTTTGGCGCAGTCGCAGTTCCTCCAGCTCTCGTTTCAGCGGAGCCCAATACTCCCGATCCTTGCGGCGCTCTTCGCGTTCTTCCGCCGCCAGCGCTTCGCTTACATCATCCAGCCGACCCGGCCGCGCGGCTTGAACGGCCGGCCGCGAAAGCGCTTCAGCACTCGCCAACTCCGGATGCGCGGCGGCTACCTCCACCAGTAACTCCGGCGTGCGTAACTCGCGCAGCCAGAACCGCACCTGGTCTGGAGTCGCGCCGCGGGAGCCCCCGAAGTAGCTCTGTTCCAGCAGTCGCCGAATCATCGGCCAGTCCTTGTCCCGCTGCGTCTTCTTCGCGCGCACCAGATCTTCCATCGCCAGCAATTCGATCGGGCCCCCGGCAACCTCAATGGTTGTTCGTCGCGCCCAGAGCTCCTCGAAGCCGGCGACACCGCGCAATGAAGACATTAAATCGATTCGCAGACCGGCAACGTCTTCGCGGCGGCACCGGAGATGGACGGCGTGCCCGCGCAACAGGTAGCGCTCTTCCAAAGCGGGGACGGCAATCACTGCGGCGTCCAGCGCGTCGAGGGCTCGCACAAGCTTGGGCAGGTTCGTCGCATCCGCCAGGACCAGGAGGTCCACGTCGCGGCTAAATTCCGCTGCTCCGTAGAATACGCACGCCTGGCCCCCCATGAGGAGAGTTCTCGCGCCACTCGTCTGGATCGAAGAAAGGGCTTTGAGTATCGGGCTCTGGCTCAAGTGATCCTCCGAGCGCGAGATATGTTTCCCACAGTCTTGTGGATTCAAGGAAACGCTCGCTGGGGCTGAGCGCATACCACGCCGCCCACTCATGCCCCACTAGTTCCTCCGCGCGAAGACGTTTCACGATTTCCACTGTAGCTGATTCCATCATTCGCGGGCCAAACGGTCGGCGGCTGATGGCTGGAATATCCGGCCGAGGAT
>Ga0302325_10010773_pt1 | contig 19760 bp, 32 predicted proteins | sample Palsa_T0_2_FD_201948 | JGI IMG/M metagenome (GOLD analysis project Ga0302325, IMG submission 201948) | Peat permafrost microbial communities from Stordalen Mire near Abisko, Sweden - Palsa_T0_2 | ecosystem: Environmental > Terrestrial > Soil > Palsa > Peat permafrost | place: Sweden: Abisko...
AATTGCGGCTGCCGTGATGATAGCAGCATGCGCATCAGTCGTCATTCTCCGCGCTATGCCTGTCGGCCGCTTGCTCATTGGGGGCCTCTGCCTCAAGGACTCGCGCAAGGACAGCCGCAGTGCGCAGATCTTCGATGGTGATGGCGTCGAGATGGGCCAGGAAGAGGTCAGTCACCCTTCGAACGCTCGGCTCAATGACCTTTCTGCCGAGCGCGGAAGAAGCCTCCTTTTTTTGAGGGCTCTCAGCTGCCACGACCATGCGAACGATTTCACCGACCGTGATCCTGCGCGGCTTTCTCGCGAGCTCGTATCCGCCGTGGGGTCCGTGCAGACCTTTCAGAATCTTGGCTTGAACAAGCGCCTGTAGGAGGGTCTCAAGATGGCGCGGCGGAAGATTGTGGCGGGCTGCGATCTGCCTGGCCTGCACCCGCCCAGGTCCAGCATGAAGAGCGATGTCAACTACCGCGGTGATCGCCAGAATGCCGCGCCTCGATAAGAGATTCGCTTCGACCCGTTCGCCCGTATTGGTCATTTGCCCTTCCTCAATCTCACGCCGGCCCGGCCGAAAACGTCATTGTCGATAAACACCACGCCGGAGCCTTCCAACGAAGCGCGAATCGCGTCGGTTGTGCGTTCGCGAAGCTCATCGCCGCTCTCAAGGCGCGAGATTGTAGTGGGGGATACCTTGGCGCGCCGGGCTAATTCGCGGGCGCTGATATCCAGCGCCGTGCGCCCCATCTTGCATTGAGTAGGCGTCATTCCCCCCTCCTCGGGCCGGCGACCGCGCGTGCCGCCTTATAGGCGCTAATGAATCCCATACTTTGCGACGACGAAAATCACTGATCCTGCGATTGCGGCATAGAGGAAATACCCGATTGCGCGCGACCACCATTCCTTTCGAGCGGCGCTGCGCCTGTGCTTCTCTCGCTCGCCGAATTCCTTTAGGGCCCGAGCATCCCGATCCCATTCTATGGCCTGTTCGGGATGACTAAGTTTGTAGATTGCCAGCGCTTGTGCGGACAGACGCTTTTCCATCCCGCGTAATTGCCAGAGAATCACCAAGCCAAAAAAGATGATGATAGTCGCGGTATCCATGGCTTTGGTCCCTTCACGGGTTCAGACGAGCCCCCTTCTGGCGCGCAGCCTCACGCCAGCGCCGCCGCCGTTTTCAGCGATGAATTCGACGCCGGCCGACTCTAGAGCTTTTGCGAGAGACAAGAGCGTGGCGCTTCGCGGGGCGCGGGCGCCGCGTTCAAAGTCGACAATCGTTCGCAGCGCGACGACGGAGTTTTCCGCCAACTGATCGCGGGACCAATCCAGCAGAGCCCTGGCTGCACGGCACTGCGCAGCGGAAATAATTTCCATAGTTGCACTTTTAATGTTGACTTAGGCCCCAAAGTTGCATATTACATGAGCACTGTCTGCCGCCAAAGTCAATGTGGAGCGCGTTCGATGCCCGACACCTTCGCCGCCCTTTACTCCCCCGAAACCGGCTTTTCCCGCTCCGCCATCATGACGCGCGCCGTCGACGCCGCTCGCGAGCTCCGCGCGTGGCAAACCCGATTCGCGGCTTCCCCGAAGGGCCTCAAGGAAGGCTTTAAGCCCCAAAGCTGGGCGTCCCTCATGAGCCACGCACTCCGCAACGCTTGGAAGGGCGCCAAAGCCGAGCGCGCGCAGCACTGCTATCGCCAAATGCCCGCGACCTCCCGCCTCGAACTGGCTTCCCTTTCGACCGATGGCCGCATGGCCGCCTGAGGCAACGACTTTACGCACGGCCGGCGCGCCATTCCGGGAGCGCCGGATTTCTTCAAAACTGAGGATCTCAAAATGCTGAAATCATCGATTCCAGTCGCCGGCGGAGCTATGGGCGCCGAAGGCCACAAATCGCGCCGCGCCGCGCTGTGCCTATTTGCCGGCGCACCGGCGCTGGCAATCCTACCGAGGGTCGCTCTGGCGGCGCGGGGCGCTGGCGAGCCCGTCGACCCCGTATTCGCGCTGATCGCCGACCATAGGGCTGCGGTCCACGCGCTCAACCACGACCCCGACGAGAGCAGCGCGGCGACCGAGGCGGCCGGGAATATTTGCGTCGAAAAAATGGAAGCCCTCTGCAGCACGGAGCCGACGACACTTGCGGGCGCGTCGGCGCTGTTGACCTACCTCATTGAAGATGAGGCTGACCACCTTGAGGCCGTGGCGCCCTTTGTGATGGGCGTGAATTCCTGCATCGCGGCGCTCAAGAAAATCAGCGTCGACGCGTGAAAGAGCCTTTTTCGAAAAAGCTCGGCCGGCGCTCAGTTTCGCAGAACGCCGGCCGGGCAATCGCGCACCCGCTTGGAAGCAAAAAGCGCGCACCAGTCCGCCCAATACCGAGCAGCGCGAATGGTTCCGCCGCCTTTCGGCGGCTCTGATTGAAGACGCATACAGCGGCCCGCCGGCGCCCTCGGCTAAGCCGCATGCAACCATCGTCCCGCCCGAGGCCGAAAGCCGCCCACGGGGCTATATGGCGGCGGGGGAGCGGGTTGTGAAATAGGGGCTCTTAGTCCGCGTGGATTGTAGGAACGCTCATGGCCGCTCCGCTGCGCTGTGGGCGGCTCTAATGCAGATTGCGTGTCCGGACAGGGTCGATTTGAAAATACGCCGCCCATCGCGGCGCTTTCTTGAAGTCAGGCCATTGGACGAGCCATTCCACTTGGTCGGCCATCCGCTCCCATTCGGCGGCAAATTCCAGCCACTCAGTCGGCGTCTTGGCAGTCAACGCCGTCTCGCGGCACGCGGCGGCGGCGTTGCGATATTTGATCGAATTGCGGGTCATGCACCGCTCCCCAGCCAGGCGCACTTAGAGCAAAGTCATTCGGGCCGGGTCGCGTCAAGCCGGTTTCTTCATTTTATATGCTTTTATTTTTTGCCCTCCGTTTGCACGCCTTGCCGCCTTCGGCCGGGGACGAAATGGCCGAAGCGTCTGCGGGTCAAAGGGGCGCGAGCGCCACAGCGCGAAGTGACGCGCCATTGAAACGACGCGCTCCCGACCGATGATGGGATTGGCCTCTCGGGGCGCAACGAAGGGTAGCCATGGCAAAGCGCGGGCCGTCAGTAACGAAAGCCCAAATCGCCCGCGCCCTCAGCGTCGCCCGCGACGCCTGGGGCGATGACGCCAGGGTCACTATCCATCCGGACAAGACAATCACGATCGATCGCGGCGCGGCGCGGGAGCCCCTGGCGCCTGAGGCTGCGCGAGTGCGGGATTTCAGCCTCTAATATGGAGACGCCCCGCCCACGGCCGCCCTATTTGCTTCGCGAGCGCACGCGCCACGGCGCGACGGTCTGGTATGTCCGCAAGGGGGACGGCCCAAGGGTCCGCATCCGGGGCGAATTCGGTTCTGACGCCTTCATGGCTGAATATCGCGCGGCGATCGACGGCGCGCCGGCTCCCCCAGCAAAAAGCGCCGGGACCGCCTCAATCGAATGGCTCATCAGGCGCTACCGCGATTCGTCCGCATGGCTCGCGCTCGCGCTCGCGACCCGCGAGCAGCGGGAGAATATTTTTCGCGATGTCATCAAAGGGGCGGGCGACGTGCCCTTCTCGGCCGTCACTCGCGCGAAAATCCTTGACGGGCGCGAGCGCCGCCTCGCGACGCCGAATCAGGCGAACAATTTCCTCAAATCCATGCGCGGCCTTTTCCGCTGGGCGCTCGAGGCCGAGCTCGTGGCGATCGATCCCACGGCCGGCGTCAAGGGGCTCCCCATCAAGACCGAGGGCTTTCGCGAATGGACCGACGACGACGTTGCGAAGTTCGAATCCCGCTGGCCGATCGGAACGCGCGAGAGGGTCGCACTTGACATTTTGCTTTACACGGGGCTGCGCCGCGGCGACGCCTGCCGGCTCGGCCGCCAGATGGTCAAGGGCGGAATTTTCAGAATCAAGACGGAAAAGAACGGCGTCGAAGTCATCGCTCCGATTCTGTCGCCGCTCGCACGCACGCTCGAGCGTGGCCCGGTCGGGGATCTTCATTTCATCACAGGGCCGCGCGGGGGACCTCTGACGAAGGAAAGCTTCGGCAACTGGTTTAGGGAGGCCTGCCATGCGGCCGGCGTCCCCGGCGCCGCCCACGGGCTCCGCAAGGCTGGCGCCAACCGCGCGGCCGAAAACGGCGCGACAAATGCGCAATTGAAGGCTATCTTCGGATGGACGACGGACGCTATGCCGAATCTCTATACGAGGAAGGCCGATCGGGCGAGAATGGCGGCGGCTGCGATGTCAACGATGGAGAGGGCCGAGTATGAGGTCTCGATATCCATTCTTGTCGACCGACACGCCGCGCCCGAAAGCCCTGCGGGAATTCAGCTTGTGACGGCCGCCAGCACGCCAAGCGGCAACGTCACCTATTACGTCGTCGTCCCTTTCGATCGCAACGAGATTGGCGATCTCGCTGCGGGGGCCGCCCAGGAAGTCCCGAGCTCGATCGCAGCCGAAAGACGCGCCCGTTCGCTGGCGATCGAGCATGCGGGCGCCGTCGCATTCTCGCGCACGGGCGATCCTTCGGTCGGCGAATTTCAGGATGCGACCATTATCGCGCAATTTGGCGACGTAGCGCTCGACGCCCTCAGCGAATGATGACAAAGGGCACGCCGCTTGCCGGCTGTTTGATCGCCGGTCGACCGCACCACTCCAATAATTCGGCGCACCACGCACCAGGCCCGCGCACCAGGGGTTGAGCGGGCGCTTGGTGCGAGCGAGCGCAACCGCCCCCGCCCGGCCTGACTTAACAGCCGTTCGGAATATTGAGCGGGGCCAAATTGCCCGAAACGCAACACGCAACACTTCGCGCAACGGCCCAAAGGCCCCGGGCGGAATATTATTTAATTCCCCGATGCTCGCTGAGTGCGAGCGCCAAGGGCGTCCCTTTTGCGGCGTCGCCCTCAATATTCGCCGAATTTAAGAGCCCAAGGTTTCAGCGCGAGGTTTCAGCGATCGCGGACGGGCGGACCAGCGGACCAGCGACGCGGACCATGGAATCGGACCATCGGAGCGGAACAGCGGAACAGGCCAGCGGAACAGCCTTACAGCCCCAAACGAATTTCCGGCTTGCGGCGGTTGCACCCCAGGTAGCAGTCGGCCGGCCCCGTGCTACCGATCCAAAATAATGGTGGAGCGCCAACGCCGAGCGCGCGACGGAAATTCGCCCATTAATTATTCGACGCCGGTTGCACCTGAGGTTGCACCCTCAAGAGCGGGGCAACCGCCCTTGCGAATGCCGAAATTAGGGCAATCGTTAGGGCAAAGAAGCGCGTCCAAAAGACAAGCCGTTAAATATCAACTAGTTAAGTGCTATAAGAGGCGGACGCCCCCTCCGCCACCTCAGAACAGAACGGCGACCCCGCTCTCGAGGCCGCGCCCTGCCGGGGCGCGCGCCTTGCGGTCGACGCCTATAGCCGGTAAGGCTTGCCGAGTCGGGAGTTATTCGAAGGGATATCCTCGCCGCTCCGCTCGGCGCCCGGCGAGGTTCGTTTTTCGAATGGACCAAAACAAATCGCCATGACTTCACGCGATACAGGAAAAACAAGTCGCTCGGACCCGCGCTTTCGATCGCCGACGACGCACAAGGGTTCGATCGGACTCCTAGGCTTCGCCCTGCCGCTCGTCGCCCTTCTTGCCGCTCTGTTGTCGTCGGCCTACGCGACGGCGGCGGAAAAGAAACAGATATTCGCCACCCAGCAGGCCTGCGAGCACAGCGGCCTCCTCGATCCCGCCGAATGCAAATATGCATTCTTGAACGCCGACGCCGAATTGGATGAAAAGGCGCCGCGTTTTGCATCGCGCAGCGAATGCGCGCGCGAGTTCAAACGCTGCGTCATCGCCGGAATCGGGGAAGTCGGCCGGAACGGCAAGATATCCGGCGTTTCGTTCCAGCCGGGAATGCGCGCGGTTGAAGTGTCGGTGCGCGACGGTTCCGACAAAAACGTGCGTCCGATATTGGAAATGGGCGACATACCCGGACTCGGCGCCCGCACCGTGCTGCGGCAGTATGTCGATCGCTCGCCGGCGCGCCGCGCGCAGGCCCAGGCGCGCTGGCGTCAGCTTGAAGCGCAGAAAAATCAGCCTCCGCTCGACGCGAGCGGCCAGGTCCCGCGTTCCGGTTCCGACGATTCGCAGTCCGAGGGAGACGCCTCGTCGGGTCCGGGGCCGAGTTCCGTTCCCGTCAGGGCGGATGTCTGGCAAGAGATGCAACGCGACATTCGCAAATACGGCAGCGGCGACTAGGGCGGCATGACCTATGATTGAATCGCGCGGCCGCGCCCTGGCGGGAACCGTCGCCGCAAGTTGCAAGATCATCGCGATGCGGGAGAATTAAGATGGACCGACGCCGAATCTGGGTCGCCGGGCACAAAGGCATGGTCGGTTCGGCGATTGTGCGCCAACTGCGCCAGCGCGGCGCCGATGTCTTGAGCGTCGATAAAGCGACGGTCGATCTGCGGGATCAGGCGGCCGTCGGGCGCTGGATGAAGGCCAATCGCCCGGACGTTGTCATTTTGGCCGCGGCGAAAGTCGGCGGCATTTTAGCCAACGACGCCTATCCCGCCGATTTCCTTTTCGACAATCTGGCGATCCAGACCAACATCATTCACGCCGCCCATCTCGAAGATGTCGATCGGCTGGTCTTTCTCGGCTCTTCTTGCGTCTATCCAAAATTCGCGCCCCAGCCGATCAAGGAGGAGGCGCTGCTCACCGGTCCGCTCGAGGCGACCAACCAATGGTATGCGATCGCCAAGATCGCTGGAATCAAGATGTGCCAGGCCTATCGAAAGCAATTTGGCCGAAAGTATATTTCCGTGATGCCGTGCAATCTCTATGGGCCCAACGACAATTTCAACCTGCAGACGAGCCATGTGCTGCCGGCGCTGATGCGCAAGTTCCATGAAGCCAAGGAGAAAGGCCTCGACGAAGTCGTGGTCTGGGGGACCGGCGCGCCGCTGCGCGAATTCCTTCACGTCGACGATCTGGCGCGCGGCGTGGCGTTCTGCATGGATCGCTACGACGGCGACGAGCCCATCAATTGCGGCGCGGGCGATGAGGTCAGCATCCGCCAACTGGTGCAGATCGTCGCCTCGGCAGTCGGTTTTGGCTTGTGTCCGCCTGGGAGGCTATTCGAGCGTTGCCTTTGTCGGCACGCCGCAAACCATCGCCGACGAGATGGAGCAATGGCACGTGGACGAAGGCAGCGACTTCTTCAATGTGATGTTTCCCTATCTGCCCGGTGGGCTTGACGATTTTGTGGATCGCGTGGCGCCGGAACTGCAAAGGCGAGGCGTGTTCCGCCGCGAATATGAGGGCGAGACGCTGAGGGAGAATCAGGATCGCCGCTGCCAAAAAATCGGCACTTTCCGCGCAAGGAATCCCATCCCATGCACTCATGCGCCTTGGCCCGGGGCGCCCGCTGGAAACGCCGGCAAATTCAATTGGCTTCGTTCCGCCAAAACCGGGTTTGCCGACGGACCAAAACGAGCAGGCCGGGCGATTTGGCGGTGCCAATTAAGACGTAATATATTGATATTATTTGATTTTATCGAAACGATACAGCAACAAAATGGCAGTGAAATCAATCAGCCTTCTGCGCCGCCATCATCTGAGCCAGCGCGTCATCGACTCTCAGGCTGTCGTTCACGTCATAGCGATTTCCCTGCCCCGATTCTCCGGCGCAAATTCGTTCCACGATGTGCGGATCTGGGCCGGGTTCGCCGCCGCGGCTTTCACCAACTTGGTCAAATTGACCAGGACGGGCCGACGGCGAGTTTCGTAGTGGCTCGATAAGTGGCCGACTTTTACCAAGCCCACGCCAGGATCAGCAGAGAGATACACGCGCCGGCGATTGCGACAGCGATGATCCATCTCAACAAGCGACGATGGCTATGTTGCGGGTCCGCGGTCACACGTCATTCGCCGCGCTGGGCTTATCTGCGGGGATGATTTCTCCGGTGGCCCTGAGCTTAGTGCCTCCCGCACCGTCGACGAATTTGGCGCCAGCGCCTTCAAAGGCTGGCCTGAGATCTTCTATGATTCTGCAAGCTGGCAATTGTTTGCGGGTTTCGAAGGCTGCAATGATGGGGCGCGATACTACTAATCGACTGGCTAACTCTGTCTGCGACCAACCTAAGAAGCTTTGCGCAGTCTTGACCTGCTTTGGGGGGATATTCATCTTGCCTTCCGGAACCTCACGCCCGCCGGCGGGCCGTCGAGTAGTGGGGGACCCGGCGGCTAACCGGCGGGCCAGAGGCACGCGCCCCGTGCGGCTGCCGCAAGATGCGTAGAATTCTAGCGAAATTTCAAGGTTAACGATGCGCTATGGTGAACGGCCAGCACGCCGTTACAATTTGGCGATAGTTATCCGGATGTAACAGGGATTTGTAACGGCGCGGAGCTTCCGCACATCCCCGGTCCTCACTCGTCGTTCGGCGCGCTGGGCTTGGCTTTAACCGCTATCGCCTATCTGCCGCGCTCCCGGCAAACGAAGTTCCGGCTCGCCCTCCACGACAATCGCCATGCCGTTGGCATTGTCGGGATCGCTCGCCAGCATTTCGTGGTCGGTCGGCGCAGGGATCAACTCGCCGGCCTTGCGCATTTCGTCAAAGTGAACACTGAGCGCCCGCCAGGCGACGCCCGGGGCATCGGGCAGCGTCCGCGCGAACGCGACGCAGCCGGGAAGGTCAGGAAAGGTCACGGCAAAGCCAGAATCCGGGTCTTTGAAGATGATCGCGGTGTAGTCGATCATTTGCCCTTCCGCAGCCTCACACCAAGCGCGTCGCCGTCCGCGTCGACGAAGGCCACCCAGCCGACTTCAGCGCCTCAGCTATTTTGTCGAGCGTTTTCGTGAACCCCGGCACATGGTTGGCTCTGGCCGCGTCCATATTCCCGATCGTGTTGACGCCGGTGCCCGAACGAGATCGGCGAGGGCCCTTTGGTCGAGGCCAGCGAGAGCGCGCGCCGCCCTTATTTGGTTCCCAAAAATAGGCATCGCGGCCTAATACCCAGGTTCGCGGCTGAATTGTGCGCTCTAGATATTGAGCCCAGACATTCGTAGATCGCAACCACAAGACTAGCGATTATGCCCGATTTCCAAAGAAAAATCACCAAAAGCGCGCGTACCGCTTCGTTGGCCGCGCCAAGTCGTGGTAGCAAGGGGCGCCTTCGACTACAACTTCCGAATTCGAACCCGACATGGATTGCAGCGTCAGCCCAACCCACGGCGACAAGAGATGAGCGTCTGGAACGGGCGTTACGAATGCGCGTGTCATCATCCGCTATTCGTTTTCAACCAGTTCGGTGATCTGGAACGCCGTGCCCTGCGGTCAGGCGACGTGCATAGCGCCGACGGCCGCGAAGGCGTGCTGAAGCCGGTCGCGGCGCGCTATCGCGGCAAACTTTCGCGCCTCTATTTCCGGGCCGACGCCGGCTTCGCCAATCCCGAAGTCTGCGAGTATCTCGAAGGCAGAGGTATCAAATACGCGATCTGGCTGCGTGCCAACCGCGTCTTGCAGGAACGCATCGGCTATGCTCAAGCGCTGTCTTGACGACAGAAAGATCGCCGCTAATCGGCCCGCGACGGGGAGCCGACAACCTCCGAAGCGCACCGGCGGCGGACGGCGACGCTTTCGGCTTGAAAATTGCCACCCGTGGCGTCAATCTCGACAATCCGCTGCCTTCATCTGGAGAAACTCGGTCTAAATGCCTAATTCTGGTCAAATCAATAGCCCAATCAATCCGTAATCGCAGACAAGTCGCGCCACAACATCAGAAAATACGGATGCGCATGGCGGCGCAGCATATTCCATATCAGCGAGCGGCGTCGGTTTGAAACCGGGGGATTTCCGATCCCGTATGACCTCGAGCGAAGATTAAGGGCGAGGCTTCGGCGACTTTGGATAGCGGCGCTTATCGAGACCGCCGCGTTGTTAATTCTTGTCGGGTTCGTACTCTCGCACTTCTGGAGATGAAGAGTGCCAATCGTCGAATTAACGCTGGATTCAGCAAGCGTAGCGGCCAAGTTCAAAATGGACAATATGGGTGGCCTCGACTACGTGATCGAATTGGCCACCCGCTCCGGCCTTGCGGGATACGAGAGGCCATATCCAGAATTCATGGCTCAAGCCCTGCAACACCTGAAAGGCTGCTTTCTGGACGTCGGCGCCAACACGGGCCTTTATGCGCTCCTGGCGGCGGCGGCCCGACCGAATGTTCAGGTGCACGCCTTCGAGCCCTTGCCGGCCATCTCCGACATTCTGTCGCGCAATGTGGGCTTGAATCCATCGATCGAACCGCGCATCCGCGTGCACCGCATCGCCTTATCGGACCGCACCGGCAAAGCGACATTTTATGAAACGATCAATCCGTACGGGCTTTTCTCGACGAGTTCGGGGCTCAATGAAGCCTTCAGCCGGAAGCAAGGCGAGACGCGCAGGCACGAAGTCCCGACGATCACCGCGGACCAATGGTGCGCGCAAAATGGCGTGACCGAAATCGCCTTCATGAAAATCGACGTCGAGGGATTTGAGCGCGAAGTGATTGCCGGCTCCCAGAATGTCATCGCGACCCAGCGGCCGGTGATTGGCCTGGAGCTGTTGGGCGACGCCGATTTTGAATATTTTTCGCATTTCATAAAGAGGCACAGCTACATCGATTGCACCCTGACGCCCGGGCGGCTGCAGTTCGGAACGAGGCCGATTTTTGTGCCTGACGGCTGGAACCACGTATTTTTGCCCTCGGAGAGACGGGACCTTGCGTTGCGCATCGCCGAACTTCTGAGTCTCGATGTGCAGGCTTGATATGGCGGGTCGACGCTGGATAGGTCGCCATCGGCATGGACGCCTGTGGGAGCGGATGCAGTCCCCATGAGATATTGCGTCGTCGGAGCCGGATTCAGCGGCGCGGTCATTGGGCGGGCGCTTGCCGAGGCCGGGCATAAGGTTCTGGTGATCGACGAACGCCGCCACGCCGCCGGCAATTGTCATTCGGAGCGCGACGCGCAAACCGGCCTTGGTAGTCGTTCGCGAAAGCATCGAAATAAATCTACGGTATCCCGGGGCATGGGTTTGGCCTGAGAGGATGAAGCGCAACGGGCGGCCGAGCGCGTCAGTGAGCATATGAATTTTAGTGGTCAATCCTCATCGGGAACGCCCCAGAGCCTGATTTTGGTCCCCCTTTTTCGATCGCAGCCTGCTGATGGGCGCGAACCAGAGTCGTGTCGAGCATGAGTATTCGTTGTTGCGGTCTTTGGTGAGAGCTTCGAAGACGCGCTCCCAGACGCCAGCCTTGGCCCAGCGCGAAAAGCGGGGGTGTGAACGCTCTTCCACTTGCCGTATCGCTCGGGTAGCTCATGCCAGCGGGCTCCTGAGCGCAACACCCAAAGAACGCCGTTCATGAACAACCGGTTATCGGCAGTGCGACCTGGATCGCCGGTCTTGCCGGGAAGCATCGCCTCGATCTGTCGCCATTGCGCGTCGCTAAGTTCGTATCGTTTGACCATGCCTCATGCCTCGAATCAAATGGACCCGGAACACAAGGAAGTGGGAACCTAATCCCATCGACACGATGGCAATCCTAGGTTTCCTCTGTTCCACATGGGACGGATGGGGCGGCGTCATGAACGACTCCCGCGAAGCCGCCCTCGAAGGGCGAATCGCCGCTCTGGCACACATGCGGGTCGCTGCGGCGCTCTGTGGCTAAGGGCTCGCGACCATGGTCGCGGCCGACTTTATAGGCGACAGGCGAATGGATTGCGCGGAACCGCAGCAAGCGGTTCGCGGCAGAGGTGCTTTGGCAGATGGCGGATGACGCATGCGCGGCGGTGCCGGGCGAAGATGCAGCTAGCCTCGCGTCAATGCACCGACGATGGCTTTCTTCTCGTTGCTCTCGGCGACGTTAGTGGCCCGTGAGGCGTTGTCACGTTAGCGACCGGATATCGCGAAAATCAGCGCCGCGAATGTCGCAGACGCGGGGCGGCCCATGTCACTCGGCGTCTATGGAAGCTCTATTCCGTGCCGCCTTAGACCCGCAACACGCTGCGCCGGCGGCGTCGCAAATGACGGTTGCTGAGCTCCCGCAAACCTATGCGGGCCGACGCTGGCTGCGTCGTGGTAGGCAGGCCTGAGCGCAATAAGGCCAGCAGCCGCGGCGATTACAATCGCCACGATGATAGATGCGATTAACTGACGACGCGCCACCGATTGGACCTCAGTCCCACTGAGGCCAAATCCGATGCCTTCTTCTTCGAGACGTTCAACGCTTTCCACTTCTGTTGACCTCTCCGTCTCTAACGCTGCATAAGAAATCCTCGGTTCCCGGCATACCTCGCGTGCGTCCTCAGTCGTCATCAATTAGTGCTTGCGACCTTGCGACGAGCCCTCATTGGTCAACTCGAAATGGTCGTATTTCAGATATGGTTCGGTCGCACGAATTCTCTCGATCGCCTTCTGCAAACCCCGCAACTTCTCACCATTATGCCCTGGCGTTTCTGGTCTCAGCGGCAAATCAGTGACGATCCGTAGGATCTGCCCGCGGTGGTCGAAGCCTTCGACCGCGCCTAACACGTGCGGCAATTCTGTGACTCGCATCGAACGCGCCTTCCTTTGCGGTAGGCGGGCCGTCGAGCTTTTGGAGCGCCACTCGACGGCCCTGGCCGGCGGGAATAGGGGGAACCCCGTGCGGTTGAAACATAACGACTAAAATTTTCGCGGAATTTCAAGGTTAACAATGTGTTATGGTGAACGGCAGCAAAGGCGCCGAGCCCCGACACGAAGCCTTCAAATACTCGCGCTATCGTTTCCCATGGCTCCCCATGGGGCTTCTCGCGGGCTCCCCCCGTCCCCCAGTTGGCCCGCGAACTGCGAAACGATTGCTGCCGGCCATGTCGGCGGCGGCGGTCGTTTCGCCTTTCATCGCCAAAAGCGTCACGCCGTCCCGCTCCACCATCGCCACCATCTTGGGCGACTCAAAACTCACGGCCCTCGACGATCCTCGCCTTCCCCAGCAAATCTTCGCTGGTAATCGTGATCTTCGCCAGAGGCCGCACTGGGTCGAATTTTTCACGCGCCAGCAGCTCGAAAAACTCTCTGGCCGCGTCGAAACGAGCCAAATATCGGCCGTCCGCCGGCGCTCGGCCCGAGCCCTGAATTGCCGCCCGGATGGCTAGAATTCGAACGATCGTATGGTTGTGCATCATGGGAAAATGCACGCCCTGCTCATTTTCGTAGGCGGAACTATTGACGTGAGCGAGCGTAAGGCTGCCGACCGGGGCTTTTTCGGTGTCATGGATTTGGTGAGCTTTGAAGACGGTTTTGCGGGTAAGTCCAGGGTCGGGAGCTGTCGGCAACATCTTTTCACTTGGAACATTTACCGGCCTGCCCGGCGAGGCCGCTTCGCGGTGCTCCTGCGCTGCCTCGTATTCATTGGCCACGTTCGCAAATCGCTCTGCATCCGAAAGCGCCTTCCGGCCACTGTCTGTTATCACGATCGACAGGTCGGATACGCTGGTAGACGTGATTTTGACATAGCCTTCCGCCTCCAACTCCGTGCAGAAACTGGGCACGCGACCGGTGCGCGACATCGGTCTTTCTGTGAGCTTTCGAAGTAGCAGAACCTGTATTTTCGTCGGGCGTGTCACATTCATTTCCTCACCCTTATCACAGCTCGTTGTCGATGAACGACCGTCGCGCTGACCGTTAGCCTATTAGCCGGGAAGGTCGTAAGAATGCAGTCGAAGGATGGGCTTTCCCTCCTGTGCGCCATCCTTAGGATCGATGCCTCTCTCGTCGAATTTCGCGCTCGCCACCTGCTCGAGCAACGCTCGATTACTTTCCGCGATATCAGTCGCGTTGAACCGATCAGCGATTTGACTAGGGTGGTCGAGATCCTCGATACATTCGTATGTGGCGATCACCCAGACGAAATCGTCGCGGCGGGAATCTGCAACTTGCACCCAGACGCCAACGGTCCAAGGGGTGCTCGCAATCAAAATCACCGGACGGCTTGTTGAAATAAGCGGCATTAGTCCTGGGCGGCGGTTTCGCATGCCACTCAATCACCTAGCGGGGAGCAAGTCCAATCGGGTACTCTGCGGCCGGCGGAGACCATCGCGAGGGCCGGCCTTGTCGCGTTGTCGAGCAACGAACGCGAGAGGCCTGGGTCTTGCTAATTTTGAGCAGCCGCAACGGCCGCGCACCGCTTGTCCTTCGCCGCAGCTCGGAGCTTCGGTGCGTTTGGTTTATGGAAGCGCTGCATCTTGCATTCCCTTCGGCGGGTAGGCTGATGCGAATATTCGGCCCGATTGCTCTTCCATCTATCGCGCTCGTGGCAGCTCTCGATCCTGAGATCGCAGTCCGCTGCGCCATAGGACCGCAAGTCGCTTGGTTGGTGAGGGCGAGTCCACCACTGCTTAGTTCGACAACTTGACAAGGCGCTCCAAACAGCGCGCGCCTTCCTTTTTTGCGTTCTCGCGAAGGGGGGGCGCCCCGAGGAAGAAGCGGCTGACCGGATTAATATGCCTTTACAAATGGCCGCGATCATCTTTGCATCGATCATGAGACCAAGTTTAGCTAGAGCGTTACGAATGAACTATGGTTCGATAGCGATCGTCCTTCTATTGTTGACGATTGCCAACGGGAGCGCGGTCATCGCGAAACGGATTTTGGGCGACAGATTCGCGTGGCCTGTCGATGGCGGCGCTCGGTTCATCGATGGCCAGCCGTTCTTCGGTCGTTCCAAGACGATTAGAGGATTCTTGGCTGGCGTCACGCTCACGGCGATTGCGGCGCCGTTTGCCGGGGTCGACTGGCGGGCGGGCGCACTCATTGCTTTCGTGGCAATGTCCGGGGATCTACTTTCGAGTTTCATCAAGCGGCGGATGGGCAGGGAATCCAGCAGCAGAGCGGTGGGCCTCGACCAGATTCCGGAATCCCTCTTTCCTGCGCTTTTGGCGATTCCTGTTATCGGCATCACCTCGGCTGATGCCGCGGCGATCACGATCTTGTTTTTTGTGGGCGCTCCGATCGCGTCGCAGGTATTTTACGCGCTCAAAATTCGGGACCGCCCTTATTGAGCGTCATCATATGCCGATGACCAGACGATGGAGCGTGATCTCCGGAGCGCAGTTGAAGCGGACAGGAACGACGGACGAACCCGCGCCGGCGGATGTGTACCCAGCCATCTTAGCGTATCTCCACGCGCCCTTGCCCATCGATCGTGGCAATTCAGCTTCGAGGATAATTGGTACGCCGCCTGGCAGGCAGATCTGTCCGCCGTGGGTGTGCCCGCTCAAGAGCAGGTCGAAGCCAGCGTGGGCCGCCTGCCGGTAAATCTCCGGCGTATGCGAGAGAAGGATCGAAAACGCCTCCTCGGGGATTCCCAGCGCGGCTTTCTCGATGTTGTCGACCCTATAGAAATGCGCGTCGTCGATGCCCGCGAGATAGATCTTGGCGTCGCCTCGTTGGATAGCGACGTGTTCATTGAGCAGCATGCTCATGCCCATATCCTCAACGTCGGGCACCATTCGGATGCTGTCGTGATTGCCGAGAACGCCGTAGATGTCGCCCTTAATCACCTCCCGCAATTCGCGAAGGGTCGCAAGACAGCTTTCGAAGGCGCCGAACGTCTTCCCTCGATAATCCCCTGTCAAGACGCAGAGATCGTATCGAAGCTCGCGCACAAGACGAATTACCACGTCCATCGCACGCAGGTTCATGTCGGCGTGCAGATCGCTTAATTGGAGGATGGTGAATTGCTCGAACGCCGCGGGCAGGAGACCCGCCGCGACATCGTTCTTGCGCACCTGAATCTGCTGCGCATTGGCGCGACCCCTCCAGTACATTCCCGAAACACGCAGAACGCCCTCGATGATCGCTTGCGAAGCGGGCATATTCTCCAGATGCAGGAAATTGAGCCCTTGCCCGAACGCTTGCGCCTCGTGGTCCGCCTCAATTCCCAAACGCTGTTTGGCGTGGATGCCGCCGAGACGTGACGCGAGCCTTCTCTCGATTTCATCCGCGGTAAGGAACTTCACAGCCGTCACGCCTTCTCGATCCCTGTTGGCGGACATTCTGTCCGAATTGCGAAAGACTCGTCGGCGAACATCTCGGCCGAGCGCTTGTCCATTCGGCACCATAGCGGATGAGAGCGCAAGCCTCGCCGCGCGGCTCCCCGGCGCGATCTGCCAGTGATCGCCTCTTGTCCGCTGGCGCGACGATTGCGCGGCGGTCCAAACCGTAACGGGGTTTGTCACAAACTGACGCTGTCGCCAGATGGCGCAGCCAAGGGGTCTTGCAATGTCGATCGTTGTAGGTATTCCGCCGTCCCATAATGAGAACGCAATTGATAGCCGCGATTCAGGTGCACCGCGAGCACGGATTGCATTAGCGCCCATTGTCTTTATCGGGATTGGCGCTTTGGCGACGTTTTATTTGGCGGCCCTGATCATTTGGGGAATATCGATACTGCTGGGGATATTGTAGCGTAGGATGTCGCCGAGCGGCCGCGATCGGCACATCACTCGTCATTCGCCAAATCACGCCGATCCGCTCTTTTCACGAGCTATATGCTGCGCAAGCAGCGTTGGCGTGGGCGTCTCATCCAAGAACCTACCGCTCTCCTGCAAGGCTTCTGTTAGAGGATAGTTGTGACGCTATGTGCCGGGAGGAAGGCTCAAAAGACTGTCCTTCTTCGTCGCATCCGGCTGAGTCCTGAAGCCTCGCCGATCAGAAACGCCTCGTCAGCGCCACTCGCCTTGCAACATAGACGAGGATTTGGCGTGTCAAGAGGCTGTTTGCGAGCAGCGCAATTTATGGCCTTATTTTTCGGGACAGAAGTCAGGGCGGATGTACCAACGTAAGGTTTGTCCACGTTCCAATATGACGGTAGTTGCATCGCCCCCTATTCCTGGCTCATTTCCCCAATTGATCATGGCTTGGACATAACCGGTGACACGAAGTGCAGCTTTATCGGCTTCGGTCTGCGCGCCATGGCTAGCGCCGATATTGGCATTAAGCTGTTTGCTTCGAGGTGTCGACTGGGAAAACATCTCGTCAAATACATCGGCCTTTATGCTTCTTCTGAACGGCTCTGCTGCGACACCTTGTTTGCGAAATCTGAAATAAAAATGTCCGTTATTGAAATCTATTTCGGTGAAATCTGCAGCAACGCTACCGTCACGGTCGATGCCGAAAAAATATCCAGTTCCGTATTGCCCTTCAGGTGGCAATGTCATAGTTTTATCAATAAAATATACTTTATCTAATTCTTCTGACGCTATATATAGGAATTTTTGCGCAATAGCGTCGGGTTCTTTTGAATAATTCATAATGCTTTGATAGGCTCGCGTGGCCATGTTCTTTACGTCAAGAGCAATAGATCCGTTGTTTATAACGTAATCATTACCTACGAAGTAAGCAAAATTTGTATCCCCCAAAATGACAATTTTACAATATTTGTCGTCAACAAAAATAACGTCGCCAGTACCGTTAGGTTTCGAAGAAGCGGTAACCCTACTGTCAATGGAGGCGGCGATATATTTATCGTCAACGATGAACGAATAATAAGTCCCCGTGTAAAATTTTGCCGTGTCGGCTAAGCTGACGTTAGAAAATGCACAGCAAAAAATGAAATTTATGCACAGATTAACAAGAACTTCGCTGTGACAATGTCGACGGACAACGGATTGACAATTTACGATCCTGCTCACACTTACGTTGAACGTAAGCCAGATTGTTGGGAGATGTTTGAAAGGGATGATCCACGCAAGACGATACAATGGCAACATCTGCCCCTCCGTGAAAGCCCTTAATTCTTCAAGGAAGGAAGGCTATCACGCGCCAACGTGTCTTTGCCAATAACCGCAGAAATCGACGCTCGGCCTGTACTTCGCGCCCCATGAAGGAAACCGAAGCGCCTTGGGTCGGGAAGGTTTCCACGCTGGCTCCTATCCATGATGTGACTCCGCGCGCGATTCTACGCAACGGCTTCGGATATTTTTTTGACGGCTTCGGGGGCGGCGCGCCCGCGACTGCATGACCGCTGCGCCACAACACCGCATTTGAACGGGAAACGAAGGTTCACGAGCCGGACGCGCCCCAACATTCCGAAAGGTCGCCAATAGAGCTGGCGCGAGGTCGGAGCATCTCCAATCCGCCTCCCCCGCATTATTATTTGCGCCCTCTCAAGCCCCCGGAAATGACAAATTCGCTTTCATCGATTATCGAGCGTTTGCGCCACCCCTCGGCTCGTCGCTTGTTAGCATAGATTTCGTCAAGCGCATTGCGACCTTCGGCGCTTTCCCATTCGATCGTCGCGGATTTTTCACTCGCAACTGTCTGGGCGCTCGCGTCGGCGCGTTGCGCGACGCGCGTAGGGCGATTCTCATTCTGCGCAATCGGGAACTCCTCTTGGGCCAACATGATCCGCCACGCTCAGCCGCCCAGGAGTCATTTTTGTGGCGACATCCGGCACTGATGCGCCTTGGCCGGGGCAGGTTCCACACCTCTGGAAACGCCGGCAAGTTTAATGGATTGCGCGTAATTGGCTTCGTTCTTCCAAGATCGCGGGCGCCGACGAACCAAAGCAAGCAAGCCGGTAGGATCGGCGGCGCACAATTAAGCCATAAAATTTTGATATCGTTGGCATTTATGAAACATATGTCAATCGGCGTCCATGCGCGCCGAAACACAGCCAGGACGGGCGCATCGTCGCTGAACACGCCCGCAGCTACGGCCGCGGCGAGACGATCTATGACCCCTGGCAATTGCGTGACGGTTCTGGCTCGCAAGCCGGGCGCGTTGCGCAAAGGCGCGCCGTTCAAGGACTGGCTGCTACCGACGGCGATCGAAAAAATGCGCCGGAAGCTCGCCGATTCCGAGGACGGCGATCGGCAGATGGTCGCCATCCTAGCCGCGGTGCTCAGCGACGGTTTGCCGGCCGTGGAAGCCGCTTGCGCCCAGGCAATATCCGAAGGCGTCCATTCGGCCGACGTGATCATCAACATCCTTGGACGCCAACGCGATCCCGGACTTGTGGCGCCGATCTTCACCCCGGGCACGCTGAGGCTTCGGCATAAGCCGGTCGCCGACTGCGCCCGCTACGATCGACTCATGAGGGCATGACGATGGAGCGAACCGAAGTCCTCGATATGATGGGCGACCTGAAGGTGTATGGAATGAAGAGCGCCTATGGATGAACCGCTCGCCACGGCGCTCAAGCGCAAGCATGAGCCGCAACAGTTGGTCGGCGGTCTGCTCAAGGCCGAGATATCGGAGAAACAAGCCCGGTCGATTAAATACCAGCTGTCTATCGCCAAACTGCCATTGGCCAAAGACGTCGACGACTTTGCGTTCGCGGACACACCGATCAATGAGAATCTCGTTCGCGATCTCGCCGGCGGCGCCTTCATCGCGCAGCAACGCAATGTTGTCCGGTTGGCGGAACCGGCACGGGCAAGACGCTCCTCGCCATCGCCATCGCCATCGCCCGTAGTGCCTTCGCTGGGGGTTTCGAGGCCGTTTCTTAACCACCGTCGATCTCGTCAATAGGCTCGAGGCCGAAGCGCGATCAGGCCGCCAGGGGCGGCTCGCAGATTATCTGACTCGTCTAGGCTTCGTCATTCTAGCATTACAGTTGCATAAATTTTCGATCTCTGAATCCATGGATCGCCATGATTCGGAGATCCTGGATGATGGGCGCATCGATCGAGGCGACGCTTGGGCTTTGGGCGTCGTCGCTGCGAGACGTG
>Ga0302325_10010776_pt1 | contig 19758 bp, 19 predicted proteins | sample Palsa_T0_2_FD_201948 | JGI IMG/M metagenome (GOLD analysis project Ga0302325, IMG submission 201948) | Peat permafrost microbial communities from Stordalen Mire near Abisko, Sweden - Palsa_T0_2 | ecosystem: Environmental > Terrestrial > Soil > Palsa > Peat permafrost | place: Sweden: Abisko...
AACGATCAGATCTCAGTGACAGCGCAAGAGTTCAGCGACCGACCAAGCCTGCGAAATGCATCCTCCCGGCCGATGCGGAGGGTCACCGTCAAAAACCTCGGGCACGTGCCCGGCGCCGTCCTTCTGGAGGAACTGCACCAATTCCGAGAGCCATCCCGCGGCCTGTTTCCGCGACTGGAGCGAGCGGCCATTCACCTGGAGCCAGGCGCGGACGAACGGTCCCATCAGCCAGGGCCAGACGGTGCCCTGATGGTAGGCGCCGTCGCGGCTACGGGGATCGCCTTGGTACCGGCCGCGATATTGCGGGTCGGCGGGCGATAGGGTACGGAGCCCGAAGGGCGTGAGCAGGTGCTTCTCCACCGTGGCGACGATGGCGGCCGCCTGGGCGGGCGATACCATGCGATGCGGCAGGCTGACGGCGAAGATCTGGTTGGGGCGAATGGATGCGTCCCGCGCTTCTCCATCCACCACGTCATAGAGGCAGTCGGCTGCGGGATTCCAGAAAAGCTGGCCGAAGCTGGCCGCGGCACGATCCGCCAGTTCGCGGTAGTGAACCGCGTCGGCTTCGTGGGACAGACTCTTCGAAAGCTCCTCCATAATCCTCAGCGCGTTATACCAGAGCGCCTGGATCTCGACAGGTTTCCCCATGCGCGGCGTGACTACCCAATCTCCCACTTTGGCGTCCATCCAGGTAAGCTGGATACCAGTTTCACCGGCGTGCAGCAGGCCGTCATGGTCCACGTGGATTCCATAGCGCGTGCCGCGTTCGTGCCAGGCGATGCTATCGGCAAGCACTTCGTACAGCTTGGCGCCGACGAACTCCAGATCGCGAGTGTGCTCCACGTAGGCGCGGGTGGCTTCGAAGAACCACAAGGTGGCGTCCACCGTATTGTATTCCAGCGTTTCGCCGGCGTCGGGGAAGCGATTGGGCAACATGCCTCGGTCTGCCGCGCCGGCAAAGGCCAACAGGATGCCGCGAGCCACTTCCGGCCTTCCAGTGCTCAAGGTCAGGCCGGGCAGCGCGATCATGGTGTCGCGTCCCCAATCGCTGAACCAATGGTAGCCCGCAATCACCGTGCTCCCCGAGCCGCGCTTCACCAGAAACTGGTCCGCCGCGACCGCCAGTATGGATGCAAACGGTGGGCTGGCGGGCACGGATCCGGCGATCGACACGCGGCGGCGGCGTTCCTCGTCTAGCAGTTCGTTAGCCGACGCCACATCGCGAGCCATCGTGCCGGCGATTACCGTCATCTGTCCCCGAGCCTTGAGATCGCCTTCGAGGACGCAGGGCTGAAATAAATCCTCGCGATAATCCAGCCCGCGCTCGCGTTCCCTCTGGTATTCGAAGTTGCGAAACCAAACTCCAGCCGCGCGAACTTCGGCGGCGTTATGCGCCAGGTAGAGCGGTGGCAAATCGGGGTACGGAGTGATCCGGACGTATCCGGCCTGCTCGAGAACCGCGGGGTTGATGGCGCCGTTTTCGTGGGTGGTGGAGTGGTAATCGCGAAAGGCGAGGAGCGGGCGCAGTTCAAGAGTGCACTGTTCCGGCTGACCCTGAAGTTCATAGCGGATCACCACGGTGTTTTCGCCCTGGGGCATGAAGATGGATTTTTCCAGGCGGATGCCATCCACCTCATAACAAAATACCGGAAACGGATCGAGCCGCACCTCGTGGAGATACCGGTAGCCTTGCGGATGCACCGCGCCGGGATATTGGTTGACGGAGAGTTCGTAGCTCTTCCCGTTGAGGCTCAAGGTCTCTTCTATCTTGGAGAGCAGCACCATGCGGCCCACCGGAGGTTTGAGCGCGGCCACCAGTAGTCCGTGGTAGCGGCGGGTATTCATCCCGCAAACGGTAGACGAGGCGTAGCCGCCGATTCCGTTGGTCTCCAGCCATTCGCGCCGCGAGGCTGCGTCAAGGTCGCGGCAGACGGTTTCGTCGAAGGTCATAGCACGGGGACCTGGCAACGGATTTCGACGTCGTCTGGCACGGCTATTTTTTCTGTAGTTTCTGAGCGACCTTCTCTACTTCGCCCCAAACGCGCAGCAGATTGCCGCTCCACAGCTTGCCGATCTGCTCTTCGGTATAACCGCGGCGCACCAGTTCCAAGGTGACGTTGAAGGCTTCGGCGGCGCTGTTCCAGCCGTCAATTCCGCCGCCGCCATCGAAGTCCGAAGAAATGCCGACGTGATCGATTCCGATCAGCTTGACGGCGTAATCGATGTGATTCACGAAGTCCTTCACATTGGCGCGGCCCGCCGGCGGAAACTTGGCGTCGATCTCCGCGAGGCGCTTGTCGTAGTCCGCGCGCTTTTCCGGGGACAGTCCATCGAGCGCCGCATTTCCGCGGCCTCGCCCACCGCCACCGCCACCCCGGCGACCCTGCGGAGCAGTCCCGTCGGCACTCTCTACGGGACAAGGACGGGTAGCATTCGCGGCGCGTCCACCATCGCCGTTCGCTCCCGCCGCGGCGCGTCCGCCACCACCTCCGCCACCTCCGCCTCCGCCTCCGCGTGCTCCCCGGCCGCCGCCCTGCGCGGCGAGTCCGAAATCGTCCCGCAACTTGGCGAGCGCGTCGACGCGTTCCTTCGAATCGGTCTTCACATAGGACGCGAATCCCACCACTTGAATCACGCCGCCGTTCTTTTTGAGCGCCAGCAACTGCTCGTCGTCCATGTTCCGGCTGACGTCGGCCAGCGCGCGCACTCCCGAATGGGAGGCAATCACGGGAGCCTGCGAAAGCCGCATGGCTTCCATGTTTGCGCCCTTCGAAGGATGCGACAAGTCGACCATCATGCCCAGGCGGTTCATCTCGGCTATGACTTCGCGGCCGAGCGGCGATAACCCATTGTTATAGAGGTAGCCCTGCGCTTCTCCGGTGTTCGAATCGGCGAGCTGGCTGTTGCCGTTGTGTGCCAGCGACATGTATCGGCCGCCGCGATCGTAGAACTCCTTCACTCTTTTGATGTCGGTTCCGACGGGATATCCGTTCTCCACGCCGATGACCGCGATGCGCAGGTTCTTCTTGTGCAGCGCGAGCACGTCGGCGGGCGTCAACGCGAGGCCGATCTTGTCGGGGGCTATTTTTTCGGTGAAGCGATGCACGGCGTCGAACTTGGCGACCGCTTGCCGGTAGGCGTTATCGAACCCTTCCGGTGTCAGCGGTCCCTGGCCGACATAAACGATCATGAACGTGACATCCATGCCGCCTTCGATCATTTTGGGCAGATTGACCTGCGTGGTGAGACGCATGGCGTAGTTACAGTCCGCCGTGAAATTGGAAGGCTCGATATCGTTGTGGGTGTCGAGTTTGAGCACGCGGCTGTGAATGGCTTTGGCTTTGGCAATGAGCGCCGCGTCGTCCTGTTGTGCCGGACTGAGCGGGGCCGTAAGGTGGAGCCACAAACCGAGGGATGACGCCGTGATGCCGGCTATCATGAGTTTTCGCCTGGTGTCTTTCATTGCATCCTCCAGTCCCGTAAGGGGACGAACAGTAAGTTGTCGGGAACGGCGATCGACGGAGGCCGCGTCGGACGGAAACCTGATTATCGTATCAGCAACTTGAACTTACTACCAGCGGGATCTTACAGCGTTTCCGCTTCTGGGCTCAGCGGCCACAGGCGGCCGTTCATATCGAGAAATTCGCCGAACGGCCGGCCGCGGATTGAGTCGGACCCGAAGCGCAGGACGTTGCCATCCAGGTCCTCAATCTGCATTTCGTAAGCCCACGGGTAATTGGTGGCAGGATGGCGGATCCTGGCGCCCTTCGCCCGGTATTCCGCTTCCAGAGCCGCGGCGTCCTCGACGCCGATCCAGGCCCAGGTTCCGGGATGGCCCTGATCGCCTTCAGAGAGGAAGATGTTGCATCTATCGCGGGAGACCGATGCGAACCCCTGATTGCCCCAATTGTGGTGGAATCCCAGGACAGCAATGTAATACTCCATGGCGGCGTGAAGACTCTCCACCCGAAAGACGGGGATGGCTCCTCCAAAAACATTGCCGGCAGCTTCTGCGGACATCGCGGTTCCTCCTTTGGAAATTACAGCACGGCGCGGCCAGAAGCGGTAGGATAAGCGCCATGGGTGTCTTCCGGCCAACGGTTTTTGCTGTTGTGCTCGGCTGTCTGGCCGCGCACGGGCAGGAGTTCGAGGCAGCTTCGGTGAAGCCCGCGGGTCCATTCGTTCCGGGCGCGGACGATCGAATGCGCGGCGGGCCGGGATCCGACGATCCGGGGCGCATTACCTATCCTCGTGTTTCGTTGTTTCTGTTGGTAACCCGGGCCTACGACGTCGCGAACGATCAGATCGTGGCTCCGGATTGGATGAACAGAGCCTGGTTCAACGTCACCGCCAAAATTCCCGATAAAACCAGCGCTGCCGATTTCCGCGCGATGCTCCGGCATCTGTTAGTCCAGCGTTTTCACCTGGGGTTACACCACGACACTAAACCTGCCCCCGGTTACGATCTGGTGGTAGGGAGCGGTGGACTGAAGCTGAAGCCGTCGCCCGCGGAAGATACCACGTTGGAGGTCGACGGATTCCCGCCTCTGCTGCCGGGGAGGAACTCTGCGATGGTGATTACCAGTGGAGGCGCCACGGTGCGTTCCACAGATCGCATGACCATGGTCGAGTTCTCCGAGGGCCTGGGATACGCCATCATGATCAACGAAGGGGCGTATGGCGACACTCTCGGCGGGATTCCCGGGGCGATGCCAGTCGGGCCGCGGGTAGCCGATAAGACCGGGCTGACGGGCAAATTCGATTTCACCTGGGAGTATGGGTTGCCCGCGCTTAAGCGTAAAGCATCCGCCGAGGCGAGCGATCCCGGTGACGGCCCGACGGTCTTCTTCGCGCTGGAAAAGCAGCTCGGGCTGAAATTAGTGAAGGCGCCGAGCCGGCCGGTGGACATCCTGGTCATCGATCACGCGGACAAGGTTCCCACGGGGAATTAAGCGCGCCGCTTATTTACCGTCAGATGCCGTCGCTTCTTCGAGCGCGGCCCGCGCCTGCGCGTTTCCGGGATCGAGTCTGACGGCTTCCGAGAGTTGGGCGATTGCCTCTCGCGCGTGCCCCAGGGTGGCCAGTGCCATGCCCCAGTTGAAGCGCGCGTTGGCATCGTCGGGATGCAAACGGACGGCCGCGCTGAACTGCTCGGCGGCTTCCGGCGCCCGGCCCATGAGCGCCAACGATATTCCCAAATTCCGGTGGGCCTCCGCATTGTCAGGGTCGAGCCGGACGGCAGTGGACAATTCCACCGACGCTTCGTCCGGTCGTCCCGCGCCTCCCAACAGGAGTCCGATACGGTAATGCACATTGGCATCGTCAGGCTTTTCTTGCGCCGCAGTCCGCAGTTCCGCGAGGGCTTCGTCCGTCTGCCCCAGCCTGGCCAGCACCTGGCCCAACTCCGCGTGCGCCGGTTCGGAATTCGGCCGTATGCGCACCGCGTCGGCAAGGTGTCTGGCGGCCTCGCTGTTATCGCCGCGCGCGGCCAGCGCGCTCGCCAGATTGAACTGCGCGATGTAATTGTCCGTGGTGACATCCACGGCGTGCTGAAAGAGCGAGACGCCATCCTGCCAATAACCGGTCTGATGCCAGGTCAGCGCGACACACAACGCACAAACGGCAGTGCCCAGAGCCGCGGCAACGCGCGGTCGGGATTGCAGGATGTCGGCTGCGCCCCAGATCAAGGCGATGGTCAGGCCGATCATGGGGATGTAGGTGTAGCGGTCGGCGCGCGCCTGCTGGCCGGCTTGAATCAGGCCGATTACGGGCGCGAGGGTCAGCAGATACCAGAGCCAGCCGACGATGAAGTACGGCCGCCGGCGAGCGCTCCGGATGGCCGCGGCAGTGATCGCGGCCAAGGCGGCGCCCGCGGCGGTGGCCGGAGCGGCGAGCCCGCCGGATGGGTACGGGTAGAACACCGCCAGCCCGCTGGGCCAAAACATTTTCGCGATGTAGAGGGCGTAGGAGACGAGCGCGTTTTCGATGCGCAGTGACAGGGGCAGGGCGTGGAGCGAAACCACGGCCGCGACATCGCGATGGACCAGGTATGTGACCACCGAGACCACCGCGGAGAGCGCCAGGAACGGCACCTTTTCGCGGATATGAACCCCGCGCGCGAATGGCCAATAGTCCAGCAGGCAGAGCACCAGCGGCAGGGTCACGAGCATCGGTTTGGCCATCAGTCCAAGGCTGAACGCCGCGAGCGTCAGGGCATAGCGCGCCTTTTCCGGACGAGCAACGTAGCGGGCATAGGCGGCCAGCGTGACCATCCAGAAGCAAGCGCTGAGAACGTCTTTTCGCTCGGCGATCCAGGCCACACTTTCGACATGCAGCGGATGCAGCGCGAAGAGCGCCGCCACCATCGCGCTGGGCCAGCGGGCGCCGGTGATGCGGCGCAAGACTGTGTACAACAGGATCGCCGCCAGCACGTGAAAACAGAGGTTGGTGAGGTGGTGCAGGCTGGCGTCCAGGCCGAAGAACTGGCAATCCAGCATGTGAGAAATCCACGTCAGCGGGAACCAGTTGCCGGCGAACGAGTGGGTAAACGCCCAAGCGATACCGTTGGCTGTGAGTCCGTCGCGGACGTGGGGGTTTTGCGCGACGTAAGAGGGGTCGTCGTAATTGACGAAGCCAAAATGCAGCACCTGCGCATATGCCGCGAAAGTTGCTGCCGCCAGTAGGAGAATTCCGAGATCCCAGGGAGATTTTCGGGCGGTACTCGGAGCGCCATGCGTAAGCCCGCTGGGATTTGGATTTCGACGGGTCTTCCGCACTAGATTATTATGGCCCGGTTTACTGGAGCATTCCGACCTTGGCCTCGCGAATCCCGAACAGGAGCAGCTCAAGGCGCGCCTCACCCTGCACATCTACCGCATCATCAAGGCCCGTAAGTTGACCCAGTCGCAGGCCGGCGACATCATCGGCATTGCCCAGCCGCAGGTATCGCTGCTGATGCGCAACCGCTCCGGCAATTTCTCCGTCGAGCGCTTGATGACCCTTCTCACCGCCCTCGGCCAGGATGTCGAAATCACGGTAAGGGCCACGCGCAAAGAGCACGGGGTGGTGTCGATCACTCTCGCCTGAGTTGACGGGCGTATACTGATCTTCGATGACGTTCAGAATCGCGCTATTGCTGGCATTTCTGGTAGTTCCCTCGGGCCTCGCCGACGATGGCGCGCGCCTCTTGCGCATCGACCACTACGTCCCGGTCTCCTCGACCGTGCCCGCGATCGCCGGACAGGCTACCGAGATCTACGTGCGCGAAGTTGTGGAAGCGGCCACGGTGTTGCGAGGCGGACCGGCGCCGGGCCGCGTGGCGCTGTTTATCCACGGCGCCGGCACGCCCGCCGAAGTGGCTTTCGATGTGCCGTATCACGACTATAGTTGGATGGCGTACCTGGCGCACGCCGGGTTCGATGTCTTCTCCATGGACATGACGGGATATGGCCGCTCCACCCGCCCCGCTGCGATGAACGACCCCTGCAATCTGACGCGCGAACAGCAATCGGCCCTGGCGCCGGTGACGATCGCCGCTCCCTGCCCGCCGAGCTATCCGCATCAAATGACCACGCTGGCGTCAGACTGGCACGATATCGACGCTGTGGTGGATCGCATCCGCGCTCTGCGCCACGTGGAGAAACTGAGCCTGCTGGGATGGTCGCAAGGCGGTCCGCGAGCGGGCGGATACGCTGCGCAAAATCCCGCCAAGGTTTCTAAACTGGTGTTGCTCGCGCCGGCCTACAACCGCGGGGCGGCCGCCGAAGCTCCCGCTCAAGTGCCTGCCAACGGCGCGGCGCTGAACACGCAATCCCGCGACGAATTCATCGCCGGATGGGACCGCCAGACCGGCTGCCCCGATCAATACGAGCCCGCAACCCGCGATTCGGTCTGGTCTGAGATGTTGCTCTCCGACCCTGTAGGCGCCACGTGGGGCAGCGGCGTGCGGCGCGCGCCGCAGGTCACCTCCTGGGGATGGACCAAGGCGATGGTGGCGAAAACGGAGATTCCGACGCTGCTGGTCTCCGGTGTCCACGACAAGCAGGTCAATCCCGACCGCGTCCGTGAGATGTATGCGGATCTCGGCGCTACCCAGAAGGTGTTTGTCGACCTCGCCTGTTCCTCGCACAACGCCATGTGGGAGAAGAATCACCTGCTGCTATTCGCGGCGTCACTCGAATGGCTGACGGAAAGCACCGTGCAGGGAAAGCACGACGGCATGCTGCGGCTGGGATACTAACGCGTGACTCTCTCAACGTCCCCGCAAACGGTCGATATCCCGACGGTCGCGCTTCGAAGGTTTGCCACCATGCGCCGATTCGAAATGCGGCATCAATTTTCGCTCCGCCGCGAGTTTCAGGCGCAGTTCCCGGCTCGCCTCGGTTTCGCGATATAGCGTTTGCGCCACCACCGCCGGGCCGCGCATTTCGCTCACTCCCAGAACTTCCACTTGAAACTCGCCGCCATCGTTCTTGATTCTCAGCCGGTCGCCGGGCTTCACCTCGCGGGCCGGCTTGGCCGGTTGTTCGTTGGACTCAATCCTTCCCAACTCGCACGCGTGGGAAGCCATCGAGCGGGTTTTGAAGAAGCGCGCGGCCCACAGCCACTTGTCCATTCGTACGCCGGTCATAGTTTTATTGTTGCCCGACGAGCGTAGCCTTCGTCAGGCCCATCCGCTCCATGAATGCCCGATATCGCTCGTCCGTGCGAAACGCCTCGAAACAAGGCTCCGCATCCATCCGCGTCAGATAGGGGTCGCGCTCGCCCCACGCGGCTTCCAGAAACTCGAACATGCGGTCAGCCTCGCCCATGGCGGCATGATAGATCGCAAAGCAGGCCGGCGAAACATACTGCTGCCGGCTGCGATTGCGCAGTTCCCCCATCACCTTGCCGGCCCGCTCGGGATCTCCGACACGAATGTACGAAGCCGCCAGGAAAGCGGCTGCCGCGGTCAAGGCGGGCGACAAGCGTACGGTGGTTTCGAGACTCTCGATGGCCTCCGCCAGACAACCCTTTTGAAACAACGCCAGACCCATGGCAAAGTGAACCAGCCAGTAGTCCGGATAGAGCGCCACGGCGGTGGCGGCATGCTTGATCGCGTCGTCGAAGCAGCCTTTGCAATAGAACGCAAACGCCAGTCCGAAATGGACCATCATGGACAGCGGATCGGTTTCGAGGGCGCGCTGGTATTCCACCACGGCCTCGTCGAAGCAGCGCAGAGGCGTCAGAAAATACAGCGCGTAGCGGACGCGCACCAGCGGCGGCACCGGGTCGGCCGCCAAGGCCGCCTGAAAATGGCGCTCCGCCGATTTCCAGTCGTATTCCACCGAGCCGGCGACCAGTCCCAACACGCTATGCGCCTCGCTGAGCGTTTGATCGATGGCCAATGCGCTGGCCGCGGCGGATTTCGCCAACGGGGCCATCTCTCCCATGCGGCGGATGCCGAGCGCGCCCAAGCCGTAATAGAATACTGCCAACCCACCGTAGGAGGGAGCATATGCCGGGTCGTGGCGCAGCGCCTCTTCGAACGACTCTTTGGCCTTGGTGAGACTCTCCTGCGTGTACCGCTGATACCAGTAAAGTCCTTTGAGGTAGCTCTGAAACGCCTCGATATTCGCGGTCGGCCGGTGAGGCGCAGCCAGTTTCACCTTCAACGCGTTGGCGATGGACTGGGATATTTCATCCTGGATAGCGAAAATGTCGGTCATCTCGCGGTCGTAGCGATCCGCCCAGAGGTGCGATTCATCGGCGATGCGGATCAGTTGCGCGGTGACGCGAATTCGCTTCCCGGCGCTGCGGACGCTGCCTTCGAGCACGGTTCCGACGCGCAGCCGCTGCCCGATGGCGCGCAGATCCTGTTCCTTGCCGCGTAAGGCAAACGCCGAAGCGCGCGCGATCACGCGCAAATCGGGAATCTTGGCCAGGGCGTTAATAATTTCTTCCGCCAGTCCGTCGCTGAAGTACTCGTTCTCCTTATCCGCGCTCAAGTTGACGAAGGGCAGCACGGCAATCGACGGTGTCTCTTCGATGGAGTCCTCCGACCCACCGGCTTCGGCCAGCGACTGCTTGACTTCCAGCATGCTGGGAAAACGCTCGCCGGGATCTTTGCGCAAACAGCGCGCCACGTGCCGTTCCACCCAGCCGGGAATGGCGGCGCCGCCGCTTACCTTGAGTGGCCGCGGCTCTCCATGCATGATGGCGGCCAGCGTGGAGACCCAGGAATCGCCATGGAACGCCCTGTGTCCCGAGAGCATCTCGTAGAGCACCAGGCCAAAGGAGAAGATATCGGACCGTGCGTCCAGCGGGCGCCCCTGCGCCTGTTCGGGCGACATATAAGCCACCGTTCCCACAATCGCGTCCGGTAGCGTGCCCAGGCTGGCGGTTTCGGCCATGGGAGACGCCGGTTCGATGAACAGAGCCAATCCGAAATCCAGCAATTTGGCCCGTCCATCGGTGGTGATGATGATGTTGGCCGGCTTCAGATCGCGGTGGATGATGCCGGCGGAGTGCGCCGAGGCCAGGGCATCGGCGATGTCGGAGGCATACTTCAGCGCCTCTTTCAGAGGCAATGCTCCTGCGGAAGTTCTCTTCTCCAGCGTGACACCGGGGACGTATTCCATCGCCAGGAAGCAGACGCCGTTCTCCTCCAGAATGTCGTGGATGGTGACGATATTGGGATGATTGAGCTTGGCGGTGGCGCGGGCTTCGCGCAGGAATTGCTCCTTGCGTTCGGCGTCGGCCACCTTTTCGGTAAGCAGCGTTTTCAGGGCGATGGTGCGGTTGAGTCGCGTGTCGCGGGCGGTATATACTTCGCCCATTCCTCCGGCCCCCAGTGCGACGAGGATCTCGTAAGGGCCGATGCGAACGCCAGGGGAAAGGGACATGAAGGCTTCCCCCGATTTTATCCCACCGCACTCCAGGGCCGGCGACTAGCTCGATTTAGGACGGTAGATAAGACCGATAGCGATGCCGGACACCAGCCATTCGACAAAGTAGGCAACCGATTGCTGCATGGTTAGGGCCAGCCCGATGTTCAGGTTGACGTAATTGTGCACCACGAAGGCGCCAATGGAAAATATCCCGATGAGCGCGCCGAATCGTGCGCCCCCGGCGAGGCCGGAGCCTCCGCGGTAAGAAAGTGCGTACATCACCGCCAGCGCCAGCATCGCCATCAACATCGCCGCCATGCCGGCGGGCATCGCCTTCATGATTTCTTCCTGCGGCCGGTATACCGCCGGGTACTTCCGGAACTCCTCCCTCAGCGGCAACAAGGCGAATGTGATGGCCCCGAGAATCATGTAGCCTACGAAGGCGCCGAGTCCGGCGAGAGCGATGTGTGGGTAGTTCACTTGGCGGGAACCTCGCTCGCCGCCAAGGCATCGAGTTTCTCGAACGATTCTGCGGCGCCTTGCGAGAAGACCTGCGGACGTGGGGCCTGGAAAACGCGGACGATCCGCAAACGGTTGCCGTCGATCCGGACGTCGGACTTCATGGCTTTTCTCCTTGTTTTGTCTCTTTTCGCAGCAAGGCATCCAACGCGTCGAAGCTATAATCCCAGCCCGCCGCGCATTGCGTCATCCAGTTCCGCGCTTGCTCCATTCCGGCGGGCCGGAAGCGGATCATGTGGACCCGGCCCTTACGCCGGCGGTCGATCAGGCGGGCCTTTTCGAGCACGCGCAGATGCCGCGAGATGGCCGGCAGAGAGACGCGAAATGGCTTGGCTAACGTGGTGACCGCGCCTTCCCCGCTTTTCGAAAGCTTCGCCAGGATGCGGCGGCGGGTGGGATCGGCCAGGGCGGAGAACACCGCCGTGATTTTCGCTTGACTATTAACCACTGTGTTAAGTATGCTGTCGGAGCGGGCTGGCAGTCAAGAGAATTGTTAACCTGCGTGTTAAACGTGAGGACGCTTATGAAGAAATTTCTAGTACTCTATCGCGCGGAAGGGGCATTGAGCGGGATATCGGTCTCCGAGATGATTGCCCGCTCCACGCCGGAACAAATGCAATCGGGCATGGCCGCCTGGCAAGCCTGGCGCGAGAAAAGCGGCTCCGCGATTGTCGATCTGGGAGCGCCGTTGGATCACTCGACGACGGTTACGGGCGCTTCGTCATCCGCGGGCAAGACAAGCATTACCGGCTACACGTTCTTGCAGGCGGCATCGCTCGAAGACGCGGTCGCGCTCATGCAGGGCCACCCGCACTTTCACATGCCCGGCTCCTCGGCGCAGATTTTGGAGTGTGTTCCCATGCCTGGGATGTAAGCTCCGATTACTGGAATGGGTCTCTTGCGACGCGCTGCCAAGCGCCCGTCCCAAGCTTTCCGGTGGCGGCCAGCGTTCCGGGGGCTTGGTATTTACACGTCCCCACATCGTCTCCCGGCATGTTCGTTGAGTGCATGGAGTAATGTCCATCTCTTGGCCGAAGACTAGCCTTGGTGGCAATCGCCGTGGGCAACGGCCCAGATCGATCATGTTTCCGTCCCGACCATAAGTAATTCCACAGGTCACGCCATGCTGCGCCGCTGTTGGCCGCACGCCGATGATCGCCGCAATCAGCCAGGCTGCAATGGACACGCTCATAGCTCCTTCGCCCCTCGGTGTCCAAGAATACGACACAGCGAACCCGATCGCTACCAGTCGAGGCCCATGCGCTTCTTGAGCCGGTGAAATTCGGGCGTATTCTGCATGCCGGCGAACGCGACGTCCACATGGATGTAGGGCGCCCAATCTTCGCGCGCGTCAATCGCCCGATCGAGCAGGCGGACGGTTCCCGGCTCATCGTTCAGGTCGGCGCGAGCGGTCGCCAGCCCGTACACCGCAACATGTTTTTCCAAATATTCCCGTTCGAGCGGAATCAGCAGCCGGAGCGCCTCCTCGCGATTTCCAAGATGCGCCTCCGCCCGCACCAGGAACTCGCGGGCATAAGGACGCTGCCGCGACCAGTTCCGCAAATTCTCCAGGGCAGCGGTGCTTCCGAACCAGGCTTCCAGGAAATTCATGCGAACTTGCAGCCGTTCGTTGGTGGGACTTCGAGCCGCGATTTTGCGCGTCTCCTCGCGAGCCTCCGCGAACCGCCCTTCCACCGTCAGGTACTGCACATCGTTCAGCACCGACTGTGAACTCAACGAGTCCAGATCCCGCGCGCGCTGAAAGTGGAGGTCGGCTTCCTGCCGTCTGCCCAGCATCAGACACAGGGTGGCATAATTCAGCTCGCTGCCCACGAACGGGCTGAGGGATAACGCGGTGTGCAGTTCGCGATCGGCCCGGTTCCAATCGTAATCGTAGCGGATGGCGAACATCGCAAGCCCCACGTGCGCGCGCACCAAAAAGGGATCGAGTTGCACGGCCTTCTCGATCAGTTGCGCGGCCTTGCGGATCTCCTCAGGCTGAAACGGCTCGCCGTCCGCATTGCCGTGATTCCATATTGCGCTTCCCAGGCCGTCATAAGCCGCCGGGTAATCCGGGTCCAATTCCAGCGCGCGCCGATAGTATTCCTGCGACAAGGCATTGGCCGCCATGGAGATTTGATCGCCTTGGAAGCGGGCCTTGAGGAAGTACTCGTGAGCCTGCTCGGGCGGCACATGTATCTTCGGTTGGGCCGACGCGGAAAGGCCCAGGCTGGCGAGGATCGCGGTTTCCAGATCGGCTTCCACGGCGCTGGTGTCGGCCGCAGCGCGCTGATAGCTGTTGGTCCACAGCCGCACGCCGTCGGTCGCGCGATACAGAGACGCGACCGTCTTCACTCGATCGCCGGAGCGTTCGATGCTGCCTTCGAGCAGGTAATTCGCATTCAGTTGCCGGCCAAGATTGCGAAGGTCGTTCTGTTTCCCGCGGAACTGGAAAGCCCATGAGCGGGCGGTCACCCGGGCAGCTTTGTAATGGGTCAGCGCATCGGTGATTTCGGATGCCACGCCGTCACTGAAGTATTGGTTGCCGGGGTTGCCACCGACGTTGGTAAATGGCAGCACCGCGATCGAGGCCGGCGGCAAGGGCGGCGCTCGCCGTATTCCGAATCGCCAGCCGATTGCCGCTACCGCCGCGAGCACCAGCGCGCAGGCGAGTGCGATGAGGAGACGCAGCTTGCGCGGCGCCCGCGCCCGCACCGGTTGACCCTCCAGATAACGCGCCAGGTCGGCATCCAGCTCCGCCACCGACGTGTAGCGCTCTTGCGGATTCTTCCGCAGCGCTTTCGAGAGGATCGCGTCGAGCGGCGGTTCCAAGCCGGAAGGTTGCGGCGCTACGCGGCTCACGGTTTGGGCCACTACGCCGGGCGAACAATCGGCAAAGCGGTACGGTGGCCGACCGGTCAGCAGGCGATAGAGCACCACCGCCGCCGAATAAATATCGGTCGCTACCGTGAGCGGCATCCCCAGCGTCTGCTCCGGACTGGCAAAGTCGGGAGTGAATGCGAAAACGCCGGTCTTGGTAATGGCGTTGTCGCCGCTGGCATCCACCAGGCGCGCGGCGCCGAAATCCAGCAGCCTCGCATTCCCCGCCGCGTCCACCAGAATGTTCGATGGTTTGAGGTCGCGATGAATCACGCCGCGCCCATGGACGTAGATCAGCGCCTCCAGCACCTGCCGCATCAGTTCGATGCGCGAGCGTTTATCCAACTGTTGCGCGTCGCAATAACGATCGATTGCGAGACCGTCGACAAACTCCATCACCAGGTAAGGCAGCCCGGAACCGCCGCCCCCGCCGTCAATCAGGCGGGCGACTTTCGGATGGTCCAGACTGGCCAGAAACTGGCGTTCGCGGCGAAAGCGCTCCTCAATATCAGGCGATGCAAGGGCCAATGGCGCGACTTTCACCGCCGCCTTCATCTGAAATGCGCCATCCGCCCGTTCCGCCAGATAGACCTCGCCCATTCCTCCCCGGCCTAGCAGTCGGATTGCCTGCCATGGTCCAAAACGGGGGAGCGGCTCGGGAGGCATCGGAACGGCCGCGGTTACTGCTTCGTGATCTTCCAATAATTGGCGAACTTCCGCCAGCAGACTGGAATCCGTGATGGCTGCCTCGCGGCGCAAAAGGGCATCCCGTTCCGGCCCGGAGGGACACTCCAGCACGGCGTCGAAAAGGGCTTCGATGCGGCGAAATCGGTCGATTTCGTCTGCCGTCATGAGTGTCCTTCAGGCGCGATAGAGACGGCGATGCAGCCACGCCAGAGCAAATCGCAGGCTGCGCTCCACAGAGCGCTTGGAAATTTGCAGGACGTCGGCTGTCTCCTCCACCGTGCAGCCCAGAAAGTAGTGCAGTTCCACCGCGCGAGTCTTAAGCGGATCGAACTCGCGCAGTTCGTTGAGGGCGGTCGAGAGGTCGAGCGAGTCGGGCCCTTCATGGGAAAGCCACGCCAACTCCGCGTCCAGGGGCACGCGGGTCCATCCCAGGCCGCGTTTTTCGGCTTTGGCTTTGCGCGCCGAATCGATGAGCACGCGGCGCGTGAGCTGGGCGGCGAAAGCGAAGAAGTGGGAGCGATCGTTGAGGGCCAGCCGGCGCAGGCGCAGCAGATCCAGGAATACCTCGTTGACTACCGCGGTCGGCTGCAAGGTATGGCCGGGCCGTTCGTTGCGGAGAAAACTTTCGGCGATCGCGCGCAGCTGATCGAATACCAGCGGCGCGAGCGACTCCAACGCTTCCGGCTGCCCTTGTTCCCAACGGCTCAGCAGAAGCGTGATTTCTCCCTGGGCAGAATCTGGCAACCTTCATAATTACCATAACCGGCGGGGCCGAAAACAGCCCTCATAGCTATCGGCGCAAGGGGAGCAAAGACTCCGCCACTTCCTACGATTTTTCTTTCGGTCCGAGGGCGCGCTATGCGACGGGAACAAAAATCAGGCGGAGTCCGCACCCGTCTTGCGCCGTCTTCAGTAGGGAGAACTTTTGTGAAGAAACTTTTGCTGGCCGGGATGGCGATGGCGATTCTTGGCGCAGCCACCTGCGTCACTCTTTGGAAAATTGAGCGTCTTTGGAAAGACCACAGTTTCTCCGCCCACCCCGGCCAGTTGGCGGCACTCCAGGAGCTGCGCGACAGCGGTGTAATTACGGCACAGGAATACGATTCGCGGCTGCAGGCGCTCCGGGCCAGCGCTCCGGCGGCGCCGCAGGAAAGCCAAAAAACGGCAGCCCTCAAAGAACTGCGCGACAGCGGAGTGCTCACCGGTCAGGAATACGACGCGAAGATCCAGGCGCTGCAAGAAGGCTCGCGCTCCGCGCCGGTCAGCCAGATGATTCCGGCCGGATACACGGTTACTCCCGCGGACGCGAACGACGCACAAGGCGCCACCCGCGAAGAGTATGTCACCGATCCTACGCTGAACAACATGAAGGCCTACTCAGTGACGATACCGGCGAAGTGGCACTTTCAGGGGGCGCAGTTTCAAGGAGGCCCGTGCACTTCGCTTCCCTTCCGCGTGTGGCGGGCCACCAGTCCCGACGGCCTGAGTAAGGTAGAGCGGATGCCCGTGATGGCGTGGGTGTGGGGAACGGGTCCCATGGCGCAACATAAGCCGGAGGGCTGCTTACCTCTGAGCGGTCCGATGAGCGCCCAGGATTTCTTGAGGCATGTTGCCATGACGATGCAGGTGGAGTATGTGGCTGATGAGCCGATACCCGCGCAAGAGAACGCCAGCGCGCAGAAGGAGCAACAGGGCGCCGCCGCTTCAGTGGCGGGGCGATACGCGCAAACGGGAGTGGCCCCTCCGAAGAATACCGTGGACCTGGCCCGGGCGACGGTCCGCTACCGCAACGGATCGTTCAACATGAAAGGGCTGTTGAATGTAACCGTGCATTGCATGGAAAACACGTATCCCGGAGCCAAGGGAGTTGCCACGGTGGGCGGTCCGGGACGCTTACCGACGGCGACCATGGTCACCGGGCCACCGTCCACCATGGACCAATGCACGGCGGGTCTGAACTACTTTGTGGCGCCGGAGGAGCAGTTCGCCGGGATTATGAAGCAGTGGCAGGCGCCTGGAATGATGGGCCATTCGAATGAAGCGTGGGAAGAGGCGTGGACGCAACGGGCCACCGCGAAGGTGCGGCAGATGACCGACGACATGAACCGGCAGGCAGCGGCCCAACGACAGGCGCAGCAACAACAGTTCAACCACGAGCAGGCCGTGCGGCAGCAGATGCATGAGCAGTTTATGGCCACCATGCAGGCGGGAACCGACAGATCGATTGCGCGGACTCAGGCGGCGATGAACGCCAGGAGCACCGCGGCTTCAGACTGGGTGGATTACGCGTTGGACCGTCAGACCGTGATGGACCCGGCAACCGGGCAGATCGCCAAGGTTTCGAGTTCTTACAGCTATACGTGGATAGACAACACGGGGCACAGTTACCAGACGAACGACGCGACTGCCAATCCAAACGGGTCTCGCACGGGGATCTGGACGCAACAGCAGGTGGTGCATGGAGACGGAACGCAGAAATGAGACGGGGAACGTAAATCAAGGAACCCGACCGAACGGCATAGCTGGCGCGGCAAGCGGAATCATCGGGCGCCGAATGGTTACGGCAATGCCGACATCCTAAAGCTGTACCAACAGGCACTAACCAGCGGACAATTTAAGGCGGGTCTCTACACGCTGTCGAACCCTGTGGAATACTTCGCCATGATGGCATCGGTGTACCTTAACGGAACCGCGAAACGTGACTCCAACACGCGCCAGGAGATCCAAGAAAAGCAGCCGGACTGCTATCGGTGGCTGCTGAAGGAGTTCGGTCCCAGATAATTGACGGCGTCAAATTCATGGGAATCCCACGGTGCTTCTTGAACGAAGAGGTGCGGTATAGTAATGTGACAGAGGCTCCGACCCCATGCCAATGCACCGCCGTCGAGTCTACTTAGATCACAGTTCCAGCCGAAGAGCGCGCATCGAAGGTTGGCTATCCCTTTCCATCGTTGTGTCGGCGGTGATTCTATTACTTAGCCTGATCGGTTGTCTGCCCGGCATGGTATCCTCGACCCTCGTATGGCTCCTGCCAGAGCGAGTATCCGACCGACTCGGGGTCCCGTCGGGGACGGGGACTTCCGCGTTGGCGGCGCTCTGCGAGATCCTGATGACGCTCTCCGGGGCTTACCTTGTTGTGGCGCTGTTCATCAAATCCTGCGCCAGGCGACCACCGCATTAGCGGCTCCGGCTAGGAGGATGGATTTGGGGGCATTGCTCTGTCCTTAGTTTTAGTTTAGTTTTCTGAAGGCTTCTCCACGTGGTCGATCACGAGCACCGGCAAGAGCTCTCGCGACGCCTGCAGCTTCAGCCCGAGTTGCTTCTGCAGGGCTGCGAAGAGGGACGGATCGCTGGTTATGCCGACCGGCCCGTCGTCAGAAGACCATTCCAGCTTGATTTCATATGGCCCGGAAAGTCCGGTCTTGTCCAGCACCGGGAGGCCGGTCGCGAGCTCCAACTGATTGGCGAGCGACGGCACGGTTTCGGTAGCCGTAATGCGCGAGGCCGGTCCCGACATGAAAGTTGAATCCATCTTCGCATCGGGCGCGCTCTTTTTGAGCTTTGGTCCGTCCTGGCCAATTACCAGTGAATAGACGGGCAGCTCTTTGGTCGCCCGGTGGATGCTGAGGCGGAATCTTTCGGCTAACAGGTTCTGCAGCATCTCACGGACCTCTTGACGCGCGGGCGGCGCTTCACCTTCCACCTTGGCCATCACCTCATACAAGAGGTTGCCCGAGGTAGCCCAGTCCGGACCTCCCACCACCTGATAGTCCTTGAGGTTGTAGGCCAGTTGGATGAGGTGGTTCAGCGGACCGGATGCCGTCACCCGATTGCCGGAGATCAAAATGCCGGCGCGAAACACATTGCCCGGGAGCGGCTTGACGGAAGCGACTTCGAACGCGGCCTGAGATCGACCGATTGCGGCGTATAGGAGCAAGGCTCCGATGTATCGTACGTTCATTGGTGTCTCCTGGCGCGTTTACTGAATGTGAATCATCCCTGCTTTGTCGGACCCGCCGAACGTATATAGATCCCTTGGGGCCGGTTTATGCAAAACGTAAACGTTGTAGAGTCCCGATCCCGGGGCGATGGAAACGGCCGACTCTACGCGGTATTCCGCCGATCCTACCCGAAACGTGATTGTCTTCCCGTTGACCACTCCGGCCTTCTGAAATCCCAAGCCCGGTTCCGGCCACAACGAGAATTCGAAAAGTCCATCCCCTGGCACGGCGATATACAGGACGTGCGCCGCGACTGCGCCGCCCGGGCCCTTGGCGCTCGCTTCCACGAGCTTTCCATTCACCCAGGCAAGCGGACTTTCCAGCGTGAGCTCCACGTCCGGGATGGCAAAGTCGTGGGGCGCTTCCGAGAGCCGCGCCGGCTTGCTACGCCGCACTGACAGGTAATCGACGATCTTCTGACCGTTGGTAGGATTGACGAGAAGGTCCAAAGCCACCGTGTCGCCGATGTGGACCACGGGTATCAAGGGAAGTTTCGGCGGTGCGAGCAGCGTTTCTCCCGGATTACCCGGAAGCCCCGGCGGCTCGATCCGCAGCCGGAGCGTTTGCGGATCGGGCAGCGATTCGAGGACGAGGTCGTATCCGAAACTTCTGTGGTGCGCGGCGTCGGTGATGGAGCGGTGAACGCGGCCATAGTCGTTTGCCGGAATGACCACGCCTCCGGGAAGCCGGTCGACGCCGCTCCCCGGCGGCTCCAGTTTGGTTACGAACTGGATTTCCAGACCGTTCCAGCCAATGGTCATGGGAGCCTGCTGAGCGGGCAACGGTATGGTGTACAGAATCAG
>Ga0302325_10010777_pt1 | contig 19758 bp, 15 predicted proteins | sample Palsa_T0_2_FD_201948 | JGI IMG/M metagenome (GOLD analysis project Ga0302325, IMG submission 201948) | Peat permafrost microbial communities from Stordalen Mire near Abisko, Sweden - Palsa_T0_2 | ecosystem: Environmental > Terrestrial > Soil > Palsa > Peat permafrost | place: Sweden: Abisko...
CTGTGATTTGGCTGGGAATTCGCTGGTGTCGGCGGTCAGGGGCGGCCGGCTTGACGTATGATCCGTTGGCCGAAATCATTGCGAGAAGTTCCCCGTGCCCTGCAGCAAGGAGGCTGGGGCGCGTGCAGGCGGGTCGCGGGGCGTCGAGTTTCGAGCGGAGCCCCGGAGGGGCGTAGAGCGAGAAATCGTCGAGCAGCACTTCCCCTGGATGGGGAAGTGCGGGCGTACCCGCGACCCGCCTGCGCGCGCCCCAGCCGGCCGCCTAATTGCCTATCGGTAATTCACAAACTGTAGGGGGACGTCGATGTCCAGGCCCTTTAGCAGCTGCTGGACTTTTTGCAGGTCGTCTTTGCTTTTGCTGGTGACGCGGAGCTGCTCGTCTTGAAATTGCGTGGTGACCTTGAGTTTGGCGGCTTTGATCGCGTCGATGAGCGGTTTGGACTTGTCCTTGGCGATGCCGCTCTTGACGGTGATCACTTGGCGAACGGCGTTGCCCGCGGCCGGTTCGACTTTGCCGTACTCGAAAGCTTTGAGCGAGATGCCGCGTTTGGTGGCCCGGCTCTGCAGCATGTCGACGACGTTCTTGAGCTTGAGTTCGTCGTCGGTGACGATCGTGATCTGCTTGGCGGTGTTTTCGACGCTCGTTTTGGAATGCTTGAAATCGAAGCGGCCCTCGATCTCCTTGCGCGTTTGATTGAGGGCGTTGTCGAGTTCTTGTGCGTCGACGCGTGAGACGACGTCGAAAGAGAAGTCGGCCACTTATTCCTCGGCCAGGCCGATCGTGCGGTCGACGACGGCGCCGCTCGGGCCCATCGTACCGAGTTCCTTGCCGTCGAGCGCGAGGTGTACGCCGCCCGCGTTGCCGGCACGAATGGTGACGGTCTTGCCGTGGAACTCTTTGGTGGTTCCGGCCGGCAAGATGCCTTCCAGGATCTTGGTGCCGTCGATCGTGACGAGCAGCCACGAAGCCTGCGTGATGTGCACCTCGAGCGTCTGGCCGGCGCCCGGCTTGCCGGGCTTGGCGGAGGCGTCTGCCGGAAGATTTGCGGCCGCCGTGTCCAGCGGGCCCGGCGTGGTGCCGGGTGTTGGGGCAGATTGAGCGCTGTCGGCGGATTGGGTCGTGCCGCCCTGTTGGGCGAAAACGTAGTAATTGTAGGCGACGAAGGCGACCAGCACGGCTGCCACGGTGCCCGCGATCCAGAGCAGGAGCGAGGGCCGGCGGCGCGGCGAGGCGACCGCGACCTCGTTTTGCTTTGCGGTCGCGCCGATCGACTCGTTGAAAAACGCGACCGCCTGCTCGCCGTGCAGGCCTAAGAACCGCGCGTAGGTGCGGATGAAGCCGCGGACGTAGACGGGGGCAGCAATCGCCGACCAATCCTCGTTTTCGAGGCTCTGGAGATAGACGCTGCGGATGTGGATCTGTTCGGAAACTTCCGACAGCGAGAGATGGCGCGCCTCACGTGCGGCACGAAACTCTTCGCCGAGCCCTGGCATGGGGCTTTGAGTTTGCGCCGCCGATAGGTTATCCTGTGTCGCGCATGGAGGGAGAATTGCCCCGCGCCGCTGGCGCTACGGTTCGGGTCGTTGCCGCGATGAGCGGCGGCGTGGATTCGGCCGTCGCCGCAGGCCTCTTGCTCGAGCGCGGCTTCGACGTGGTCGGCGTGACGATGAAGATGTACGCGCCGTCGCGACCGGCGACGGCCAAGTCGTGCTGCGGGGCCGAGGATTTCGACGACGCCCGGCGCAGTGCCGCGGTCCTCGGGATCCCGCATTACGTCTTGGACTTCCAGGAGACGTTCCGCAAGCACGTGATCGACCGTTTCCGCAGCGACTATCGAATCGGCCGGACGCCGAACCCCTGCGTCGCGTGCAACAACTTCGTCAAGCTGGGCACGTTGCGGGAGTTTGCGAACCGGGTCGGCGCGCGCTACGTCGCGACCGGACACTATGCCCGGCTCGAGCACGGGCAGAGCGGCCCCCGCCTTTTCATGGGCGACCCCGCCAAAGACCAGTCCTACGCGCTGGCCCAGCTAACGCCCGAGCAGCTGAGCAGCCTGTTGCTCCCGCTCGGAGACCTGACCAAGGACGAGACGCGGGCCCACGCGGTCCGGCTTGGCTTGCCCGTCCATGCGAAGCCGGAGTCGCAAGACATCTGCTTCGCGGAGGGCGGCGATTACCGGGAGGTTCTGGCGCGCGTCGGCGACCAGGCCCTACCGGGTGAGGTCGTGACCACGGGCGGGGAGCGGGTCGGCAGCCACGCGGGCGTGGCGGGCTATACGGTCGGGCAGCGGCGCGGGTTGCCCGCGACCCACTTCAACGACGGGCCCCGCTACGTGACGCGGATCGACCCGCTCACCAACACGATCGTCATCGGGCGCTGGGACGAGCTGGAGGCCGATGGCCTGGTTGCGGACGAGTTGAACCTGATTCGGCCCGAGCGGTTTGCCGGGCCGCTGCGCCTGCGAGCGATGACGCGCTACCGGGCCCCGCTCAACGTAGCCGTAGCGACCGTCGACCCGGCCGCGGGGGAACTCAGCTTGCATTTTGAGCGGCCCGAGCGGGCCGTCGCCGCCGGTCAGCTCGCGGTGCTGTACGACTTGGAACGTGACGAGGTGCTGGGCTCGGCGACGATTCGCAACGCGGCGTAGGTCGCTCGCGGCCGTTCAGCTGGCGGTCGCGAGCGGCATCTTGGGGCGCAGGTTCCAGTACGTGTCGCGCACCACGGGGCGGAAGCCCGCGCCGACGACGAGTTCCTCAAGCTGTTTGCGGGTCGCTTCATTGGTCGAGCCGGCGAGCGTTACGACCCGCTCCTCGAGAATCGTGCCGCCCATGTCGTCGCAGCCGTAGAAGAGCGCGAGCTGTCCCATCTTCAGGCCGGGCGTCAGCCACGAGGCCTGCAGGTGCGGGAAGTTGTCGAGGTAGAGACGCGAGATCGCGAGCACGCGCAAATAGTCGAGGCCGGTCGATTCCTGGCCCCGCAGCGGAGTCTTGAAAGGCACGTAATACCACGGGATGAACGCGGTGAAGCCGTGGGTCTCGTCCTGCAGCCGGCGCATCACCTCGAGGTGCTCGATCCGCTCCTCGAGCGTTTCGATCGAGCCGAACATCATCGTAGCCGTGGTCGGCATACCGAGCTGCTGCGCGTCGCGCATGATGCCGAGCCATTCGTCGGGCTTGATCTTGCGCGCGCTGATGCGCTTGCGGACTCGCTCGACCAGGATCTCGGCGCCGGCGCCCGGCAGTGACTTCAGTCCGGCGGCGCGCAGCCGCACGAGCACGTCGCGCGGCGAGAGGCCTTCGACCTTCGCGAGGCCGTTGATCTCGGAGACGGACAGCGAGTGAATGTCGACGCTGGGGAATTCGGCGCGCACGCGCTCGAACAGGCGCTCGAACCACTCGATCCGCAACTCCGGGTTGACGCCGCCCTGAATCATGATTTGGCTCGCGCCCTGATCGGCAGCCCACTTGACCCGCGCCAGCACGTCGTCGTGCGACATCGTGTAGCCTTCGCCGTGCTTTTCGGGCCGGAAGAACGCGCAGAACGAGCAGTGCACGTTGCAGATGTTGGTATAGTTGATCGTCGTGTCGATCACGTACGTCACATCGGTCGTGGGATAAAGCTCCATGCGGCGAGCGTGCGCGGCCGCGCCCAGCTCGTGCAGCGGCGCGTCCCGGTAGAGGCGCACACCTTCCTCGAACGTCAGCCGTCCGCCGGCGGCCGCCTTCTCGAGAAGCGTTGCTTGGCTAACGGTGGGCAACGAAAACCTCCGGTTCGACGCTTGGCAATCGCGGGATCGCCCCGAGCGCGAACAATTCTTCGCAGTACCGCCCCAAGCCCCGGCGGGCGCGCTCGTCGAAATCGAAATTCAGCGTGTCGTAGTACGCCGCATAGTAGCCGGCCGCGCGCGCCAGCGTCTTCTGCGCACCCGCAACGACGCGATCCATGTTGGCCGCACCCCAGCGGCGCGCCGCCGCCAAGGCTTCGACCGCTTCGCTGACGTCGCTCGGATGCCGAGCGAGAACGTCGCGGCGCACCGCCCAGACGGCAAAGACCATGTCGAGCCCGGTCCACTCGTGCCAATATTTCCCCAGGTCGTGCACGTTGGCCGGCGCGAACGTCTGCTGCGCGTCGATCGCCCGGTCGCCGATCAAGAGGGCCGGGCGGCCCGCCGCGGCGGCCGCAAACGGATCGTCGCTCTCGACGAATTTCGCCCGCACGCCCCAGCGGCGCTCGAGGAGCACGCGCAGCAAGTTGAGACCGCTAGCCGATTCGCGCGTCACGGCGATCGTTTCGCCGCCCAGCTGCGCGAGCGGCTTGCGGCTGACGCAGACGACCGACCAGACTTCGTTGCGCGCCCCGATGCAAAGGCTCGGCAGCAGCGCCAACTCGTCCGCGTGAGCGGCCCAGGCAAATGCGCTGATCGGGCTCAGATCGAGGCGCCCGTCGAGCAGCATTGCGTTCAGGTTGGCCGGCACGTCAGCCAGTAGCGGGCCTGGATATCGCACGGCTCCCTCGTCGAAGGCGGTGTAGATCGGCAGGTCGTTGGTGTAGATGATCCGGCCGGAGCGCAGCACCGCCTACGCGCCGGGTGCGCCGGCGGCGACGGCTTCGCGGCGCTCCGTGCCCGGCGGCGACCAATCGTAGTCGAAGGTCTCATAGGTCGAGTTGCGCCGAACCGGTACGTAGCCGGACTCCTCGATCAAGCGCCGGAACTCACGGTCGTCCACGTACTGGCCGGAGGACGTGCCGGCGCTATGGTAGATGCGCTCCTCGTCCGTCGATCCGTGCGTGCCGTCCATGTCGTCGGCGCCGAACTGCAGCGCGACCTGACAGATCTTCAGGCCCTGGATCATCCAGTAGGCTTTGATGTGATCGAAGTTATCGAGCATCAGCCGCGCGGTCGCGAAGATGCGGATGTCGTCGAGGCCACTCGTCCAACCGTGCGAACTCAGCTCGTTGCCGTCGGGATGGAACGCGAGCGGGATGAAGGCATTGAAGCCCGGCGAGCGCGCCTGCGATTCGCGCAACATTACCAGGTGCTCGGCGCGTTCCTCGAGCGTTTCGATCGTGCCGTAGAGCATCGTGGCATTCGAGGCGATGCCGTGGCGATGTGCCACCTCGTGCACTTCGAGCCAGTGGGCGGCGTCGACTTTGTTCGGGCACACGAGCTTGCGAAAGCGTGCGCTGAAAACTTCCGCGCCGCCGCCGTTGATGTTATCGAGACCCGCTTCGCGCAGCGTACCCAGTAGAACGTCGTAGGTTAGGCGATGGCGGCGCGCCATGTAGTCGAGTTCGGCAGCCGTGAACAGCGAGAGCTGGACGTGCGGCAGGGCTTCCTTGAAGCGGCGCATGAGGGGCAGCCAATAGTCGAGCGAAAGCTGCTTCGGATCGTGACCGCCGACGATGTGGATCTGGTTGAAGTTCGTGCCGGTCTCGAGGGCCTTGGCGAAGACCTCGTCCGAGGGCATCCGCACGACCCGCTCGCGCTCTTTGAACTCGTCGGCGGCGAACGAACAGAACTTGCAGCCGGCGTAGCAGACGTTGGTCGAATTGATGTAGCGGTTGAGCACGTAGTAGACGTTCTTGCCGCTCTTGCGTTCCTTGGCGGCCTTGGCCAGGCGGCCCAGGCTGTGGAGGTCGGGCGTGCTCAGCAGCGCCACCCCGTCGTCTTTGGAAAGGGAAACGCCGGCCTCGATCTTCTCCTCGATCGTCCGCAGCGCGGGGTCCGTTACACGCGTCATCCTATAGGACTTCCGCCATACCCGCGGACACGACCTTGTGCCTCCGGGTTAAGCCGCGGCGGTGTCGGACTCCGTCGGGCTGCCAAGCATGCGGTACACGATCAACCCACCGGAGGCCATGGCCGCGCCCAGCAGATAGCCGCCGACGAGGTCGGTCACGTAGTGGGCGCCCAAGGCGAGCCGCGACCAGCCGATGGCGATGGCCCAGATGGCGAAGGCGACCCGGATCCAGCGCTTAGCGGCGATCGGCAGGTCGCTCATCCAGGCAACGGCGGTCCAAAATCCATAGAAGGCGATGACCAAGGTCGTATGACCGCTTGGGTACGACCACGACGGCTCGTGGATCCCGACCCAATAGGTCGGCCGCGGCCGGTGAAAAAGCAGCTTGCAGGCGTCGCTCACCTGCCAGGCCGCGAGCAGCGTCACGATCGAGATCAGCACCGGGCGCAGCCAGCGGCGCTCCACGATGGCGGCGATCAGCAGCACGCCCGAAACCGTCGCGTAGACGGGGAAAAGCCCGGTGTCGGTTACCAGCAGCGCCGCCTTCGTACCCACGCCGGCGAACGACCGCCCGGCTACGTCGAGCAACTCGGGTTTGCGGTTGAAAACGAGTAGCCCCAGCAGCACGAACGCAATCGCGTAGTACGCGGTAAACCAGATCCGGTCGCGCAGGCGAATCTCCGGCGCCGGCGGCAGGTGCGAAACGATGTCCCGGGCCGGCCGCCTAGGCACCTTGCGCGAACAGGTCCGTCTGGTCGGTGCGCCCCAGGCGCGGAGCGATCGTTTCGAGTTCGGCTAGGCCGACGTTGATCTGTCGGGCCTTGGTGCCTTCGTGCGGCCCGACCACACCGAAATCTTCCAACTGCTTCATGATCCGCACCGCCCGGGGATGTCCGATCGAAAAGCGCTGCTGCAATTGCGCCGTCGACGCGAACTTGGATTCGATGATGAACCGCGCCGCGTCGTAGCACAGCGGATCGACGTCGCGGCGGGACTTCTCGTCGTCCTCGATCGGGGAAATCTCGACGTCGAGCAAGTTGTCCGGACGAGCCTGGCGCGCCCAGAATTCGACCACCCGCGCGACTTCGCTGCCCGTGATCAGCGCGCCCTGGGCGCGGATCGGCTTTGGCGCGTCGATCGGCAGGAAGAGCATGTCGCCGCGGCCCAACAGCCGCTCCGCGCCCACCATGTCCAAGATCGTGCGCGAATCGACTTGCGAGCTGACGGCGAAGGCGATGCGCGACGGAATGTTCGCCTTGATGATGCCGGTGATCACGTCGACCGACGGGCGCTGGGTCGCGACGACGAGGTGGATGCCGGTGGCACGCGCCAACTGCGCGAGCCGGCAGATCGTCGTTTCGACCTTGCCGGGCGCGATCATCATCAGGTCCGCCAGCTCGTCGATCACGATCACGATAAAGGGCAGCTTCTCGCTTGGGTACTTGGCGTTGTACTCTTCGATCTTGCGCACGCCGGCCTTGGCGAAGCGCTCGTAGCGGCTGTCCATCTCGCGGGTCATTTCGTATAACGCGCCCGCCGCCAGGCGCGCGTCGGTGATCACGTCCTTGATCAGGTGCGGGATCCCGTCGTACACGGTCAGCTCGACGCGTTTGGGATCGATGAAGAGCATCTGCACCTGGTCCGGCGTCGCCGTATACAGCAGCGACGATATCAGAGCGTTGAGGCACACGCTCTTACCGCTACCGGTTGCGCCCGCGACGAGCAAGTGCGGCATTTTGCCGAGGTCCCCGAAGACGGGCCGGCCGGTGATGTCTTTGCCGAGCGTGACTTGCAGCGGCGCGCCCGTGCCGCGCGGCGGCAGCGACTGCAGAATTTCCGAGATCGCGACGATCGAGGTTTGGGCGTTGGGTACCTCGATGCCGACGGCGGATTTGCCCGGAATCGGCGCTTCGATGCGCACCGAGGTCGCCGCCAGCGCGAGCGCGATATCGTCGGCCAGCGCCGAGATGCGCGAGATCTTCACGCCGCGCTCGGGGCGCAGCTCGTAACGAGTGATCGAAGGCCCGCGCTCGATGTGCGTGACCTTGGCGCCGACGCCGAAGGACGCCAGCGTGTCCTCGAGCAGGCTCGAGCGGTGCGAGTCGTCGCCGACTTGCGCCTGCGGCGGATCGAAGAGCGCGATATCCGGCAAGCGGTAGGTACGTTTCGCGTCGACGGACGGCGGCTCGTACTCGCCGACCGCTAGCCGCCGCGCCGGCGCTCGGACTTCTTCCTCGTCCTCATCGGCTAGGTCCGCGGCGTCCGAATCCTCGGCCTCGGCCGGCTCCCCGTCGTCCTCGAACTCGTCGTCTTCTACGTCCTCGTCGTCTTCGTCATCTTTGTCGTCGTAATCTTCGTCCGCGTCCTCCTCTTCCGCTCGCGCTTCCTCTTGGGTGATGAAGGTCCGCGCGTCGAGCGGCGCGATCGGCGCGAGTGCGAGCGACGTACCGGGACGTTTGAACTTCGGCAGCTCGGCCGGCAGCGCGAACGCCTCGCGCAGCGTCGCATTTCCAGTCCGCGGTTCGTGGCGGGCGAGCACTCCGGCCACGAAGGCGCGGGCGCGCGCGAACGTCACGATCGCAAAGCCGATCGTGCGCTTAACCGAAGCGCCCGTGATCCAGACCGTTACCGCGAGGGCCAGAAACGCAAGCACCACGGGCGTCCCTGCCGGTCCGACCAGCGCTCCGAAACCGTCGTGCAAGAGCCCGCCGAAAGCCCCGCCCGAGCGCCCGAAGAACGCGTCCGCCAGCACGAAATAACAGAACGCCGCGAAGCCCTGTCGCGCGATCGTCTGCGGCACGTTGATCTCGAGGAAGACGATGCCGCCGCAGAACGCCACCAGCAGCGGCACGAGCCAGGCGGCCGACCCGAAGCCGGCCGCGAGCAGGCGTGCGAGACCCGCACCGAGGGCGCCCGAATGGGCCGGCGCCCAGAGGGCGATGCTCGAAATGAACGCGACGACGAACGCGGCGATCCCAACGAGTTCCAGGTTGAGGTGCGGCCGGCTCGTCGCGCGAGCCTTGCGGCGGACGCGTGCCATTAGACCGTCCGGTTCGAGCGCAGCAGGCCCCGCGCCTCCGAAACGCGCAGGACCGCACCGTGCCGACTCCAACGATCGTGGTACTCGAAGGCGACGAAACGGGTCAGGAGCTGCTGCTCGAAGCGCTGCGCGTCCTGGCAGCCGACGTGATCGGCATGCAGGTTGGGCTCGAACGCTTCGACCTCTCGCTTGCGACCCGCCGCGAGACGAAAAACCAAATCGTGCACGAGGCCGCCGCTGCCATCAAGCGTACCGGCTTCGGTCTGAAGGCCGCGACGATCACGCCCGAGACGCGCGGCGACGTTGGCTCGCCCAACGCGATCCTGCGGCGCGAGATCGAGGGCAAGGTGATCGTGCGCACAGGCCGGCGCCTGCCCGGCATCCGGCCCGTGGCGGGCATCCACTCGCCGATCTCGATCGTTCGGATGGCGGTCGGCGACGCCTACGGCGCGACCGAATGGCGCGAAGGCGCGGGCGATGACGAAGTCGCGTTTCGCACCGAACGCATCGAGCGCAGCGTCTGCCGCGTGGTGGCCGAGTACGCGTTCGCGCACGCGCGCAAGACGCGGTCCAAGGTCTTCGGCGGCCCCAAGTACACGGTCAGCCCGATCTACGAGGGCATGTTGAAGGAAGAGATGGACGCGGCGGCCGCGCGCTATCCGGACGTACCGTACGAGCCGCAGTTGATCGACGCCACCTACGCGCTGTTGATCTCGAGCGCGGGCGATCCGCTGGTCGTGCCGGCGCTCAACCGCGACGGCGACTGTCTCTCGGACCTCGTCATGCAACTCTTCGGCTCGATCGCGGGCGCGGAAAGCGTCCTGCTCTCGTTCGACGAATCGCTGCGGCCGCGCTGTGTGATGGCCGAGGCGCCCCACGGTACCGCGCCGCGCCTGTTCGGCAAGAACGTCGCGAACCCGATGGCGATGATCCTGGCCTGCGCGGCCCTGCTCTCGTACGTCAGCGAACCGGCCGCAGCCAGCGCCTCGCGCGCGATCTACGAGTCGGTTCTCGAGACCGTCTACGGCGGCACCGCGACCAGTGACCTGGGCGGCCACGCCTCGACCAGCGAATTCACTGATGCCGTGATCGCAAAGGTCCGCGCGAAACTGGAGATCTGGGCCAGCATCTAAGGCGGAAAACCACGCGGCCGCGCGCGCCGTCAACCGAGCGCGATCAGTGCGATGCCGCCGGCCGCGACCGCAACGCCCAACCACTGCCACGCCGTCAAGTGCTCGTGCAGGACCAGCCGCGCGAGCAGCACCGTGCTCGCCGGGTACAGCGACGTCAGCACCGCGGCGATCGCAAGCAGGCCGGAGCGCGCGGCCAGAACGTAGAGCACGTTGGCGCCCATGTCGAGGGCTCCGGCTCCAAGGATGAGCGGCAGCGCACCCGGCGCCGGCCGGAGCGGCTCGCGGCGAGCGAGCGCGTAAACGCACAAGAACGCGACCGAGACGACGCGCGTCACCGCCAGGCGCGCGAACGTGCCGTCGGCGTGGCCGCGCCCGAGAAACACGTACAGCGCTCCGATGGCAAGGCCGGAGACGAGCGCGAGGCCGACGCCGGGCGCACGCAAGGAGAGCCCGCGGGTTTCGGCGTTCGCCGAGACCAGCACGACCGCAACAAAGGCCAGCGCCACGCCCGCGACCGCGGGCGCCGAAGGACGCTCTCCAAGAGCGAACCCGGCCAGGACGGGGACGCTCGCGCCGATGACCGCGGTGATCGGTGAAATGACGCCCATCCGGCCGACGGCGAGCGCCGCATACAGCGCGGCGATCGCGATGCCGCCGGCCAGCCCCGCGCACAGGCCCCAGAGCGCATCGCTGGTGTAGAAGCGGCCGCCGCCCGGGATCGCCAGCCACGCGACCGCCAGCACCGGGGCCCCCGCCAGCTGCGAGAGCACGACGACCGTCGCGGCCGGCGTGCGACGGCTCGCGATGCCGCCGCAAAAATCGGCCGCACCGTACGCGATGGCCGCGGCGAGCGCGAGAGCGACGACCATACGCCGGGTTTAGACCGAGTCCGGGCGCACTACTATGAACTCCGGACTCAAGTGCGTAAGTGGTGGCAGATGATCCATTTCAGCGCCGCTCCGGCGGCGGTTCCGCAAGCACCGGCGAGGCGCAACCCGTGGACGTAGTGCTGGCCGATCGATTGCAGTTCTCCTTCACCATGATGTTCCACTATCTCTTTCCGATCGGCACGATGGGCATCGCTCCATTCATCGTCTGGTACAATTATCGCGCCCTCGCGACCGGCGAGCAGAAAAATTCTGATGCCGCGCGGTTCTGGACCAAGATCTTCGCCCTCAACTTCGCGGTCGGCGTGGTAACGGGGATCCCGATGGAGTTCCAGTTCGGCACGAATTGGGCGCTGTTTTCCGCCCAGACCGGCGCCGTCGTCGGGCAGCCGCTGATGATCGAGGGCGTGTACGCCTTCTTCCTCGAGTCCGTGTTTCTGGGCGTGTTGCTTTACGGGCGCGAGCGCGTGTCGCCGCGGCTCTACCTCGCGTCGGCGGTCGCCGTCTGGCTGGGTTCGTGGCTCTCGGGGTACTTGATCGTCGTCACCGACGCGTGGATGCAGCACCCCGTCGGGTACGCGATCGGGCCGGCCGGACGGATCGAATTGCAAAGCCTCGCTGCGGTGCTGTTCTCGCCGTTTGCGGGCTGGCAGTACGCCCACGTGATCACGGGCGCGGTCGTTGCCGGCGGTTTCGTCGTCGCGGGGATCGGCGCGTACTATCTGCTGGCAAAGCGCGACGCCGAGTTCGGGCGCACGTTCGTGCGCGACGGAGTGATCGTGGCACTGGTCAGCTCGGCGCTGGTCATCTTTCCGACCGGCGATCGCAACGGCGCCGACGTCACCGCCTATCAGCCGGTCAAGCTGGCTGCGATGGAGGGACTTTTCCAGTCGAGCCGCGGGGCGCCGCTTGCGATCATCGGCATGCCGGACGTTGCCGCCCACAACCTGATCGATCCGGTCTTCGTGCCCGACCTGCTGAGCTTCTTGGCATACGGAAACTTTCGCGCCGGCGTCGACGGGCTGACGTCGTACGCGACCGCGCTGTGGCCGCCCGTCGAGCTGACGTACTACGCCTATCACGTGATGGTCGGCTTGGGGACGCTCTTCATCGCGATCGCTGCGGGCGCCGCATTGCTGTTGTGGCGCCGGCGGCTGTTCGAAACGCCGCTCGCGCTTTGGGCGCTGTTGCTCGCGATGCCGTTTCCCTATATCGCGAGCGAAGCCGGCTGGGTCGTCGCGGAGGTCGGCCGCCAACCCTGGATCGTCTACGGCTTGATGAAAACGCAGGCGGCAGCCTCCCCGAACGTCGTCAGCGGCGAGACGATCTTCACCCTGATCGGCTTTGCCGGAATGTACTTTTTGCTGGGCGTGTTGTTCTTGCTGCTGACCCTGCGCGAGATCGCGATCGGGCCCGGGCCACAACCGCAGAATCCGCCGGCGGCCCAGCCGGCGCCGGCGCGATGACTAGCATCATCGCCTTCTGGCTGATCGCGCTGATGCTCTCGGCCTACACGTTGCTCGATGGCTACGACCTCGGCGCGGCCGCGATCGCGCCGTTGCTTGCAAGGGCGCGCGCCGAGCGCAGCGCGATCGTCGAAAGCATCGGTCCGTTCTGGAGCGGAAACGAAGTCTGGCTGGTCGCGGCCGGCGGAACGCTGTTCGCGTTGTTCCCGCAAGCTTACGCGGTCACGTTCAGCGGCTTCTATCTGCCGTTCATCGTCGTGCTTTGGCTCTTGATGTTCCGCGGCATCGCGATCGAGTTGCGCGAGCATCTCCCCGGCGCCATGTGGATGGACTTCTGGGACGTCGCGTTCTCACTTTCGAGCGCGCTGCTGATCCTGCTCTTCGGCGTGGCGCTGGGCAACCTCGTCCACGGCCTGCCGCTCGACCGGAGCGGCTACTTTCTGGGCACGTTCTCGTCGCTGCTCAACCCCTACGCTTTGCTGGTCGGGGCGCTGGCCGTCGCCGGGCTCGTCCAACACGGGCTCGCCTACGTCGGCGACAACGTCGCGGGAGCGCTCGGCGACCGAGCCCTGCGTTACATCGGACGGCTCTGGTGGTTCGTATTGCTCGCCTACCTCGGCCTCAGTGCGGCGACGATTGGGGCCCTGCGCGGGCCCGTCCCGATCGCGCCGCTCGCCGTCGCGGCAAGCGCGGTCGCGCTCGCGTCGCTGGCCGCACTGCGCGCGTTTGCCGCACGCCGCCGATCGGGGCCGGCCTTCCTCGCATCGTCCGCGTTCCTGGCCGGCCTGCTCGCGGCGGCAGCGGCTACGATGTATCCGTACTTGATTCGGCCCTATCGCGATACGCCAGGCGGGCTGACGATCTTCCAGGCGTCACCGCCCGCGATGACCGTCGCAATCTCGCTCGTGGTCGCGCTGGCGGGGCTAGCTGCGGTCATCGCATATTCCAGCTTCGTACGCAAGCGAATGTCCGCCAAAGTCGTCGTGCGCGAGGAAACCGTTTAGCGATCGGCCGGGTCGAGCGCGTCGCGCAGGCCGTCGCCGAGCAGGTTGAATCCGAGCACGAGCAGCGTGATGGCCAGCCCCGGGAAAATCAGGGCCCAGGGCGCGGAGAGCCAGTAGTCGCGCGCGTCGTTGAGCATCGCGCCCCACTCGGGCGCGGGCGGGCGGGCGCCCAGGCCCAGGTACGAGAGGCCGGCGGCTTCGAGTTCGGCGGTCGCGATCCCGAGCGTGGCCTGCACGAGCAAGGGCGCCGCGATGTTCGGCAAGACGTGGCGCCCGAGCAGGCGCAGCGTCGAGGTGCCGAGCGCCCGCGCCGCTTCGACGAACTCGAGCTGTGCGACCGCGAGCGTCGAGGCACGCGCGAGCCGGGCATACTGGGGCACGTACACGATCCCCAACGCCAGCATCAGGTTCGTGATGCTCGGGCCGAGCACGGTCGTGATCGCAATCGCCAAGATTATCGAGGGAAACGCGAGCATGACGTCCATTCCGCCCATCAGCACGCTGCCCAGCGCGCCGCCGAAGAACCCGGCCACCACGCCGACCAGCGTGCCCACGGCGATCGCGACCCCGACCGCGACGAACCCGATCGCGATCGAGACACGCGCGCCGAAGAGCATCCGTGCGAACACGTCGCGCCCGAGCTTGTCGGTCCCGAACAGGTGGTGCAGGCTCGGCGCCGAGCTGCCGAGCTGCAGGTCCTGGGCGAGCGGGTCGTAGCGGCCGAGGAGCGGGGCGAAGATCCCCGCCAGCAGGATGGTCACGACGATGCAGGCGCCGACTAAGGCCCCGGGGGTGCGCCGAAAGCGCCTAACGGCGTCGCCGAGATAGGTCCGCGGCAGGGGCGCACCGCCGGCGGCCGGCTCGTGCCCGTCGTCGGTCACAGACGGAATTTGCGGCCCGAAGCTCGGCGGCTCCCGCCGCGGGGAACGAAGCACCCGCAACACGCCGCGGACCTGCAATTAGCCAATGTGACGAAGGCCTCGCCGACGCCGCGCAGCAATGCAGCCAGACTGCCGGCCACGACCTACTCGCCAGATCTGTCTATGCGAGGACTACTTATGGCGTTTTCCCGATCGGCTCTCGTTTCTTTTGCCCGCGCGACCATAACAATGGCCCTGGTGCTCGGCCTGCTCATCAATACGGAATGCAGCCCCGCTTGGGCCGCCGGGGGTGAGACCGGCAACCTCAACGGCACGGTCCTCGCGCAGAGCGGCGCGGCCATCGCGGCTGCGACCGTCGCAATCGTGTCGCCGACCGGAACCTATTCGGAGCGCACCGATTCCAAAGGCTTCTTCCAGTTTCTCGGAGTCGTCGTCGACACGTACACGATTTCGGTCGAAGCGAAAGGCTACGAGGCGGTATCGCAGTCCGGTATCACGGTCGTCGGCGGCGATACGACGTCCCTGGGCACGCTGAGGCTCCAATCGCAGCGCACCTTGCACGAGATCGCTCGCGTCACCGCGCGTTCGGGCGCAAGCGCCTTCCAGCCGAATCAGACCGTACCGCAGTTCACCGTCAGCGGCAGCGTATTGCAGGCTGCGCAAGGCAAATCTTCGTCGTCAGATGAAGCGGCCGCGCTGCTCGCAGTGCCCGGCTTCCAAAAGGACTCAGGCGGCAATCTGATCCTCCAAGGCAGCCAGACCGACCAAGTCCACTTTCAAGTCGACGGCGTCGATTTCACCGAACCCGGATTCGGCAGCAGCGTCAACAACGCGTTCTTCAACGGGATCAGCCGCGTGCAGGTGGTTCCGGGAGCCGGCGATCCGAGCCAAGGCGACGCCGGCGCCGGCGTCGTCAACCTCGTAGTCCAGCGCGGGACCTATCCCGGAACCGGTACGATAGACGGCGAGCTACTGACGCGGCCCTTCGATCATCAGTTGAACTTCGCGTACGGCGCCGCCACGTCGAACGGCCGCTTCTCCGACTACTTCTCGTTCTTCGGGCACAACTACAGCTTGCAGTACGGCCCCTGGGGTTCGACCGGTTTCGACAACGGGCTCCAAGGCGGACAGGGCGAGGCGTACACTGAGCAGCAAGATTTCGTGAACAACTTCGTTTTCAAGTTCGGTCCGCACAACTCGCAATCGCTGCAAGCGCTCTACATCACGCACATCGAAAACGACCTCGGCAACTACTCGGGGCTAACGCTTTACTATCCATCGAACGCGCCCGACATTCTACCGGCGCTGGAGGCAGCCACGATCGGTCCGAGCGTTCCGAACGGCCTCACCGCGTCGCAAATCCAGAGCATCATCGGCCGCGAGCAAGGCCAGGAGTCGTTCACTGGCCCGATCTCCACGCCGCCGTACTTGGCACTCGACGACTCGAGCTTCTTGAAGTTCGAATACGACAACGCGTTCAACGCCACGACGAACCTCGCGCTGAGGTTTTTCCACTCGAACACCTTCAGCGAGGAAGACCCCTCGGGCGGAACGGCGCTCGCGGGGGTCGGCGCGATCACCAACACCGAGGAAACCGCCGGCGGTACCCGCACCGGCGGCGGCTTCGAACTCGACAAGCAGGCCGATCGCCGGGACCTGTTGACCCTTTCCGGCAGCTACTCGTTCAACCGGCCAGCCTTTTCGTCGCTCTCGCCGTATGTCGGGCTGTTCGATATCGGTCCGGATGCGATCGACTTCTTGCGTCCACCCGATCCGAACGAACCGGTCAGCGCGAGCAACCCGTGCCCGGTGGCCGGGGGATGCTACCTGCAGCAATTTTTCTACACCAAGGGCGGGACGCCGCGCGTTCCACCGCTCGACTTGTTTTCGAGCGAGCTGCAGGACCAGTATGGGCTCGGCATCCGCGATCAGATCCAGGTTAACGATAACCTGCGCCTCGACGTCGGAGCGCGCTATGACCGGCTCAACCAGGGCTTCGGCTCCAACCTCTTCTACGCCGACGAAAACGTGCAGCCGGTACCCGGCTCGCCGCTCACGCCGTACGTCGCGAACTGGCCCTTCGTCGAGACCCCGCACTTTCTCGAACCGCGTTTCGGCGCTGCCTGGCGCCTCGGGCGCAACGACTCTCTGGAAGCGACGTATGGGCGCTCGATCATCAGCGGTGGTTCGGGCGAACTCGCCAGCCCCGAAAGCAACGCCGCTTATCAGGCGTTTGCCAACATCCCGCTCAACCCGAACTTCATCCCGACCGGGAACCCGTTCACGGGCGTGAGTTACGTCGGCAACACCAACTGCTATCCCAACGTGCCGTTCCCAGTCGGGGCCGTTGCGAGCACGCCGCCCTCGTACAAGGGTTCCGTCGGGACGAACCTTCAGCTCGGAAGGCCGTGCGCGAGCTACGCCGACTTGCTGTATGGCGTCAACGACGCGTTCTTCCCCGAGATTTCGGCGGCTCAGCCCGGCATCTACGACAACTTCGACTTCAACTACTCGCACCAGTTTCACAACGGTTCCGCGATCAAAGTGGCGCCGTTCGCGCGCCAAGGTTACAACGTCACGGCGATCAGCGCGCCGCTGATCTACAATCCAATGACCGGCGTCTACCAGCCCGGCACGTTGACGAACAACTCGGTCGGCCGCAATACCACGACCGGCCTGTCGGTCGAATACACGCTGCCGGAACGGACGCGCGGCCTGACCGGGTTCATATCCGCCTCGTACGTGAACGAGTTTACGACCACGCCGCCGGCGGGCGACAATCCATACGGCCAGGATTTCGAACCGATCATCCTGCCGCAATCGCTCGCCGCAGGGAACCTCTATCGCGCGGGCTTCGTCAGCCCGTTCACCGGACGCATCGGCCTGTCGTACAAAACCGCGGGCGGATTCCGCATCAATCCGGTGCTCAACGTGACCTCGGGATTTCCGTACGGCTCGGGCTTGCTGACGCCATACTTTCTCAACAACGTCGCAACGAACGTTCCCAACACGAACCTGACCGACCAATACGGCCCAGCCGGTACTTCCCAGTTCGTCGATCCCGCCAATCCCGGCAGCGTCACGGCGCCGATCGTTTCGGCTTCCCGCGGCACGCCCGAAAGCGCGTCCGGCGGGGGCGAACTGTCGCGACCCCAGATCACCGGCGACTTGACGATCGAATACAAGCCGCCGGGCAGCCGCGAAACGTTCGGCATACAAGTCCTCGACGTGTTCAATAACGCGTACTACGGCGTTCCGCTGGTCAACGGCAACTACTACCCGGTCACGGCCGGCGTCGCGGCCCCGCTGACCGGCCAAAGCGTTACGGGCGCCGCATTCCCAGGCCAAGCGGCGATCGTCAATCGTGCAGAGTACCCCTACGGGACGTACAACATTCCGACCTCGCCGGCCCTCGGTGCCAACGAGATGCCGACCACGTTCCGCCTCTACTTCCAATACGAGCTGTAACTCCGGCCCGACGGGGCGTCGCCGCGACGACCCTCCCGGTCGCGGCGGGGCAGCGGATTGCCGTAACGTCACGACGTCGGCGTCAAAGAATGGGGCTGTGGCACGAGTCGCGAACCGGCCGGCATGGGCGACGCACTGAAAGCGACGACCCTCGTCGCGCTTCTCTTCATCCTACCGGCCGCCTCCCCGACGGGCGACGCAAGTGCGGCCCCGGCTCCGGCTGCGAGCGAGGCTCCGCTCAAAGAGATCGGCCACGTCCGTGCGACGACGGCCTTCTGCAAGGCGGCGCTCGAACATGCGACGACCGCCGTACAGCTCGCGCTCGAGAACGATAGCCGGATTGCCGACACCGTGCAGACGCTACGGATCGTCGACCCGGACTACAGCGATCTTGGCAAAATGCACGTGATCTCCCAACTGAGCGCGCAATTCGTCGCGCTCAAGGCGGCTGCCGTCGAAGGCAATCGCACGATGGCAGATCTCAAAGCGCTTGCGAAGGAAGCACCGACCCCGGAGCAACAGCAGGCGCTGATCGCTTTTCAGGAAGCACTCGACGGCGCCCTCATGCGTCAGAAGCGCATCGGCGACGTCATCGCCCGCCTAACGGTCATTCTCGACAACCTCCCGCGGGTCGACGAGTTCCAAGAGATGGCGAACTATGACCGCGCGATGGAGGCGAGCACTCACTTTTTCGCCTACCACGATCCGGCCGGACCGACCGCGCACCTACCGCTCACGTTGAAAGAGATCGCGCGCCAGGACGCCGACGAACTAGAATGGCGGGCCACGCCGATTCAGCGCGACGAGAATACGGCCGCGGATCGCATCGACGCCGCCTTCAGCGCCTGCTAGGGTTCCCCTGAATACGGAAGAGGCCGGACCCGAAGTCTCGGGTCCGGCCTCTTGTTTCGTCTCTACGAGAAATGACCGGTTATTCGGTTCCGGTCGATTCTGCCGACGTCGTTACGTCGTCTTGGCCGCTGGTCGTAATCACCGGCGCGGCCTTGCCGTTGGACTGCGGGAACGCCGAGGCGTACAGCGGGTAGTCGACGGCAAATCCGTAGACCGCCACTGCGTCGCCTGTACCCGCCGCATCATCGGCAGCCGTGCATAGCGTATGGCCCTGGGTCTTACCCTTCGGCGCAGCGCCGATATCGTCCGGAACCGTGACGGTCGTCGTGCCCGGCGTGACCTTCCAGGTGTAATAGTACGGTGCGCCGCCCGATAGCTGGCAGTCGCCCGGTCCCTCGTTCACCAGAATAATGTACTCTTCGGTCGGGGCAACGCTGCCGCCCCCACCCCCGAAATTCGTCGTGATCGTGCCGCCGCCGGTGCCGTCGGAGACGAAGGTCGGCGCGGTCGTCCAAGGCGGCAGCACGTTGGTCGCCGTCAGGCTCGCCGCCGCCGCTTTTGAGCCGTAGCTCTCGACACCGTTGCCGTTGATCCCGGTCGGGATGACGACGTTGAGCGCATAGCTTCCGGTCACCGGCGTGGCTTGGAAATCGACGAAGCCGAGCGTGTACCCGGCGTACCCGCCGGCGAACGTGCCGTCTTGCGTCGAGGTGTGTCCCGGCGGCACGAATGCCGGCGGACCGCCGATGTACTCGAGCGGCCCCGAGCACGTCCCGCAGCCAAGCGTGGTGTTCAGCGAGCTATAGAAGGGCATCGCACCCGGCGAGAGCGCGGGCGTTTCGCCCGAATTCCCGACGACGCCGGGGAAAAACCCGTACGAAGATGCGAGCCAGTTCCCTTGCGCCGAGCCGCCACCATCCGGATCGAAGGTCGTCTGCGGCGGCGGCGAGGCAATGCTCGTCGGGACGAATGCGGAGATCGCGGCCGTCCCCGCATCGCCGTAGGCATCCGGGGCGCCGGCGGGTACCGTGAAACCCGCCGGGCCCGTGATGGTCGGTGCGTTACTCAGAATGCTCGTGCCGACATACGGACCCGTATTCTGCCGCAGCGTAACGAGCGTGTTCAGACCGATCTGGCCCGCGATGTTCGCGGTCCCGACCGCGAACTGTAAGGTCGTCCCCGTTACCGGGTTTACCGTCGTTTTCGTCGGCGGTACCAGGCTCTGCTGGACGGCGCTGCCGGAGCAGGCCGCCAGCGAGATCGCCGCCAGAACCGCACCGAGTCG
>Ga0302325_10010779_pt1 | contig 19757 bp, 19 predicted proteins | sample Palsa_T0_2_FD_201948 | JGI IMG/M metagenome (GOLD analysis project Ga0302325, IMG submission 201948) | Peat permafrost microbial communities from Stordalen Mire near Abisko, Sweden - Palsa_T0_2 | ecosystem: Environmental > Terrestrial > Soil > Palsa > Peat permafrost | place: Sweden: Abisko...
AAAGTTATTTGAAATCAATTTTTAAATCTGCATCTCATCTGCCTATCACCGAAACAATGCGGTGATGGAAAATTTCAGGTGTTGGCGTTTGCCGTGAATCAGCTGCGCCTGCCCGTGTTGTTCAAGTTTCTTTGTTCTTCCTTCTAGTGAGCCTCGAGACATATAAAAACTTTCCTGATCTCTCTTACTTCGATTTGCTCACCTCCTCTTTAGAACACCAACTTCCCGCAGCCAACGATACATTTCACCTTTGAAACATACAAGACCAAAATGCGATCCCCATCCCTGCTTCTTGCCACTGTTGGCCTGGCAGCCGCTGCACCATTCTCCTACCCACTGGCAAACGGATTTCCAAATCTCAATGCTACAGCCTTGCAGCAAGTTTACAAGCTAGCTGGCGGAACTCTTCCCAACGGCGCACTTCCTAGCAGCCTGAAACCCAGCGGTGTTCAGACGCTGCAGCTCATCGCTGCAAACGAGTTGTTCGAAGTCGCATACTTCACTGAGCTCCTTCAGAACATCACTACCAAAGTCGACGGTTACGAAGATGGCCATGATAGATATATCAAGGACACACTGGAAGCTATCATCGCAGTAAGCACTTCCAATCTTCGGGGCTAGCTTTTTCTAACACACAACAGCAAGAAGAAGTCCATGTCCTTTCTGCCAACGGTGTCCTCGCCCACGCAAATCAAACTGCAAATATGATTTCCCAGTAACAGATTTCAAATCTGCCATCGCCCTCGCACAAACCTTCACGGATGTCGTCCTTGGCGTTCTCCCTCTCGCACAAAGCGTCTTCGCCACTGACGGAGACGAGGCTGCTCTGGTGCCAATCGTGGGCTCGATCATAGGTCAGGAGGGCGAGCAAAATGGATAATACCGCTCCTCGCAGAGAAAAGTCGCTTCTGCTGCTCCGCTGCTGATGGGTGGTGCACCTTAATTCGCGTACTGAACAGTGCTATTTCACAATTCATCGTTCCTGGCTCGTGTCCGAATATCGAGGTCATTGGCCTGAAGGCCTTCCCAGCTCTGAACGTCCAGCGCAAGCCGAAGGCGAACGATAGTATGGGGACATTCTCCGCGGATGGTGTTGTTGGGGCTGGAAATGCGACGCTGGTGTATATCTCTGGACAGAATCTGCCGTATAGTGTACCGATCTCGAACGCTACGACAGCGGGGGGAAAGACCACGTTCTCGGCGCCGTTCCCGTTTCGCAGTGGTGCTTTTGATAGGGGATTAACCATTGGAGCGGCGGTCGTTGGTGGGGTGGGGCAGAAGTTTAACAGTACAGCAGAGGTGGCTGCTGCTATGTTATTTGGGCCGGCTTTGATTGAGGTTGACTAGATGCTGCGTGGTATTGGAGAGTTTACGCGCTTGGTATGAAATGAATTTTAGGATTTTATTCGTAATGTGTAGATGAGAAAGATATCAAAAAAATTCACGTTGATTTCAATTCTCACGTTTATCCATCGGTTACGTGTGCTGAGGAGACCAAGAGGCGTGAAAGATGTTTTCTATATTACTGTTTACTTCTGTCGGTTGTCTCTCTGCAGCATTTACATTATCGTTTTCTTTATTTTATGGGTATAACCTTCAACAAGAGGGGAGCCGCGAATGCACTGCTTAATGTTCCACAGCCAGACTTGCGAAGCATACTACCCCGATGGTAGTCTCTCCGACTCCAGTTCTATCAACACACCCTCGAGCAGCGCTCCCACTGGAATTTACAACCTACAAGACTTTGCTATGCTTTCATGTTTGTCCAAATGGCTGAGTCTAAGGAGTGTTCGAAGAGTGAGTGGATTCTTGGTGTCAACCTTGGATTCGTTGTCAGCAAAGAGCTACCTCATTTACCCTTCCCTTATGCAGGCATAGAAAGAAATATGACGGCATTACTTCAAAAGCCGATCTTTCTACGATGAGAATGAATAATAAATTTGTCAAAACGTCCCTTAGTATAGGTATGTAATATGCAGTTCATTCTGAATTACCTCTTTTCTTAGTGGTGGAGAGATTTGCTCCTCTTTAAGCAGCATCAAATAGTGTTAGTGTTTGCATGCTGCAAAACTGCAATGACGGTCAAGTGGCAAGTCACTGATTTTACTTCTCTTCGCTCCTTGTCACTCAATCGCTTTGCGCATGCCCAAGAGCTCTTCTGGTTTGGCAGGTGTAACCGGTGGGCCATGTTCGCTGCACTCTTCTGTCACTGCAGACTTATCAAACAGCCATTATTTCCTTCTCAGGTGCTGCCTGTAAAGCTTAACTAAACCAGAGCCGACACCGTGTTGCATCGCATGCTTCCCAGAATTCGTTCGCGTTTTGGGGCTCAGCATCAACGCGTGCTACTCCACCACGAAAGGCAATCCCATCTTCCCAGAAAAGATGCAATAATCTAAGTCTCATGCCCGAAAACCTGTCCCTTAGTACAGGCACCAGCAAAAATTCTCGATACACATTATCCTTCACTTTGGAAAGCGTAGGACAAGATTGCAGCTGTCAATGGTACACTCCACCTCTGAGTTCTCCCAACTGGCCGGGCAAAATTTCATCACAGCTCTAACTTGTCGCATCTCTTGCAAACTTTACCCTCTTCTAATGTCTTGCGCTTGGCATCTTCTTTCTCCTCCTCTGAAATGAAGCAGGACGGGAAGAGGCTTTGACTTGGAGATAGCGTCGTCTTCTTTTCGTTGTTAGAAGTCCATCTCTGCTGTCATTCGATCACTAGGTCTCACTAAGTCAGTGCTACCTACAAATGTTCATCGATTTTCCTAAACTCTTGTCTCAGCCTTGTGAATCTTTGACGATGACGATATTTACTCGAGGACGCCACACTCGTGGCAGTGCACACTACTGGAGAGCCTTAGCAGATGCACCAGCCACTTGATCAACCTCACCAATCTGCAGGGGTGCCGTTTTCCGATGTTGATTGATGGGTAGTATTATTCGGGGGACAAAAACCTTACAGCCTAAGGCACCAATAACTTCACCACCAAAAATTCTAAGACCCCACACCAAGCTTAGTTTTCGCCGCTTTTAAGGCCGCGCAAAATAACTTAGAAAAATAAAATTATCAGGCGTAAAGTGGAAATAATCGCACAACACAACCACAATATTTTAAAAATTTAAAAGCACCAATCTAAGTGCAAGACTAAGGCTCAAAAGAATTAAATATTTAATGATTAATCCTGTCGCGTTGGAATACAGGTAATAAGGATGAATTAAAAGCGATGCAGGGGTAGAACCCGCTTGTTAAAGTGGCCGGGCCTGGACCAAGCGCCCTCGCTTAAGTGACTGGGACATGGTTTGATTGGCCAAATCTGTGTGGTTGGTGCCTTAGGCTGTAAGGTTTTTGTCCCCCGAATAATACTACCCTTGATTGATATAGCCACAGCAGTAGAAGTTAGAACACGGAAGCAAACATGCAAAAGATAACTAGCAGGAAGTCTGCAGATAATGCGATGCGATGCGATAAGATAGGCAAGAGCAATCTGAGCAACCGGCAAGGGCAAAATGGGGAGAAAGTTTGACGCCACTGACACGATCAAAAGTCAGGACGCGGTCTGGAGCAAAGCGGAAAGCCAAGGGTCCAAGAGCAAGCTTCGCTCTTGGCAGCATAACTGATTGGAGAACTCTCGAATGACAAGAATAACCTGTTTGGGGTTCCTTGGCAACGGATACTAAAGTCAATCGACGTTGTCTGCCGCCACTCCCCGTGTTTTGCAATACTTTCTGATACTGTTATCTTTTTGGAAGCAAACGGGAAATCTGGTTGTCGCGTGTCCCCATTCCAGGTACCGACGCGCTTTGACCGACTTTTCCACCGAAGCTTCTGTCGGTGACATCCAGCACTAACCTTATCGACTGCCGCTCACCAGCCACAACCCAGCGCGTTGGGACGGATCGATTCCGAGGTGCTTGAAGCTTGAGGTGAATACAGAAGTTCTTGGCCTCTGGGCATATTCATCACTCCGCGATCGCCAAGTTATGCGTGAGTTTCCCCTCTTTCCTATCTCCCATCTCCCTGGACACGTCAACACCACGGGATTCCAAAGGTCAATGCTTCGAGCTGCCACATGTGTAAAGCAAACTACCCTGCACACCAGCATCGCGCCTACGCAATCTGTACGAGATATCACCTCGACACTTTCAAGCTCAACAACACAAACACATTCGTGCACCGTGGAAACTGCGTTGAAGCTAGCTGCGAGCAGTCACATTTGCATCGCCATTCCTGGGATGCTCTGCGCCACTCATCAGCAGCGTCGAATCAATCGGCCACGAACGCGAATATTCTCCACCATTATCTTGGCATCAGTTAAGAAACTTGAGACTTCGCAACAGAGCAGGTTAGCGTGTGCAGCACTGCAGCGGGCTTACCTTATCTAAAGGCTCCAGACACGGCCAATTGCAGCAGCCAGAGCTCCCAATAGCAACAGCTCGCTTCCCCACGCCGGACGTCCTGACGCACCTTCCTTCGCCTGGCACCTCCACCTCTCTTCTATTTCAAGCTCTCTCTCCCTCGCCTGCTGGCACCTTTCCTCCATCACCCCCCACGGACACGACCACCTCTCGCGTGTCTCTACATCGATGAAGAAAGCTTCGACTAATACACCATCGTATATAGACCGCATACGCTCTTGGGCACGAACCAAAGCGCATGGCCCCTCTCCACTCTCCAAAGACTCGAGCCGACCGCCGACTCTCCCCTTAAGCAATTCCACCACAACCACGACTACGGCTTCAAATGGCCTCCGCAATGACTCCACGAACATCCCTCCCTTCCCCTCTTCCGACCTGCATGGCACTGCCCGCCAGTCTTCAAGACCAAATGCCAACAGCGTCGCCGACAAAACCTCGACCGATCATCCGCCACCAGCTCCACCTCCGGAAGCTGAAGTCGAGGGGACTGTCATAGACAATGAACCACCCAAGAAACACAATGTCGCAATGCGTTTTTGGCTCACAGCAAAAGCCATCATACTCTCCAGCTATATCAACCTCCTGCTGGTCTTTGTGCCTGTGGGCATAGCTTCCGAAGCGGCCGGCCTCGCCCCTGGAATCATATTTGGAATGAATGCGGTGGCCATCATTCCCTTGGCAGGATTACTCAGCCATGCGACCGAGAGCGTGGCTAAGAGGATGGGCGACACCATCGGTGCACTAATGAACGTGACGTTTGGAAATGCGGTTGAATTGATCATTTTGTATGTTGTCTCCTAATGGGGAGGAACCAACCCGACTAACGTTGTACAGCATGTATGTCTCCCAAGAGAGATCAAGACAAGAAAGAGCGAGAAGCCCTCTTAAAGGCATTATCATATCAATCGCGTCCCATATCATCCGTCCCTTTCCTTTGTTCCCCATGCTTGCCGTGACCTTACAAGACCCATGCTCACGTGTTTCCTAACCATGTAGCATTGCTCTGGCAAAGGTATGCATACCACTCTAGATTCTTGGACCTGGCTAACAGATCAGGGTGAAATTCGTATTGTTCAAGCCTCTCTACTCGGTTCCATTCTTGCCAATTTACTCCTGATTCTAGGCATGTGTTTTTTGGTTGGTGGACTTCGTTTCCGTGAACAGGTAGGGTTACTTCAAGATGATGGAAAGACATCACTAACGTTTTCAGATCTATAACAGCACTGTCACGCAAATGAGTGCATGTCTACTCAGTCTCAGCGTCATGAGTCTACTACTTCCTGTATGTTCACTGCTCCCATCGAAGGGCTATGCTGACCAATAGACTGCTTTCCATGCTTCCTTCAGTAGCGATCAGGCCACCAAAGCCACAAGTTCAGTATTGAAAGTCAGTCGTGGCACTAGTGTGGTAAGTCACTTGCAACTTCTTTTCCTACCCAGCTAACGATGTAGGTTCTCCTCCTTGTCTACGGAATGTACCTCCTCTTTCAACTCAAGTCCCACGCATACATGTACGAGTCGACCCCTCAACACATCATTGATGAAGAATCTGCACCTGGCCCAGTCGCAGCGTGGATGGACTCCTCCACCGACGACAGCTCTTCATCGAGTTCCGACTCTGATGGATCAAGCGGCTCAAACACGACCGCAAAGCGCCTTCGTCGAATGATACCTGGACGTCGTCGCCGTAAGTCAAGCTTCGGATCCAAGGAAACGGCTGAAGCGATAGACGTAACACGTACACCGTCCATAGGCACGAGTTCCATCTCCCCTATTCCCACTGATCAAATCAGCGAAGAACCAGTAAACTTTGGTCATCGTTTCGGCGCCATTGATGTAGCTGAAGATGGAGATGACGAGCATCCCCGCCGCAGCCGTAAAAACTCCGTCCACACAATGTCAAAGAAGGAAAAAAAGCGAGAACGAAAGCGCCAAGAGAAGAACCGCAAGAAGGCACGCAGAAATGGGGATGACACAATCGCTGAAAGCGCTGATGCTTCTAACGAGAAAGCTCCCCAAGACTTAGATGCACCCCGCCGTATCGACTTCGCTGTTGTCGAACCGCAAAGTGAACTTGAGCCCCAGAGCGACGCCTCGAAAAGGCCGTCCGCGCTCCGGAATATCACAACCAGCATTCGGCCCCGGATTCCTGCAACCTTCTCACAGAACGTCTTCACGCAGCCTACGCCTAACAGTGAGCAGCCACCAACCGTCGGACCCATCCCGCGCGTCCGTTATGGAATCCGCCGCACAAACTCCCTGCCCGACCGCCTGCACCAAGCATTCTCTGCCCCTTCAGGCCAGGGCCAGCGCATCACGCCCACAAGAGTACACTCCCTAGCCGTCGCCGCCAATACCGAGCAAGACGAGGGTGAAGAGGAGAATATCTCGCGCACAACCGCCGTGCTCTTGCTCTTCATCTCCACTGCCTTGGTCGCCGTGTGCGCAGAGTTCATGGTGGGTTCCATCAATGCTGTCGTGGCGTCCAACTCCGGATTGAGTGAAGCGTTCATCGGTCTAATCATCTTACCCATTGTCGGCAACGCCGCCGAGCACGTAACAGCCGTGACCGTCGCCTCGAAAAACAAGATGGACCTCGCTATCGGTGTTGCAGTCGGCTCGTCAATCCAGATCGCGCTGTTTGTGACGCCATTCGTGGTGTTGCTCGGCTGGTGCATGAGCAAGGAGATGTCGCTGTACTTCACGCTTTTCGAGACCGTGAGTCTGTTCGTCAGCGCGTTCATTGTGAATTTCCTAGTCCTGGATGGGAGGAGTAATTACCTTGAGGGCGCGCTGCTGTGTGCTGCTTATGTCATTATTGCCGTCGCGGCATTCTTCTACCCGGAGGTTAGTGAGCAGAGTAATCTTGGGGGGAATGCGGAGGCGGCGAATAAGATGATTCGCGCTCTATTTTCTGTTTAGAAATGGAGCGGATAGGAACGTGGTTGTGGTGGTCTGAGTGGAGGGATGAAATTGCAAGATCTGAATATGATGGATGGTGATGAAGTGAAGGGGAGCTTTTTCTGAGGCGCCTTGCGTTGTTTGTGTTTACACTCCTTTGGCTCGGGACTCGGGATCTGGAATTAGGCTTGATTAATTGATTTAAACGTTTTCTCGATATTCGCACTCTGCCGCTAGCTTAGCTAGACTTCATCTGTTGGCTGGAATGCAATGCATGCGTTTTATGCAACTCTTCTTGAATGCTGAATTCAATTGTGGTGGGAGTGTTGAACGTGAATGGGTTGGTGGTGACGCGGGAATGAAGGGCAAGTTCCCTCCATCCTCCCCCAAAAATTCAGTGAGCTTTAAACTTGAACATCAATCTCTATTTCAGTGACCCAGAAGCTTGGGTTCATTTCACTAGTATATCAACTATCCCTGCAAACTGCCTCGGAGTATACAAATCTATGTCCTTTTCCTTCTTGCAAACTAGCTCGAGACCTTCCCCGTAACCGTATGCTTATGCAGAAAGAAACCTGTTATTCTTTATTTCTATAAGTTAATAATAATCTCAACAACAGCTGGTTTCTGGCGTGGAGAGGCGCGAATTTCTGTGTCATTTGATTTGAGTGTCAGTTTTTCCGCCGAGTTCACGGGATCGAAGATCTGTCTGCGAGGTTACTAGAGGACTTATCCAATCTTAGGTTCTTTAGAGCGAGTTCAAATGTCACCATTACTGAGTAGTCAGGCCGAAGTTTCGACTACGCGAAGAGCCAGATGAGTACGAAAAGATCGCTAGCCCTTTTCTTTGTATGCCAGACTTGGCGCCATTGTGGTGGAAGGGTCTCAGGGTCTCACCATATACGCCTATTACGTCCCTTTGCAGCCTCCCACTTTAAACATACGTCGCCCTAGTAATACAGGATCCTGCAGCTCGGAGCCGTCGCTTTCTAGAGGCACACGTATTCGAAGGCACGCATGTCAAGAAGCCTCGACATGCGCCAATGGAATACTATAGCTGTGATATTTGCTATCCTCCGCGTTGATGCGATTTATGAGTTCAGCTTGCGCTACAACTGAAACTTCCCTCCATGCTGTTGGGTAACACGCTCAGCTTGGTATCGTGTAAAAGCTTTCAATCCATGAGATTTCCCCTTGTGGTAGCGATGACTCTGCGAGTTGCCGCAGAGAGGGATACTTAAAATTGGTTGTGGGATGCGTAGAAGGCTGCCTCATAGAAGAGATCGCTCTACTTTGCCTGCTAACTGCTTTCGCACCTGATAGGCTCAGAACATTCGTGACACGTTACACAACGAACCGTTAGGCAGCAATGCCACCTCATATTATTGAGCCCAGGGATTTCAACTCTATATATCTTCAAACCCTTCCGAGCTAAACGTGCTTGTAAACTAAGCATCCACCGAAATACGAGAAATATCTATTCAGATTAGTACAGGCTCTCTCATTGCGCTTGGTGTTGGTGCGGGAGATGTGGCGACCATTCTTGGGCTGAGTAAGAGAGTTGGGAACTGGTTGTCTGCAGCCCCAGGAGATGATGAGTTCATGTCTCTGTTGGATGAGGACGAGTTCAACATTATACGCCGGAGAGGCCTCGTAGATCTACTATCATTCAACAAAAGGTGGCGCAAGGAAATTCGGCTCTACGCGAACGGAAAACCGACCGTCTTCAAGGACAAGGACGCAGACAAGGTTCTAGAACAGCTCAATCAATTCACAGCTATAATGGTCTGTATTGTGGCGGCTCTCGATACATTCACTACATTCTCGGCTACTCGAACAATCCTCAGCAATGTTCTCAAGGAACTTCTTCGACCCTCCGCTATAGGGGAGGAGATTCTGGCAACACAGTACCCTAATCGCCTCAACTCGTGGAGATCTCTCTCATGCTTGCGCAGTTTCTTGATTGAAGCAGGGGAGGTCCGTCAAAACTATTGGAGAAAGGCATTATTCTTGAGGGCCTCATGCCCGTTAGCGAGTCGAAAGATATGGAAGAGTTCCTGCTCTGGCTTCTCTCAGGTCTGACCGACAAATTCACCACGTCATCTTCAGATATTGCTGGCTTTGCTGCATGCCTTTCACATCTGGGCATAGATACTCTTAGCGTTGAAGGCCTGGGCTATCAGCCTCGCGATACCTCTTGCCGTCTGATCTATTCGAAAAGGAGCATTGTTTCCAGTCAAAGTTATTGCAGAGAAACTTCATCCTCTGAGGTTTTTAAAAGGGAATTATCAACTACTGTCCCACTTCTTCATCCTGAAGAGTCTATAGTGTATTTCCCGACCAGTCTCGACATACACAATTGTTGTCGACATGCTTGGAAAGCGGGCCAACGAGCTGCAAATTATGTAGCGCTAGGGGTTATGATTCCCAAAGGCGAATCTTATGTTGGTGATATTGAAGTTCCCGATGACCTTCGTTATTCTTTCCTCAATCGAGGAACAGAAACGCAGCGAGTTAATGTGGAGATGCAAGCACTAGCGTCGGCGCATGCCTTTGTTATGAACCAAGAACTACTCATGGAGCTTCAAAGCTGCTTAGGACGTGAGTCCCTTGCAACTTTGACTTGGTTGAACTTTCAAACCTCTCGAAGCGATATTCGGGGGGTAGATATCACTGATCCGGTTTTCAACGACGGTCACAGGATCAATGCGTATTAACGACTTGTCCGTTACTCTAATCTAATCATTTAACACACTGCATGAAATCAAGAGCTCGATAAGTACGACAATGATCAACCAGCCACCGGACTTCTATCCGCGCCATATATGCCATGGAGACTTGGCCTTAGAGCTCTCACCAGTACCCTCGTTGATACCGCTTTCTACGTCAACTTTCTCATTACTAGCTTCAGGGTACTTTCCTTTCTCATTGAGTCTCGATGCCGGTGATTCTGATGTCGGGTTCACTGGTGGGATTGGTACTGAAGTAGAGTTATTCTCTTCAGGCCCTTTAGTCCACACTCCGTTCCACCAAAGAAGAGATTTACGTGCGATAATCCGGGCGAAATTCCACCATAGAGGGATTTTGCGCTTGATTTGATGCCAATTGACCGCTATGATAGAGATGAGTGCCACAAGGTACGTAATCAAAGATACTACCACAGTTGTGACCTTGTACTCCCGTGTTGTTTGGTCGATATCCTTTTGGAATATTGTCATCCCAAACACAGTCTGAGAAGCTGTTAGAGAACAATTTAATAGTAGAAGAAGAGCTTGGCTCAACTTACAGATACGAAACTTGGAGGCAGATAAAGAACAGTTACCACCGTGAAAATAATTACGTAGCGATTCATTGTTGTTGACCGACTGGCCTCGCGCAGAGAGCTTGCATTGAAAAGCTAAGAGCCGTAAGCATGTGCCAGCTGTAGGGTGGTAGAATTCATTACCCCATCTCGAAGGCTCTTGACCTCCTCAGTCTTATCCAAGAGGCGTTTCATAATTCTCTCCTCGGCAATCTTTTGATTCTTAGTTACGTATGTCCAATTCGAGTTGAAATCCTGGAGCTCGTCAGGGCTAGGATCCCAGGAGCGGAGTTCCAGGGAGTTGCGGAGAAAGAAGCTATCCAAGGCTCTAAGATCCATTGAAACCGTTCGGATATACTCCCCGAAGATGCGTAGAATCTGGAGTATTGTGAAGTATTGTCGAGACCGCTCGAAATCCAGATCAAACATCCATTTGTCTATAGATATCGACTCTATAGTCTGATCTAATTCGAATCTCAAGGAATCATCGATTTGATCGAAGACTTTGTTCCACTCTTCTTCCCAGATTTCCACAGCTAAGAGTATCGCTCTTTCAAAAGCAATGATTCCTTCCCATCCTGGCCGGCATTTAAGTTCAGTCGGGTACGTAGGATTTGGGCGCCATTGATATCCCAGGTCATCCTCCTTGAGAATCAAAACTCGATAAAGTGATGGGTCAGCAAACCTCTCTAGGACCCTATCCTCATCCCCCACAATGGCCGTCACATGGTCGAAACCAGATATAGTTCCAAAAATGGAGATTCGTCTTTCTTCAAATCGGAAAGTCCCCAAGGTAGGGGAAGTAATCTGGCCACGTTGACGCACGCATTGAAGACCTTCACTTGACTCACACCCAATCGTATCGCTGAAATTTTTGACCAATATGAAACATCGGAAGTGGACCTGGGCACAGTGCCACGGTTTCATTTCAGAGGAAAAGAACATCCGAGACGAGAAGCGCGCCCTCTCTATTCCGGCAGACCAGTACCCTGCGAACATACCAAGAAAAAACATGAATGACGTGAGATGAGGTGGTAAACTGTTACCACTATCAATTATAGAATTTAACCTCATAGGTTTGTAGTTTAAGAAACCAGCCTGGGCCATGATAAATTCGATCCACGGAAACTCTAAAATCCCTTTCTGTATAGGGACTCGCAAGACCCTTACTTGAAATCAGCAATGAACCTGTCTAGGAGGATAATGGCTTCGATTACCATAGAGCACCAAACGCACTGCGACCTCTGGAGCTTGTGGTTTTTTCTACTTTTTCCAAAATTACTCCACTTTTCAGCGGCTGGACAGAATTAGCCAAAATCGGTTCTCGAGACTTAACTTCAATTCATAGAGTACTTACTTCAGTCCACCTTATCTGAGGCTCGCTTCCTGTGCAAAAAATCTTGAAATGCAACGCGTTCAAATCCTCTACTCCACGCGGAAGAGTCCAAGTCCAAGATTTTGTCCCGTCAATCGGTTCGTACTTGACATGCAGATCCCATAATTTGCTAGAATTCATGTGCTTTTGCAGCTGAGCTCTGTACTCGGGGTCGCCAAGCTCAAAGCGGTCCAGTTCTTGGGTCCGAGCTGGCTTATCCTTTGTGGAAACATTCATGGAGGTCCTTAGAATCAGCTCACTAGCGAAGCTTGGCCATGATGATGATAATTCATGAAATATGCTTGAATTCCTAAAATTGAACCTACGGAACAGGTCAATCAGCGCTTTAAAAAGGGTTTCTTGCATAGTGTCTTGCTGCGGCATAAGCATATCCAGCGACTCCGGTTCTGGTTCCCTAAATGAGAGCTATTCCGCGACAATCTCAACAATTATGTTACCTATATAAAGAGGTTTGTCGTGTTCAGGATAACTCACCGGTTCTAGTGTGGGCTGAGGTTTCACAGAGACCAGGGCATCGGCGAGTCTCTTGACCTCTGCCATTGCTTTCTCCAAATTTTCTCGCTCTGGTGACGTGGTTGAATCTGGGTTTGGATTTTCTGCCATGACTAGTGAGAAGTAAATCCTATTTTGACTGCGAATTTGGGTGGTGATTGCTGAGGTATTTGAGGGGAAGAAGGGGGCGATAGGGGAATCATTTTCATTGGAAACTGCCAGACCGCCAGCGTTCACCGTTCAGCGTTCAGCTTGTGCGTGCAGCAAGCCACACACTTAGCAATCCTAAGCGAGCGAATAAAGGTGGGTTGAGCTCGACTCACTGGCCAATACCCAATCATTCTGGCTGACATGTCTCATAGCATACTATCAGCTGAAGTACGGCTGCAGGTTGTACATACAGCAAAAGAAACCATGCTTTCCCTGTAATTGGCTTGTTTGTCAGATCGCGATGCTCCGCAACGAAAAGCGCCTAGCTTGCTAAAGTATGTGATTACACAGCAGATGCAGCATCATGTACCCGTGCCTGACGAAGGTATGCTCAAAATTGCGAATCACGCCTTTTTCCATTCTCGCTGCTCTAGAGTTTTGGACTTTTCAACGAATCAAGTTGGCCCACATTGGGCGAAAGCAACCTGCTTATCGACCTTGATACGCTGTCATGAGAACCGTCAAACTTTGTTAGAGAATATGGAGACCACACAAGATAGTGTCATAAACAACGTGGTGCTCAACGCTCCGGCTGCTCCTCAGAATGGTCTCAAAGAAGATCGGCAGAGCTCGAAATCATCCAATATGGCCGCATTAGTGACCGAGATCAGAGAGACGAATCGATTACTGAAGAAATTAATTGCTGAGGAGTTTCCTGAGGCCATATCGAGTTAATCCCTACCTCACTAAGACTTTAGGAGCTTGGGGAGAAAAATGGGAAGTATTTCGAGCCGTAAACCTAGGCAGAAGCGGAAGAGCTTCCTTTGCGACACGTTCAGAATATTGAAGTGCACGTAAACTCCGTAGCGCGCCTTTCTCGGAATTCAGGTGTTAGTTCAAAGATTCTTTATGGGATGATTGTAACGGAAATCAAATCGTGTATCAGAAGATTCAATCTCGGATATTATGAAAACAGGTTATAATCAAAACAAAGTTAGTTTCCAATGCTAGTAATACATAATTCCAGATATCTGGTCCGAGACCACTTTATAAGTCGAGGTAACTAGGGGCGAGCGCGAGCTTTGGGCGTGCTGGTGCAGTGGGAATGCTACAGGCCATATTACAGGTTATGTTACAGGGAGCAGGGCCTTTGCTTATAGTGCGTTCTGCTTGACGGGCGTTTTGTTCCTGGATCCTCGTTCCTGGCGTTCTTGTTCCTGGCGTTTTACTTAAGGGCGTTCTGCTTGACGGGCGTTTTGTTCCTAGGCCTTAGTTCCTAGGCATTGTGCTTGTTGCTTAAGGGGCGTTTTGTTCCTGGGTCCTCGTTCTTGGGCGTTGCGCATACTGGAAGTGCTAGGGCGTTGCGATTACGGGTATTAAGAGCCCTGGGAGCCCTAGGTGATCGCCACAGTCGTCGGCCTCCGACTGCGTCGCCTCCCGTGACTTGTTCGTGAGTTGTGACTACGTGTTTTAAGGGTGTTTCGTGAGAGGGTCTATGCGGTGAGTGGGTGAGGATATACTTTTAAGCGAGCGAGACGGGTAAGGGTAAGGGTAAGGGTAATGGCCGTGCTTCTTATATATAGCGAACCGGGGACGGGAAGGGTCGCGAGATGGCATACAAGAAAGTGCAGGTTTCAGCAAAAATGTTAAGGAATTGGGCCTTTTAATAATGGGGGACAGGGGGCAAGTACTAGTTATAATAATAACTTCTGGATTACTAGTTTACTGGTCTGCTAGTTACTAGTTACTAGACCCCTATTTAAAGATGAGTCGACGTAAAATTGGATCCGGACCTTTCCTCTTAAAGATACTTGACGCTTTGGGATAACTAAAACAGGGATGTTACAGAGATTAAAGATCATCTCTTATATTATATTCATTAATGTTTTAATTACTAAATCCGGGACAATAAGTCGCTCTTTTTAAGAGGTCAAAATATTAAAATTTCAGCGAGTATTATTCTAGTCCAGTCACGAATAATCCTCTATTCACGAATAATATATATTATTTATAAATAATTAATTATTCTTGACTAATATATATAAATTATAAATAAAAGACTTTATAATTAATATATATTAGTTATAAATTAAAAAAATAAATAAAACTTTATAATTAATATATATATAAATAAGAAATAAATAAAATTATTTAAAAATAATATTTTTTAGTTATAAAGTTAAATAAAGAGATTATAAATAAATTTTTAAAATAATGAGTATTAAGATTAATAAAGATATATTATAAACTTAGGAGATAATAAAAACATTAGTAATACTATTCCCGACTAGTATATGCCATTCGTGAATAAAAGACTTTAGCGCGAATTCCTGGCTGGTATTCTTCCTGTTCGCGAATAGTATATACCAGTCAAGAATAAGCGCTAAGACCTCCCATTCGCGAATGGTATATACCATTCGTGAATGTTGTAGGTCGAATTCGTGAATGGGATAATTCGTGATTGGGCTAGAACAATATTATTACATGTATAAGTATTTATTAATAATTCTTTGCCTTAACTTCTACTAATTCCTAAAACAAAAAACAGTGACTTTGTCTTTTAAATTCACGTGCAGACGTGACATTGGTTCGGCCCCCTTTCGGGCTAGTTATATAGTACGTGCGGGAATCCCTTTTTAAAAGGACTTTGTAGTTAGAAGTGTAGGAACCAGAGTTTAGCTTGTGTTCAGTAGTTAATTAAGCTTAAACTATCACTGTTACCGGCCCTCTCTTTGCGTGATTCCTTGCTATTAAGCGCGTGATATTTAACTTACTCGCTAGCCAGCCAAATATAAAGGGCCTTATCCCTATTACTATAGCCGTCGCTTAAATAACTCTCTGGCTTCCTTAATATTATTCCCTTTAATAGTATCCTATCCAGGTCTTAGAGACTACCTCGCTATCCTCTTATAAAATCTACTAGCTTTATAAATACTTAATCTATAAGCAGAGCAGATCTCAGCTCACAAAGTTCCGTCGGCGTCCCTCTTCGTCTCTCCAAAGCTAAGCTAAGGCTATAGGCATAGCAGTCGATAACCCCTAGCAACAACTGTACGGCCCAGTAACGGCGCTCCCAGGATACCTCACCTAGCGCAATAAACCCACTGCACGAGACCTAAAGGAAAATCACACTCTAGAGGGGTGGAATACCCTCCGTGCGAAGCTCAACGCAGTAGGCTCTCTATTATAGAGAGATATACGACCTACTAAAGAGAACATTAATAGTATCACGAAGATATTCCAGCGGTCCGTACTATACACTAGCGGGAACCAGAAAGCCCGTAGCAAGAACTAACATGCCACAGGTACTATACATACGCATACTTAGAGGAATTCAAGGAAGCGGTGCGAAAGTGTGATGCGTAGTCCCCCAGTGAATCATTTCTTTCTTATCCTTCTTTTTAAGGCCTAGAAGATCTTGAAATCCTCGTCAATTCTCCTTATATGTGCTAGTTACTGCAATGCCTAACGACCAGGCATATTCAGCCATTTTGGTAGAAACAAAAAGACTATCAAGGAAAATTGGTAACTATGTACCACGGGAGGTTTAGTTAACCGGCCAATTAAATGCAGAGGTACTGCTTGTGTCTTATTACCCCCATTTGCTGCCTGTATTGTCCTACCAAGCTCCCGAAGTGTCTTGACTTCTACACGCCCGTTTTGGTCCCGCAGCACGTGTCAATTTCAGCATAGCAAGAACCCCTTTCACTCCCCATCGTCAACCCGTCTCATCTCCTGCGGGCAGAGTCAATGGACTCATCAGTGCTTGCCAATTTACCAAGCTCGCAATCCCGAGCCTCCGTAGCCATTAGAAACTCTTCAACCACTGGACCCCGCTAGCGCTCTCCCGTTCCGACGCCCGTGTCGGCCTCGGTTGCCGGTACAGGATCGAGAAACTCGGTCAGATTCCCGACAGGTCCTGGGATATAGTATTGTGAGTTTCAAAGTCTCGCAGCAACCTGGCCTCTTAAATCCATATCCTGCCTAGTAGAAGGGAAATTGATTGCTGTTTCAACGCCGGCCACTTGGACGCTGAGCGGACAATACTGAATAATCGGAATGCTGTGGTTGCCGACTCTTATTCTTATGACGACGCTGAAATGCAGATGTAAGCTGAGTTTGTCGGCTATCGACCGAGGAAGAAGGTTGCGCATACTCTCTCCATAAATCTCCACACGCCCTAGCTCCACCATCCCTCCCCTCAATGCTATCACCACTTTAATATTCAAAGTGCGCTTAATAATCCGGCTCTCAGGGACGTTGTTGAAAACGTCTCCAGGTCTTCGACGTCGGACAGCATTTTTGTTCCTACCCTCGAATCGTTCATCTGCAATGTTACTAGCGGGTCTGGGCTTGCTGGCCTTGCTGCTATTTCTGGGCTTTAATCTGCCCCCGCATTAAGCCGTTGTTGTAATACGTTAAGTATCTCCCCCAAATCTATTGTATTTGTAATTTTCCAAGTAGCTCCTTCATCACCTGGTAGTGGCCACTAGCGAAAGCTACCTGTAGCGTGCTGCCGCATGGTCCTGTAAGCAAGCTGCCGTAGAGTCCTCCTTCTAATCCTATATTAACATCTGTCCCTGCTTTAAGTAGATACTATATTATCTGGTCATGGCCACAGCTAGAGTCGCCTGCAGTACGCTATTACAGTATCCCCCTTTCACGTTGTCTACTGTAGCCTCGGCGTCCACGTAGCTCAAAATGGTATTGGTTATGTAGCATTATCAAGTGAACGCAAGCCAGTCGCATTCTGGGCTCCGAGGACGATGATCAGGCGAAGTAAAGAAACGCGCTGGCTTGCTAAGCGCTATGCTGAGAGACCGCGAGGTATAATACACTGTAGAAAAGGAAAGTAATCCTACACACACAAGAGACAAGTGCAAGTACGCACCAGAACGAAGCTCGCCCCTCACTTATTTCCTCCCTCCATCTTCGCCTCCGCAATCGCCACGACATCTTGCCAATTAGCAGGTCTCTGTCGTCCACCAGGGTAAACGTCATTCAGATAATCCTCACACTCTTTCCCCCAACCCAATAATAAATCCTCCGATCCCCACTCTCCCATTCCCATAATCCCAATCGGAATCTTGCCTTTTCCCTTCACAGGGTCTACATAGCCAACCGGGCACGAGATCGCAGGATTGCCACATAAGTTGGCCATCCAGACGTACTCCATGTTGCGGATAGTCATGTTCCCATCTGAGATGCCATGCTTGAGATCACTCTCTGAGCCAATTGGCCATCCCGCATTTGGTGTTGTTGGAGTTACGATAATCAGCCCGGGGTACTTCTGGTACAGAAACGCGAGATGCTGCATCAGCATATTACGCAATTGCTGAGCGAGGAAGTAGTCGGTACCAGGAGTCTGAGCACCAACAGCAATCAATACCTTGTTTGCAGGGTTGAGGTCTTTGAGCCAATCTTTGGGGTTCTTGACGTGTGCGCGGGCTCGGACGGCCATCTCGGTCAGGATGGTGAAGGATTCAGCCAATTGGCCTTCGGTCACACAGGGGATGTTGATATCGACGACTTCATAGCCGAGTTTATCTTTGCAGTAGCTGACCACATTTTCGCAGAGCTTCCTGACTGGAAGATCAGCACGATCAAACCATTCTTTGTAGATTCCCAAGACCTTGGGGTAGGAACGTGTGTTTGAGCCAGGCGGTGCAAAGAGAGCGCAAGTAGGGTCGTCCGGATTTGGTGCAGCTGCAAGTCGGTACGCAATCTCGAGGTCGGCAATCGTGCCTGCTAAAGGTCCTGAGACTGTCACAGTACTCTCGGTATCCTCAAGTCGATTATGGGAAGGTTTCAATCCGTAGACACCACAGTACGAAGAGGGCAGACGAATACTTCCACCTCCATCGGAACCAAGAACAAAAGGACATAAGCCTGCTGAAACAATATAAGCAGGACCTCCAGAAGAGCCTCCGGTATAGTACTGGTCATTGTGGGGGTTGCGAGGAGTTCCCCAATTCGGGTTGTTGTTCGTGGTGTCTGCCCCAAGTTCATGCATGTTCGCCTTGCCGAGAATGATTGCGCCAGCTTCCTCCCACTTCTGTACAGGCCACGATGATTTCTCGGCGATTTTCATCAAATCATAATTTACCTTTCTTCCTTGCGTCGTCCTATAGCCTTTCACGTCGCTCTCGTCTTTGATTGCAGTTGGGACACCATCGAGTATTGAGAGCGGAGTTCCGTGTTGGTACCGAAGAGTTGACTCCTTCGCGGCTGTAATAACTGCATCAACGTGCGTGTCTATAAAAGCAACTGAGTGGGAACCGTTGCGACTTGATTTGGGGTCTCTGAGAATGAGAGGGATCAGTGATTCGGCGACGGCCAACGGAGTGAGCTGCCCTGATAGATACATCGCATGGTACTCGGCAGCAGAGAGATAGCGGCCAGGAAGGTTCTCTGGAAGTATAGGATAGGATTCCGAGTCGAGCTTTCGCCCCTCTGACCTGAAGTCGGGGTCCACGAGGGGAATAACTGTAGGCTGGTTCAATTAGTCATGTGATCATAACCTGAAATCCGTCGAAACTCACATCCCAGCGCTCAGTATATTCCCTCAAGGACTTGAGTTTTTGAAGGCCATCAAATCCAGCATTTTTCCATAGAAACTTCTGGACGAAGCCGAGTTTGGAAACACTGTTTGAGGTCAGCGCAATGTTCTGGTCCGAGGGGGCAAGATGTCACGTACAGCCAAGCTCCAACCATCAATACAAAGCCGCTAAAGACTGGATTTGCATCTTCTGACTTGGTGAATGGGATGTGAGGGGCTTCAATTGGGCGGGGATAGCCGTAGAAGCGCTGTGGTCGACTCTTTGGTTGCTCCATCTTTTGGGTGAGCTCGCTGCTCGATGCGACGTGGTCGGATGTTCCCAAGGGAAAAGTGCGATCAACTATTCCTGGCGCGTGAGAAGTCTCGCCGTCCATGTTCAACTAGTGAGCAAGCCTTGATCCATGAAAGTGAAGCTGGCGGTTTGGACGTGAACGTTGTTGTTTGAAGTCTGAGGTGAGATGAGGTCTAGGTAGCGAACTCCCGCTGTCAGCCACGAGACGCTAATACTTAGCATGTGATTGTACCTCTCAGCCCTG
>Ga0302325_10010781_pt1 | contig 19756 bp, 11 predicted proteins | sample Palsa_T0_2_FD_201948 | JGI IMG/M metagenome (GOLD analysis project Ga0302325, IMG submission 201948) | Peat permafrost microbial communities from Stordalen Mire near Abisko, Sweden - Palsa_T0_2 | ecosystem: Environmental > Terrestrial > Soil > Palsa > Peat permafrost | place: Sweden: Abisko...
GCCCACCGTCCAGTTCGGCAATATCGCGAAGTCCGCCCCCAGCTTGACCCGATTCCCCGGTATAAGAGGCAGGTGATCGCCAGGCTCGACATGAATGTTGCCGTTGACGTCGGCGAAGGGGTTCTGCGGCGAATTCAGGAACAGCGCCGACTGAAATGTCGCATCGATGTAGCTGTAGTTGACATAGGCGGACCAGCTCGGCTGCTGATAATTGAGGCTGCCGTCGAACCCCTCGCGGCGCGTCTGGCCGATATTCTGGAAGAAGCCGGTCGAAACCGAGGTCGCGATGCCATAGATGTCGTCGTCGAGATTGGTCCTGTAGGCGCTCGCACTCCAGGTTAACCGCCCGGTCGCGTCATTCGGCAGGGTGAACCGGCCGCGTAGTCCTACCTCAAACGTGTGCGCGATGACCTGTTTCAGGGTCGGCGGGTCTCCCGCAAGATTGGTGGGCAGCAGGCAGGGCAGCAGTGGATCCGAGCATTCGATCTCGCTCGCATCCGGTGCGCGATTGGTCTGGGAATACCCAGCGTACGCGGTTACCGCGGGCGTTATCTTGTAAGTTGCGCCAAGTGCCGGATTGAAGTGCGTGTAGCGGTTTTCACCGTTCAGATTGGTGCCGAGCTGGTCGAAGAGATCCAGTATCGCAACGTTGTAGCGTCCGCTTGCGGTAATCGAAAGTTTGTCAGTGGCATCAAACGTATCGGTCGCATAGAAGCCGTAGTAGTTGTTGTCGGCAATCAAGTGGGTCGGGCTGCCGCCGAACGGCGAGGTTTCCGGCGTGTAGACGTAATAGGGCGACGGCAGCACGGTGAGCGCCGGATTGATGACCCCGATCTGCGTGGTGGTCAGGTAGTTGACATGTCCAACATCGGCGCTCGCTCCCACTGTCCATTGATTGCCGCGGTCAAAGAGAGGGGCGTTGCCGCTCATCTGCAATGAGCCGCCGACGGTCTGGGAGCCGCTCAGTTCCGCATCGTTCTCGCCGATAAAATATGTGCCGTCGTCGGTAAGGTCCGGTATGTAGTGGCCGTTCGGTTGCCTGATCGGTGTCAGGCCGTCCGATTGGCACAGAATCGTCGTGTACTGCGGCGGCATGCACTGTTCATAGTCCGTGGTATTGCCGTTGGCGACAGTCTGCCTGTAGTGGCGATAGTAGACAACGCTTTGCAAGGAAAGCGTGTCGGTTGCGGCCCACGACCCGTTCAAGGTGGCAAAATCCAGCCGGTTCAAATTATCCTGCGGCCCGGTAAAGACGTTCTCAGTACTGATTTTCACTGATTGGATCGGTGCGGCTCCCTGCCCGAAGAGCCGATTGTCTGCATGCGTGTAGGAGACATCGAAGCTCCAGCCGCCGTTGCGGTAGCCCAGGTCGCCATAGAACTGGCGCAGCTTATCCGCTGCGAACTCGCGCCAGCCATTCATGTTGAGATCGCGCGCGGCGACATAAACTCCGAAGTTGTCGTTGCTGGCGCCGAATTGTGCCTCACCGTAGCGCTGGGCGAATGAACCGCCCCCGTACTCGGCATCCCCGCCCTTATAGGTAAAGCCGTTTTTCATGGTGGCCGAAACGGCGCCGCCGAGCGCGTTTAGGCCATACACCGGATTGGAGCCAACGACATCGACACGGTCGATGGCAATGTCAGGAAAGAAGTCCCAGTTGACCGCATCACCGAAGGCCTCGTTGATGCGGACGCCGTTCTGGTACACGGCTAGGCCCTGCGGCGTCCCGAGCACCGGGGAGGCCTCGAAACCGCGTACGAGAAGATCCGGCTGATACGGATCAGCCATCGTGTCATTGATGTTGACGCTCGAGAGTTGGGTTTCCATCGAGCCCAGGAGATTGGGCGCGCCATCCTTGGCCAAATCCGATGCGCTCAAGGTCTGCACGTAGCCGGGAACCTTGTCGATATCGATGTTGGTGCCGGGCAGCGGTGAAGTGCCAATCACGACGACTTCAGCAAGCTTGATGTTCGGATTTGCGGGCGCTGATCCGCTCGCTGACGGGGATTGGGACTGGGCGCGGGCGCTGCCCGCAGCGGCTGAAAGCAGCGCGACTCCTATCCAAAGGCTGTGATTTGCGCGCATTGGCTTACCTCAATTCAGCAGGGTGTTTTTTAAATTTTGCCGCATTTGATCTGCGGTTCAGGTTTCGCTGACACAATACCCGAATACTTTCAGGAAAATTTCCCGCATCTGATGAGTAAAACCTGTCGAGCTCCAGCCGACCGAAGAAGAATGGCTCGCGACTTGATGCACGTCGGCGCATTTGCATCGATATGCGCTTGCTCCCGAGACCGGTGTTTCTCGGCGGAATGCTGACGTAGTGGCGCGCTGGACTTCGAACTATCATTTGGATCCAAAGCTGACGCCCAGTCGGCCTTCGAAGCGCCAAAGGCAGGTGCTTGCGGGACTTTCTAGCGGTCGGGCCCCATTCCAGCAAACGTGTCAAATTAATCGTCGACGGGAATGAAATGTTTGGCGGGGGACTGTTTATCCGACAGATGCTTCAACTCCCGCGGTCGCGAGCGCTAAGCGCAATTACGTCCTCCATTACCTGCACGCGTGAGCGGCCACTGCCGGCGAGTCGGCCTTTTCGGTCATCGACAACTTGGCAGGGCGATGTGAGCCAATCCGTCGTTGGCGCCTCTGATTCATGGTTTTAGCGGCCAAAGACGGGAATTCTTCCCGATCTTATTTTCGTGCCATTCGGGAATAATTCCCGCACGTTCCCGGATTGCTGTGGCCTAAAACAAACAAATTCGACCCTGATGCCGAGCCCTTTTTGTGAACCCTGGAAGCTTATTCCGTTGGTCGCGGTAACCTGCCGATCCGCCGCCTCGCGCGTGTCGGATTGCCTGCGTTTTCAGATCGTATGGTGTGCGGCGCTTGCGGCATTTCCCGTCGCCGCGTGGACCGACGATGCGGACACAGGTCCCGCCAATCCCGCTACCGTACGAGAGATGCAACAAGTCGTCGTGATCGGGACCGCGCCTCTGCCAGGTTTAGGATTACCCCTGAACGAAATTCCCTCCAATGTGCAGACTGGCAACAGCGAGGATATGCAGCGTCAGCAGACGCTCGATATCGGCGACTACCTCAACACCAATTTCACCGGCGTCAATGCCAGCGAGAGCGCTGACAACCCCTACCAGATGGACATCTACTATCACGGGTTCACAGCGTCGCCGCTGCTGGGCACGCCGGAAGGCCTGTCGGTCTACGTGGATGGCGTGCGCGTTAATGAATCGTTCGGCGACACCGTCAACTGGGATCTGATACCAGAATCGGCCATTGCGAACGTGACGCTCATGTCGGGGTCGAATCCCGTTTTTGGCCTTAACACTCTCGGCGGTGCGCTCGCCGTACAGACGAAGAGCGGCCATGAGAATCCTGGCACTGAATTCGAAGGTTATGGAGGTTCATTCGGTCGGCGCGCATTCGAGGGCGAAACGGGCGGATCTGCAGGCCCCTTCGACTATTTCTTCACCGGCAACTATTTCGATGAAACCGGCTGGCGCGATGAATCCCCGACGCGCGTCTATCAGGGCTTCGGCAAGGTCGGCTGGCAGAACGACAAAACCGATGTCGATCTGAGCTATACCTATGCGGACACCGATCTCTATGGCGATGGTGCAACGCCGATGTCCATGCTTGACTACCGACGCGCGTCGACCTACACGCCCGACATCACCGACAACCGCCTGAACTTCGTCAACCTAACGGGAACGCAGTTCCTAACGGACCAGTTGCTCTTGTCCGGCAACGCCTACTATCGACGCCTCGTCACTGACGCGATAAACGGCAACATCAACGACAGCTATCTTGAGCCCTTAACCGGTCTGTCGATCCCCTGCGGCCTGCCTTTGACGACGCGCGCCGCAATCGCCTATTGCGAGCCGGGCCAGAATGCCACGACGCTTACGACCCAGCGCACTGCGGGATTCGGCGCGCAGCTCACCGATTCACACAACGTATTCGGCTTCAAAAACCAGGCTGTCCTTGGCCTCAGTTATGACGATTCCAACGACGAGTTCGTGCAAGCGTTTCAATACGGCGGAGTCGCGCCGCCACCCGCGCACGCGCTCCTCTACTACGAAAGTCCGCTGAACGACGAGACCATGATTTCATTGAGCGGTACCAATAAGATCTTCGGCCTTTATTTCACCGATACCTTGTCGCCCAACGATCTTTTGCACCTTACCGCATCGGTGCGCTACACGAGCAACACGGAGACACTTGACGGCTATAGCATCGACACCGATCCGGGCGACCTCGGGATGGGCTTCGACGAGCCGAGCCCGGTCACAGGGGATCACACGTTTAGCCGCGTTAATCCAGCCCTAGGATTTACACTGACGCCAACGAGCTCGCTGACCTTCTACGCAGATTACAATGAGGCAAGCAGAGCGCCGACCGTGATCGAGCTCGGCTGTGCAAATCCCGCCGCACCCTGCGGGCTGCCCAATGATTTTGCGAGCGATCCCGACCTCAAACAGGTGGTCGCGCACACGGTCGAAGTGGGCGCGCGCGGCACGCCGGTCGATCAGCACCTGACCTGGAGTGCGGATGTCTTTCACACGGTCAACAGCAACGACATCCAGTTCATCGCCAGCGCGATCAACGCGGGCTACTTCGACAACGTCGGCAGTACTCGTCGGCAGGGGTTCGACGTTTCGGTGGGCGGCAAGCAAGGCGCATTCACCTGGCGCGCGGCATACAGCTTTGTCGATGCTACGTTCCAATCGAGCTTTTTGGTCAACGCGGAATCCAATAGCACCGCCGACGCTGACGGCAACATCCTCGTGACGGCGGGCGATCGGATTCCACTCGTGCCGCGCAGCACGGCGCGACTGGTGCTCGACTATGACGTGACCAAGAGCCTCAATGTCGGAGGCAACATCATGTACGTTTCCGGCTCATACCTACACGGTAATGAGAATAACGCCAATCAGACGGGCGTTACCGATGCGGCGACGGGTCAATATATCGAGGGCAGCGGATGGCTGCCCGGCTACACGTTAGTCAATCTGCGGGGGACCTATCATATCTCCAAGCACGCCGAGATATTCGCACGCATCGTCAATGTAGCGAACGTGAAATACGCCACTGGCGGCTTCCTCACGAGCAATTCGTTCAATCCAAACAGTTCGTTGCGGTACAACCCGAATGATTGGACCAATGAGAACGCGGTATCACCGGGTGCGCCGCGCGCGATCTGGGTGGGACTGCGCGTACGCTTTTGAGGCAGAAGTCGCTACCGCAGAAACCATGCGTTGCTCCAAGTCTGGCGGACGAGGCAATGCACTCTCGGCCGATCGCTTGGCCCCGCATCCACACGTTGAGAGTTATTAGCGACGCGCGAGTCCAAGTCGCACCATCGAGCTGCAGCTCGAGGCGGTTATTGCCTATGCACGTGTAACGATTCGATCGACGGCGGAATTCCGCTTATAATCGCGCGTAGACACCAGCCGTAAGGGCCCTGCCAATGTATGAGCGCTACCAGTTTGCCCGGTTTTGCCGCATCCGCTTAGTCGGTGCAGCGCTGATTGCAGTGGCGCCAATTTTGGTGCATGGGCAAGCAGGCCCGAGTTATCAGGTCTTTGTATCCAACGAGAGATCGGGGGATGTCACTGTCATCAACGGCAGCGACTTCAAAGTCGCCGGCACCATTACCGTTGGCAAGCGTCCACGAGGGATTCAGGCGAGTCCCGACGGCAAAACGGTCTATGTGGCGATGAGCGGCACACCCATCGCGGCCCCGCCGCAGCTGGATGCCCATGGCAATCCGATTTTCAAGAGGAAAGCGGACGACGACGATGACGACAGCGCGAATTCCGACAAATCCGCCGACGGCATCGGAGTCGTCGATGTGGCGCAAAAAAAACTGACAGGTAAGATTTCCGCAGGTTCCGATCCGGAAGAGTTTTCCCTCAGCAAAGATGGCACTCGGCTGTACGTTTCAAATGAAGACGTAAAGACAGCCAGCGTGATCAACATTGCGACGGGCAAAGTGGAACACATCATCCTGGTGGGGCAGGAGCCTGAGGGGGTTGCCACAACGCCCGACGGAAAGCAGTTCTACGTTACCTGCGAAGCAGGGGGTGAAATCTTCATCGTCGATGTCGCGACATACAAGACGGTCGGAGAATTCAAGGTTAACGTTCGCCCGCGCAGCGTGGATTTCCTGCCCGGAGCCGGCATAGGATTCATTCCATCGGAGTCGTTCGGCCAACTGAACGTGATCGACACGGTGAATTATAAAGTCCTAAAGATCATAGCGCTGCCCGAAGGATCGCGACCGGAGCGCGTCAGAGTGGCGCCCAACGGCCGGAAAGTCTACGTCAGCAATGGCCGCGCCGGCACCGTGTCCGTGCTCGACAGCCACACCTACGAACTGCTCGACTCAATAAAGGTGGGAACTCGTCCGTGGGGAATCGTGATTTCGCCGGACGGAAAATATCTTTACTCGGCGAACGGACCGTCCAACGACGTCTCCGTGGTGGATCTGGCGACCGATAAGGAAGTTGCACGCGTCAAGGCGGGTGCGAGTCCTTGGGGGATTGCTATCGTGCCGAATGCACACTGAGTGACGCGCGCGCGCTCGATCGGCGGCACCACTGGGATGCTTTCCAGGTTTCGCGCGCAAGTCATTTTCCGATGCTAAATGCCTCCTGCGCGGTAATGCTTCGAGTGAAACCCTCTTTGTAGGCCTTGGCGCGCACAATGGCTGCACCTGTGAGCGTGATGGGTTTTTCGTAGCGGTTATCTGACGTACCCGGCACGCTTCCGTCCAAGGTATAACGTATGTCAGCACCCGGTTCGCTTTCATGCAATGAGATCTCTATCGGGCCGTCATACGTACCGCCCGCAGGTGAGATCACCGGGGGATCCAAGACAGAACGCCCCGGCATGCTGGTAATCCACTCGCGCATCAGTGTCACGCCCCTTTGATCAATCGTTTCGCGCGCCAGTGGTGGCATCTTGATATCGCCTACGGTATTCATGCGCATGTATGCGATGGAGCGCCAGATGTCGTGGGGCGAGATAATTTGCGGCCTGTCAATTCCCTGGTCGATTAGCACTGGACCATCGATGAGTTCCTGCTTCTCAAGCGGCGTGTCATAGCGGGCATCGAAATAGGCGACGGTGCCACCCGGGCGGTGGCACTGAGCGCAGTTTGCGTCGAGATACGAGCGAGCCCGGTCGACCAAGGTGCGGGTTCTATCATCAGCAGCTGCGAGCTTCGGGAATTGCGCCACATCCTCATCCTTAAGGGCCGGCGCGAAAAGCCCCAGATGGTTCCATGTACGTAGCTCGTTATCCGTGATTCCGGATGGGTAGGTGAAAGCCCGATTCATTTGGCGCGCTTTAACGCCGAGCACGCCGCCGGCGTTCGCATTGTGACAATCCAGACAGTCCTTCCGGCTCGGGAAATACCAGGTCTGCTGTCGCACTTCTCCCGTCGCAGTTTTTACGGGGATCTCTTCGGTCACGCTCGTAGTGAGGAGATCTGCATCACTATTGTCCGCCCTCCATTTATAAACCACTCCGTACACTCCGCCGGCGCTGTCCCGCACGAGGATGCGTGTTTCGAGCCGGCGTTTGATGTTAGGGTCACGTTCATCGGTCGGCAACGCAAAAGTCTTCACGAATACCGTGCCTTGCGGGAACCTCCATTCGCCCGTGGGCGAGAACTGTATCTTTGCGCTTGGGACGGCAGCCCAGCGCGACTTGCTGGCGCCATCGGACCAGAAGGCCACCACGAGATCGTACGGAATCAATCCCGTGGCGGGAATCAGATTACGTACGTCGTCGAATGCGCCGGTCTGCGAAAGAAGCGGCGGGAACTTGCCGTTCGCGAGGCGTGGCATGCGCAAGAAAGGTTGTGGCGCAATTCGAGCCGTTATGCCATACGGGAGCCGCTCAGTCTTGGGCTCCGCTCGTATTAATTGCGTCATGCCGAGCGCGACAACGACAAGTACCAACGCAGATATTCCGCGGTCGGCAGCTGCTACTGCAAGTCGTGACCAAACGCGTGCGCGGTGGTCGAAGCTCTTATCCATCCAAACCTTCAATCTTTACCCTTTCTTAAAGCGCGCTGTTTCTAGTTCAATCGAGAATCGCTCAGTGGCAAGGGGTCGCGACATGCTCTGGTCAATTCGAACCGCGCTGCCGACAACGCGCAATACTATGCCGGAATGGTCTGCGCGTTGCATCGCGCTGTGCGCGGCTGGCGCGGGGCGTGCCGAGAGCCCGCTTCGCGGAAGCGAGAGCGGGCAGCAAGCGAGGATAATGCGCAGGTCGGGCACGAGCATCACGCCGTAAATATACGCCGAGAGCGCCAACCTGGCGCAGATCAGCCGGGGAAGCAGCACTCCGCGACAACGATCGAATGTGCTGACAGCCGGGACACAACGCGAAATGTCCCGCAACTGCTCGTTCGCCAACGCCGACAACGTGCCCACCCGCGCAAGAGATGTACGATGACATCCAGTCAATCGACTAAGTAGGGGCATTTTCCCCGATCTCAGCGGTGCACCGTTCATTTGGCGACTGCATGGATCGTGGAAGACAGCCGTGGGTACTCAATGAGCTCGACTCGGCGAACCAGCGGCGCAGCGCGCTCCGCGCGCGAAGCCTGCAAGGTATCGGCGGCGTGTCGTTGCCACGCGCGGAGCAGATTAGGCGCCCGGAACTCCAGCGCAATTCGCGCCGACGGGTTATAATTCGTGCGCGCCGTCCCTTCGATTCAGTGTGCTTTTCTAAATTCCTGCGGCGCTTTCTTTCGAAGATTAGGATCCCAAAGTGCGTTAGTGTTGCCGAACGCTCTCAGGAAAAATTCCCGTTCTTAAGTAAAAAGCCGTATGGCGCTGGCGCGAGCCAGGAGAGGGCCTTGGACACATGACGTTGCGGGTGCGCTTAATCGTTCTGGTCGCATTCGTGCTGCTCATCAGCGTTTTGTTGGGAGGCATGCTTGCGTGGTGGCATGCCGCGCAATCCGCACGCGAGGAAATGCAGGCTGCACTCCTGTCCGGCGAGCATCGCGTGCGCGACTCGGTGCAATATCTTCCGGAAGTCGCGGACCGCGAGGGCGACCTGCGCCACCTGATCGCAACGTTCAATGGCGATCGGCATGTGCGCGCCACGCTTCTGAATGAACGCGGGGAAAGCGTCGCGCACTCCGTCCTCTCTACGGTCCTGCATCCGACTCCGGAGTGGTTCTTTAATCTCCTGGGAGTACGGCCTTCTGCGAGCTTGATATCGGTCGGGCCGACTGTTGCCGAAGAAACAATTTCACTTGAAACGGATCCGCACAATGAAGTGAGCGAGGTATGGATTGAGTTTCGCGACGGTATGCTCATCGTGATCGTCTTTTGCATCCTGAGCTTTGCGATCATTTATTGGACAGCGGGGCGCAGCTTGCGCCCGCTCGAGACGTTATCCGCCGGTTTTCGTACGATCGGCGCAGGTGATTACGGAACGCGCGTGGCAGAGGGCGGGCCGCCGGAAGTCGAGCATCTGGCGCGCGCGTTCAACATCATGGCCGAGCGCCTGGGTGCGCTCGAGGAGCGCAATGAACGCTTGCATACTCAGTTATTGACCATTCAGGAGGAGGAGCGCGCGGATTTGGCTCGGGATCTGCACGACGATGTGGGCCCGTTCCTGTTTGCCGTCAATGTTGACGTTGCGCGCATCGCAGATGTCGCCGAACAGCTCGGTGAGGCGGAGATTCTGGAGCGTGGCCGCTCGATCCGCGAAGCGGTTAGTCACATGCAAAAACATGTCAAGGCGATCCTCGGCCGTTTACGCCCCACTGGTGTGAGCGAAATCGGCCTAGCCCAGGCGGTGGAAAATCTCGGTGTCTTCTGGCGGCGCCGCCACCCCCAGATCTCAATCGAGTTTGATGTGGGCGCGCCGAATGTCAGTTTTGGTAATGTTGTCGACGCGACCCTTTATCGCCTCATTCAGGAGAGCCTAACGAACGCAATTCGGCACGGGCGGCCGCGCACCATAAAGGTAAGCATCATGACGCAAGCTGGCGGCGACATGGTGCTGCAAGTATCTGACGACGGCGTGGGCCTCGCCGCATCGACGGAGCGAACGGGTTTTGGACTTGCTGGAATGCAGGAGCGCATCAGCGCCTTGGGTGGGACGTTGAGCGTGCGCAATCACGTTGACGGCAAGGGCACGAGCGTTACGGCTCGCGTGCCACGCCAAGAACCGGCGATACCAGAGACGGAAATCGAGTCGTGAAGGTTCTCGTTGTGGACGATCACGCCGTCGTGCGAGACGGCCTGCGGCGCCTGCTGGTGACGCTGCCAAACGTCGAGATCTTTGACGCGGCGACGGGGCGCGAAGCCTTGACCTTCGTACACGCTCAGCAGCCCGATCTCATCCTGCTCGACCTGCATCTGCCGGGGATCGGCGGCATTGAGCTCTTGCGCCGGCTCATCAGCATGCGCCCCCAAGTACGCATTCTGGTTTTCAGCATGCACGCGGAAACCATGTATGCCGCACGCGCGCTGCAGGCCGGCGCGCGCGGCTACGTGAGCAAGAACGCAAGCCCCGAAGAGCTGCATATCGCGCTGAACCGCGTCATTGAGGGCGGACGGTACGTGGAACGCGAGATCGCGCAGGAGCTTGCCGTTCATGGCCCGGTCGACGCCGATCCGTGGAATCGGCTGACGGAGCGCGACTTGGAGATTTTGCGGCTCTTGAGCGAAGGTCGCAGTCTTGCGCAGATCGCTGGAGCGATCGGCGTCAGCTACAAGACCGTTGCAAACATCTGCACGCAGATCAAGGCCAAACTCGGCGTCACGCGCACGGCTGATCTGGTGCGCCTATCCATCGAGATGGGAGTGTCCTAATGGTGTGTGCCGGAGCCGCGTCGAATCCGCCGATGCAGCAGCAGAAAGAATAGCGCTGCCAACCCCACCGTCCAGTGGCCGAGCGACACTGCGGCACGAAACGCATCACTGCCGGCGTAGTAGAGAAGGTAGCCGGTGAGCACCAGCCAGATGTAGATCGCGAGCAGCACCAGTCCCGAGCGACGCTGCCGGCGCCACGCCCAGCGCCCTCCCACGTGCGCCACCGACAGGAATCCGAGGAGCCATAGCGAGGCAAAGGCGAAGGCGCCATGCGCGCGCAGCCACCATTGCTCGAGCGGATTCGCGGTGAGGCCGAATTCTCCGGGGTGCCTGAGGAAATCATGAAAGACGAGCCACAGGAGACCTGTGACCCATACGCCAAGCACGATCGGCCAGACGAGGTAGCGATGCCGGGTCATTGCAACGCACCGACCGTGCGCCATCCGGATCCAGAATAAGCCGGATGATGTACGTGGGCGACGGCGCGGAAGCGGCGCAGCACGGGTATTGCTCGCGCCTCGTCTGCCAGCACAATTTTGGTCAAGGCATCGGCAATCACGCAGCGGCCGGCCAGGACCGAAACTGTAGTGCGCGCGTCAAGCGCGCGCCGGGCCCGACCATTGACGTGGCAGCTGACCCATTCTCCGGCATGAAAACGGCTGGAGCTTGCGCCGCAGCTCGATGCCAACGCGCCGGTGCGAAGCTCCAGCACCGGCAGAAAACCCGCCGGGGGTTCGGCCGTGCGGATCACGACATGTTCAGCCTCCGAGCCCACGATGCGCAGGTCGCCGCCCGCGTTGACGCAGGCCGAACCGATGCCGCTGGCATGCAGGGCCGCCACTGCGCGATCCACCGCGTAGCCTTTGGCAATGCCGCCAAGGTCAATCCATAGGGGACGCCTGAAGAACACCTTGCTCCCGCGCCGCAACTCGATATCACGAAAGCTTACCTGCGGATCGGGGAGCGCATCGGCGTTGGGGGAGGCGAGGAGACCCCATTCGACGAGCGTACCGCCTATGCTGGCGTCAAATAGTCCCTGTGAGAGCTGCGCCATGCGCGCGGCCCACGCGAGTACGCGAAAGGTATGCGGATGGACCGCGACCGGAGCCCGCGCGGCGCCGCGGTTCACGCGGCTGATGTCGCTCGCATGCTCGTGGAAGCTCATCAGCCGATGAATTTCAGACATGGCGGCGAAAGCGCGGTCAATGGCGCGCGCGGCTGCGCGCGGCGCGGCGCCGCGCACGCGCACAGCGACCACGGTGCCGAGGAGCGGCCGCGCCCGCTCAATGCTCGGGGGCGGCGAGCACGAGAGCATAGGTCGCGAGCAGTCGGCGCACGCCGTCGGTGATATGGCCGCAGGAAAGCGTCGCTCCGGAAATATTCTTGATATCGCCATTCAACTGCAGCGGCGAACCGTGGTGCTTGTCGACGAACTGGCGCCGCCACGCCGGCAGATGCACTTCGCCGCCGTAGCTTTCGTGATAATCGAGAACTTCCAGCTGCCGTACCACGCCGTTCGCATCGAGCGCGAGAGCATAGTTGATGAACTCATGTTTGCCGATCACCTGATCGAGCAGAAACCAGCCGCCGGCATCGTCGCGCCAGGCGCTCAGCTGCGGGTTCGTGACTTTGACGCCGGAGTCGCTCTCGATGGCCTGCGTCTGCGCCGCGGTCAGCGTGCGAAAATCGCGAGTCAGCACGTGACCCTCGAACATGAGGGTCTGCGCCTGCTCTACAGTCAGGTAAGTAACGGCATAGGCGGGCGCGACCAGCGCGAATGGGGAGAGGGGAATCAACAGCAGCCGCGCCTTCATGGTGCTAAAAATTCAGGCCCAGCCCGAGATCGTAGCGACTGAAATCCGTGTTCACCTGGAAGGATTGATAGTCGACCTTCAACACCAGGTGCGGTCCCAGGTAGTAATTTGCGCCAAACGTCCAGACGCGGTCGAAGCGCTGCGGCCAGTAGCCGTAGTCGCCGGGCGCTGCGGATACCGGCACGAGGCCCGTCGGCACCACAGGCCCGCTCACGCCTTCATAGCTTGCACCCATGTTGTAGTGTTCCCAGCGCACGAAGGGTGCGAACCGATAGCCGCCGCGATTCCAGGCGGTGTAGGCGACCTGCCCATAGTATCCCAGGAATGATGACGGAATCGGATTCGGGGAGCCGGGGTTTTCGGCATTGATCGCTGCGAGATTGGTGATGGCACCATGTGCGTACAGCGCCGAAATGTCGAAGTTGCCGGGCATCCAGCGGGCATGCGCTTCCCACAGCGTGAGGTGCTGATCGTCGGGAACGGGGGCATTGGGCGGGGCGGGGACCGTCGCTAGCTTGCCGTTGAAGATGCTGGCGCCGACCTTCAGTCCCGGCACGCCGTTGTAGTTGAGCGCCAAATACTGCGCCAGGTGCTGTCCCTTCGCGAGCGCCAGCTCCTGATGCGTGGCCTGCAACGGCGCGACGTCGTTGTCCTCCAGGTCTAGTGCGGTGACATATTGGGGAAACTCGGGAGCGAAGTTCCACTTCGAGAGGTCCTGGTCGCTCGTGATGCCTGCGTTCCACGCAAGCCCGAATTCGGTTTCGCCGTGCAAGGCTGCGCCGCCTTCACGCCAGGTGCTCGGGATGATCAGCGTCTCGACGAAATTTCGTTGCACGCCGTAGAAATTGGTCGGCTCGTGGAATTCGTTGAGAAGCCCAAAGGGCATCAGGATGAGCCCGGCCCTCACGCCCACCTGGTCGCTGAGCAGCCGGTCGATGTAGAACTGCTCGACCTCGAATTCACCCACGTCGTTGGCGGAGGATACGGCATGCTCAATTTCGTACTCGGAATTAAAGAGGGTGCGCTCATCGAACTTGTAGCCAATGCCAAACACGGCGCGCGCGAGGTCAAACTCGGTGCGCTTGGGTTCCTGTGTCGGGTGAGTGTAGTAGACCTCGCCGTAACCCCACAGGCTCAAATTATCGAGGGGCGATGACGCGGGCGCAGCAGGTGCAGCCGGCACCGCAGTGGGCGCGGGCGACGCGGCCACCTCCGCAGTCTGTACTGGCTGCTGCTGCTGCGCCGGTGGCGGCGGTGCTGCGCGCGTGGCCGCAGTTGCCTGATTTTGCGTCTTCAGTGCCTGCAGCTCGGTCTGCACGGCCTGCAGCTCCTGCGCAAGCTCTTCGACGCGACGTTCGAGTTTTTGCTCGCGCGCGTCGGCGTCGGAGGTCGCCGGATCCGCTTGGGATACGCCCGCTGCGCCGAGGGCGGCGAGCGCGAGGAGCACCCGCAAAGAAGGCTTCGTTTGGGTTTTCATGATTAGTCGGCCATGGAAGATTGGGAAGATGCCGCAACGGCTGCCTGGCACTGCTCGGGCAATGCATAGGCATCTGGATGATCGGGGTCGAATCCGTCGGTGAGGGTGCACAGAAATGTGATGATCGCGGTGATGTCGTCCGCGGTGAGCGTGGGAGCTTGTCCGCCGGCAAAGGTGGGTGGTGTATAGGGCACTTCGCCGACGTTCACATTTGCGTCGAACTCAACCGGCAGGTCGTTGTACTCGAAGCGGTCAGCAGTGCCGTCGGCCGCGAGATAAAAGCTGCCCGCGGCGACATAGGGGTTCCCGCCGGGTCCGGCGGGGACGGGATTGGGGTTATTGCCTACGTTGTTATTGATATCGCGCGTGACGTACCACTCGAGCACTTCTTCGAGCGTGCCGAATACGCCGTTGTGAAAGTAGGGTGCGGTGAGCGCGATATTGCGCAGTGTCGGCACTTTGAACTGTCCGCACAGCGACGTCGTGTCAGAAAACACCGGGCGCGGGTGCGGATCGGTGGCTGCCGGTTCGAGAGGCCCACACAGGCCAAGATCGTAGTAGGTGTATTCGGAATCCGCAGGAATATTGGCCGCGATGGGAATATAGGTGAGCGCTGCGCCGTTCACCGGACTCACCGGGTGCGGCAAATTGGCCGCGATTTTCCAGTTGCGCGGCACTCCGATGTTGTCGTACGTAAAGTCCGTGAACAGCGGGTGCTCGCTGTAACCCTGTCGCTGGCTCGGATGGCAGGCGGTGCAGTTGCCGCGACTGGGATCATTGAAGAGCGCAAGGCCGCGTTGCTCGACGCTCGTGAGCTGCGTCTCACCCGCAAGCCAGAAGTCGAACTTGCTGCTGAAGGGATGAAATGACGGGTCTTCGGTTTCATAGGCCGCGATCGCCTGGGCCATGTCCTGCAGAGCGGCTTCGGGATCGTTGAGCACATCTGCGCCGTACACGGCAATGAACTGCGCGAGGGACTTCGGGGAGTTTTGCAGTCGGGAGATGACCTCGGCGGCGTTCTGATTGGCCATCTCAAATGCCGTGACGAAGGGCTGCTCCGCCTGCGCGGCGAGGCTCGACGCGCGCCCGTCGCGAAAGAAGCCACCCGTGGCGCTGCCCGCGACAATTGTGAAAGGCGGCGTCAATGAAGCGTATCTAAGCGAGGGCGCGTTGCGCAGGCCGGGCAGGCTCATATCCGGTCCGCCGAGCGGCACCGAGAGCCCGTCGGTGGCCGCGTAGGCATTCGAGGGGACATGGCAGGTCACGCAGGCCTGCCGACCCGAGACGGACAAACTTGTGTCGCCGAAGAGCTGGAAGCCCAATTTCGCCGCGGGGGACTCGGAGCCTGCCGCAGGCGAAGAGCCGGGTTCAGCTACCCTCGCCTCGCTGTCGCCACCGCAGCCGCCCAAGCCGCCTGAGATAATCCCCGTGCACAGCAGAGCGAGCGCAGCGAAAACCGTTTGTCTCTTTGCCATCGATGCGGGCCCCGTTGCGGATATAAATGCTAATCATTCGCATTAGCATTTACAAGGCTTGGCTGACGGCTGCGCTCACGGCAACCTTGTTATGTTAAGCAGGGATTTATGTGCGCCAGCGTCCGCGGGCCGGCGCGAAATGCAGGGATAGTGGGCTTAGCGCGGTCGCCGTGTACCGTATTCTGCGGCTCTTACGCGAGCCAACCGGACGAGAGTCAACGCGGCAAGACCGAAGAGCGTAAGACCATCGAGGCCTCCGCCGCCGCCCGATGCGGGCGCCGCCGTGGCAGTCAACGTCGCCGTGCTCGCCTTTGACGTACCGGTCGAGTTGGCGCAGGTCAGCGTGTACGTGGAAGTCCCTACCGCGGTGGGGGATAGGGTTTGAGTACCGCTGGTCGCCATCGTCCCGGTCCAACTGCCGGAGGCTGCGCAGCTGGTCGCATTTACGGATGTCCAGGAGATCGTCGTCGAGCTGCCGACGGCAACGGAGTTCGCCGCGAGGGTGAGCGTCGGGGGTGCAGGCACCACCGCCTGGGTCGCATTCAAAGTGACCGTGCTCGCCGTTGATACACCTGCCGAGTTGGCGCAGGTCAGTGTGTACGTGGAGGAACCTACCGTGGTTGGCGACACCGTCTGAGTGCCGCTCGTCGCGAGCGTACCGCTCCAGCTGCCGGAGGCGCTGCAATTTGCCGCATCGACGGACGACCAGGTGATCGTCGTGGATTTGCCGACGACGACCGATGTCGCGGCGAGCGTGAGCGCCGGCGGACCGGGCACGAGGAGCGCGAGCGCCGCGTCGGCCTGGATGAAGCCGTAGCCGGAATTGAAATTCGGTGTCGTACCACTCATCGGCAGAGCGCTATCGCGCAGCGCCGTATAGATTTGCGTGGGTGTGTCAGCCGCATTCGCCTGCAGCATCAGGGCGGCGATGCTGGCCGCGTGCGGTGTGGCAGCGGAGGTGCCGAAAAAATTCGGATATTTGGGGTTGTTCTGGCACTCGCTGATGGAGGTATTCAACAATCCGTTGGATCCAGTTATGCCACCCGCGGCCAACGTGAAGCCGAGAAAAGTATCGTTGCCGCCGTCGGGAGCGACGAAATCCGGTTTCTGCCGAACGACCGGGGTGGCGAGCGCATTACCGGAGGTATCGAAGAGAATTGGTGCGCCACCTTCGGATGAGTAGCTTTCCAGCGTCGCCGGAGTCGTCCCGCACCGCGGTGTCTTGAAATAGAATGCCGCGCCCACCGCCGCAGCTCCGGCTGCACCCGGGTGTCCCTGCAGCGTCGCGCTATGGGTCGCAAAGGATGTGATTGAACTTCCCAGACCATCGTCCTCGACGGCGACGATGATCCGATGGGGTTGGGCCGGGGCATTCGCAAGGCCCACGACGATGCTCAAATTCTGCTGCAGACTGGGGCCGGCAGCACTGGCCGGATTCCCGATTATCATGATCTGGTAGGGATCAATGCCGGTTGCATTTGCGCCTGAGCAGCTGACCGGGTCTCCGTCGTAATCGGTGATGGTGTCGCTTCCGGTGCCGCCCGTAATGCACACGTCAATCTCGCTCGTCGCCCCGCCACTGTCAGGCGCGCCCGTGACATACGGCTGATCCCACTCCACCACCACCGCAACGAAATCACCCGGCGGAATAGGCGGAATCGTCACCGGCAGGGCGGTCGTGTTGGTCGCGCCGGAGGTATCAAAGTTGAGGAGATATTCCCCCGCATTCGGTCCGCTCGTGGCAAGAGTGCTGAAGACGGGATTCGTGTTCTCATAGCTAAGTGAGCTGTCGTTGCCCGCCGCCGAAAAGTACGCCACGCCCTGCGCCTCGACCGCGTCGACAGCCTGAGCGACGATCCCGTCCTGGAAGAAGGGCTCATCAAAATAGCCGACGTCATCGCCAATGACTTTGGCACCCGCCGCGGCGAGCTTGCCGATGCCACTGGCAAAATCAGCCTCGCTGTTTTCCGCCGTATAGAACGCGAGGCCCGCGCCGGGCGCCACGTCGTGGACGACCTGCAGCATGGCGCGTCCCTCATCGCCAAAAGGAACCTGCACGGGTGCCCCGTAGTTCAAGCAGTCAGCTTCCGCGAGAACATTGACGTTGGGGGGCAGAGCGCCGGTCGCGACGTCGGTCGCGTAGTCGGCGGTAAAGCCGTTATAGGCGTAGCCGCTGTACCCCGAAACCGGCACGCCATTAGCGGGCACCGCGTACACGGCGTAGCAGTTGAAACTGTCGGACAGCATCCCGACGGTAATGCCGGCGCCGGTAAGGCTGGGGTAATCGGTGCGCACCACGTCGCTGCGCTGAGCGTAATCGCCCTGCGATGTCACCGCGCCGGTGCGCGCGCGCGGCATTGCGGCGCGGATGGCCAGGAGTTCAGTGCGGCCGGCTGCGGCTTCGATCTCATTGATCGGCAACCATCCACCGACGTCATTGGAGTACACCGCCGCGCGCTCCAGTCCAAGCCCTTCGAGCGCTGCTTTCAACTGCTGCGGATTGCCACGCGCAGTGGCATCGATGAGAACCCGGGGCGTAGCGGTCGCGCCACTTTGCACGAAGCGCGCTGCGGGACTGAGCGCGTGCAGGTCCGCGAGCAGGTGCTCTGGGCGCGCGAGTGCCGCGTGGCGCGTCAGATCCGCAAGTATCGAGTCGAGTTTTCCTGCGGTAGCGCTATGGCGCTGCTGCGCACTGCGGCTGCCGATGACATACAGCCGTGACGTGCCAGGAGCGACATTCGGCCGCAGGCCGTTCGGCTGCAACGCCGTTGGCGCGGAGGACGCTGCCATCGCTGTCAGCAGCGCCAAAGAGCCGATTAGGAGATAACGTGAAGCCATCCGTGGTGACCCACTTCGCACGATCAATATCGTGTTCGCATTGAATAGAGGTCTGGGAGTCTAGCAGGTCAGGAACATATAAGCGGCGCGTGTAGTTGGGCACTTAACAGTACATTTGGCGGCGTCGCCGGCAAGCGACGCGCTTTACATTTCTTTTCGAACCGCAAGTCCTGCTTATGGCCGCGGTCACGCCGCCACGGCTGGTTCCAAGCGGTTCAAATAAGGTTCTCCTGTGCGTCTCAAATGCGAAAGATCAGCACGCGCAGCCAGGCCTCGGAGGATGGCATTGTTAACTGCCGCCGCTTGAGCGCACGTGCGGCGCGAGCCGGGCGTCGCGCGGCAGCGCTGCGCACGGTAAATGGCGGCAAGTTCACGCCCGATGCAACCGCAGCGACAGCGCGCCGCCGAGGCATTTCTGCCGCAGCTTGCGGTGCGCCGGCCGGCGCGACCCCGCGCATTTGGCGCACGCGCGTCGGCGCAAGAGCGCAATTGCCGCTACGCTGGCGCTGCCGAGCGGCTACACTCGTCGCCGACACTATTACTCTCGGATTTAAGGACAATGCCTCCGCACTCCGCACCGCCGCCAGCCGCCTTTGCCGATCTCGGTCTGTCTGAGGCCGTGCTCAAGGGACTCGCCGATGTGGGCTATGAGTCTCCCTCGCCAATCCAGGCGGCAACCATCCCGGTGCTGTTGTCCGGTGCGGACATTCTGGGCCAGGCACAAACCGGCACAGGCAAAACCGCCGCCTTCGCGTTGCCGATTCTTTCGCAACTCGACCTTGCCCAGAAGGAGCCACAGGCGCTGGTGTTAGTGCCGACGCGCGAGCTTGCGATTCAGGTGGCCGAGGCCTTTCAGAAGTACGCAGCTCACCTGCGCGGCTTTCATGTGATGCCGATCTATGGCGGGCAGAGCTACATCCCGCAGCTGCACGCGCTGAAGAGAGGTACCCACGTCATCGTCGGCACTCCGGGGCGTGTAATGGACCATCTTGATCGCGGTACGCTGTCATTGAAGGGCGTGCGTTTCGTCGTGCTCGACGAAGCAGATGAGATGCTGCAGATGGGATTCGTCGACGCGATTGATTCGATCCTGAGCCAGGCGCCCAAGGAGCGCCAGGTGGCGCTGTTCTGCGCCACCATGGCGCCGCAGATCAAACTCATCGCGCAGCGGCATCTGCGCACGCCGCAGGAAATAACGATCAAGAGCAAGACAACCACGGCGACCGACATCCGCCAGCGCTATTGGGTCGTCAGCGGCATGCACAAGCTCGATGCGCTGACCCG
>Ga0302325_10010782_pt1 | contig 19756 bp, 18 predicted proteins | sample Palsa_T0_2_FD_201948 | JGI IMG/M metagenome (GOLD analysis project Ga0302325, IMG submission 201948) | Peat permafrost microbial communities from Stordalen Mire near Abisko, Sweden - Palsa_T0_2 | ecosystem: Environmental > Terrestrial > Soil > Palsa > Peat permafrost | place: Sweden: Abisko...
TCGGCGGGCAAATACCAGTTCCCATCCGTCGTCTCCCATTTTTGCCATTTCGTCACCGAGACGCTCATCTGATGGGGAATCAATCGTGTACTCCCATTGAGGCGGCTTCTTGAACTCTCCAAAAAACGGTGCGCCGATCGCAACCAGTATTAGCACGATGATTATCGCTCCCTGATTGTGCGAGATGCTCTTTGGGCCAGGCGTCGGCACTACTTTCCACGCTGGGGTCATCGTCGATTCGCTCGGCAGAGGAGACTTACTTTTCGTGTCTCCGGAAGACTCCGCGCGCTCGAAAACAGTCGCCACTAGCAACCCCATTTCTCTCGCTTGTCGCTCGGCATCCTTCTCATTGGCCGCCGAAATAATCACGGTTCGTTCATCGCCGCTTTTCTTGTCCGCGCCCGTCACTGAATATTTCATCGCGCCGCCTTTTGAAGTCCGTAGGTTACAAATACCCACGACCGGATTTATGGGCAAAGAAACGCATTATTTGCGACAGTTCAACTGTTTTTCATCTAACCAATCCCGGCGAAGTCCCGCCGGCCCCGGCCGACTTATTCACTTGCGAAAGAGCACAATCTACCGATTAGTCCATGCCGGAATCGAACACAGCGATTTCCGTTCATCTATCAGGGTATCCGCCGCCGAGCGGCACAAAATGCGGCACGCTTTGCGCGATGGCGTGATCGTTTCGCCTGCCGACCGCGAATGAGTAAGATGAATTCTCCAGCGGCATTTTGGATTGGCGAGTGGCAAAGATGGCTGCGTATCCGATTAGCTGCGCACGGAAACGGTGAAGAATGCCTACGCTATCTGAAATGGCTGCGCGTTGCCTCGCGATCCTGTCAGAAATCGAATCTGTTGATTCAAGATTGGGCAAGATAATTGATCCCATGGGAACACCTCCTTCCCGTCATCCCGACGAGCGAGAACGACAGGCGCAAGCTGAATACAGACGAATCTGCCAAGAGAATCGAAGAAAAGAGGAACCGCTCAAGGCAGAGCGAAAAGCACTGCAAATTGAATTTGGGCAATATGCGCGTGGACTTGCCGGAGAGGCACAGCGACAGCAGGTGGTAGACTGGACACCAGTGATACAACTCGCGACGCATTGGGATTGGTCTAGAGACTTGGAAAAGGCGAAAACGAGCATCGTCCATTTGGGCGCACTCCTTCAAAAACCACCTACCAGTGCCGAGCCTATTACCTCGATCAAGTATCAGCCAATGACCCCAAATGAAGCATTTATCGAAAGCCTCCGTGCTTCCGATGGCCAACCTCGCTTTCCAAGCCCGTCATTTGTTAATTCCAACGTGCGAGAACAGGAAACAGAGAAACCACCCAATAACAACCCCCAAAAAAAGGGTAAGTATCACGCCAGCGATGAATGGAAGTTCGCCGGTTGGATCGTCACTGGTTCCCTTGCACTTATCTTCTATTTCTGGTGGGCGTTTATAGGTAATTTTGCGGAACATCTTAATGACCCCTTATTCAAATATGGTTGCCTGCCAACATTTGTCCTGTGGGCCGGGCTTTCCATGTTTGTGACTTGTAAGATTCCTTTCGGAAAGGGGTGGGTGTTCTCCGGCTGGCTGGCATTTTTTCTTGTTGTTGTTTTGGGATTCTCGATTTTCTTCGCGTATTCGAGAGGAGACGCCTCCATGTTTTTGACCAATCACAGGGCAAAAGTCATCTTGGCGACCATCGTCACGATAATTTTTGTGCCTCCGTGCATATTTCTCTGGTATCAGGCATTGCGATCCGCCGCCGTTGGTAGCGACAGCAAGCCGTCCATACAATCGCCAGAAAAGATATCGCCGTCCATCGACGTTCACGCGGCGACGATTCCGACGCCGCTGGCGACCGCTGCCCCCACGACTCAACCGAGCAATCCCACGCCGACCACCACTCCATCTACGGTGCCCGTCAAACCAGTCACTCAGCCCTTGACTCTTAAGGAGCTTTTCGACACCGACTTTCCGACTGGCAGTGTGAGTAACGAATTGACCATGAAGTCCGCAAAGGATGGCACGGTTTTCAAGATTCCATATCGTGTCGTGACTGATTTCACCGCTCGGACCAAATTTATTGCGTTTTATGTTCCAAGCTCGGCCAACACGTTTGATATTTGTTGCGCGCTTCCCCAACAGATTCAGACTGTATTCGACGCCGTAGAGAAGTCCATCGAGATAACGGCGACCGATCCGGGTAATGCGCCAACGTCCCTTAAGGAATTGGTTTTCACGGGAAGGATTTTTATATATTGCGAGGATAGCCTTTCCCATCAGCAACTCGCAACGATTCAGTCCGTTTTTTCCCAGAATAAAGCCGAGGTGCAATTCAGGGATCAAACATATTGGATTCTGCATTGCAACGACAAACGCGAATTGCCTGATCGATCCGCCCCCGAACTCCCCCCTTTGAACCCGACACCGACGACCAAGTTGAGTGATGGGCGAACCATCGTTAATGTGTCGGCTGGATATCTCTGCGGGCTTTTTAATGGCCAATTGAACAATAAGGGCCAAAAGCTTGTTGCGCCTTTCATTGGCAAGATGATAAAAATTTCTGGAACAGTCCAAGAGATTCTGGATAGTTCCACTCAAATCGCTGTGTTTGTAAAAGAAAACGCTTCCGACGTTGTTGTCGATCTTTATTTTTCTGTTAACTGGCGCGACAAAATCGACATCGTAAAAAAGGGAGACAACATCACGGTAGTCGGTGAAATTGAAAGTGTGCGACATGCACACGGCATGGACCTCATAAAATGCGAGTTGACTGACTCCTAGCGCGGCGGCCCGAGCTTCATCCCGTTCGCCACCTTCCCCCCCATGATGCGTTCGACCATCGCCAACGCCGACTGGCTGGCCAGCGCGCCACGTCAGAATCATCGCCAAGCTGAACGGAGTCGCGTTGGCAGGGACGATGAAATGTGCTGGCGGTAATCCGGGGGGAGCGCTCATATCTGCCTCATCGGTGTCGAATAGTCCGCAAAGGAACCGAACATCATTTGTTTTCGTTCAACCATCGCCGATCCGCTGGCCGAAGTGGCCAAAAGCGGCACATTTTCCGGCACACGCGGAGCGAAAAAGCCGGGTTCGGCGGACAAGACCGAACCTCGGCAATCCCGCGATCCCACCGTCAGTTTCACCGGAGAGTCGCGTCAATCGTGGAACGCCCACAATGAACCGGGTGCGTTAGCCCGGCGGAAATATCAAAACCCGCCCGGCGATCCCATGCAAGAATTCCGAGCGGGTCGGAGTCCCGCCGCCGCCATCGTGTCTGACCACGCGGCGGCGCGGGATATGGATTACTTCATCCGTCGAGTAACGACTTGATCGTCGCCCCCAACGTGGTCAGGTCCGCCTGAATCCGGCCCGACGCTATTTCCAGGCTTTCAACGATGCTGAAATTGGCGTTATAGAGCCGGTCGAGTTCCGCGATTTCCTTTCGGGCTGGGGCAAGCTCCAAAAGACGCGCCTTGGCCTTATCCATATTCCTCCGCGCAGCGTCCGCGTTGGCATCGTGGTCAGCCTTTTTCCGTTTGAGTTCATCGAATTGGCGGACGCACCGCAGGTCGGCAATCAACTGATCGTCAGTTTTCCCCAGCGCCATCATGGCGATTTCCTTATCGACGGCGGACATTGGCTCGCCGCGCAACATGCGCCGATAAGTTTCCTGTGCTCGCTCGCGCCGTTCGGCCCGAAGTTGGAGTAGATCGTCAATGCCGCTGGTCGCTATCGTTATTTGTTCCATAGGATTGCTCCTGTTTGAGAAAAAGTTTTCCGCCGAACATCGGCGGCAATTATCTTGCTCTCGCCTGCTCCATCATTTGCGTCATCGCCGCTTTGGTTTCAGCATTCACGCGATCTACGTCGCCGAAATGCTTTTCCTGCATAAGCCGCGTCACTTCGTTCACTCCATCGGGTAAGTGAATCGGTATTGCGGATGCGGCGATCGCTCCGCCCATTCCGCCAAGCTGCCCGCGCTGGGTCGCCGCGATGCTCGTGATCGCATCGTGCCACACGTTTCCGCTGGCATCCTTTGCGGCGGGTTCGATCGTTATGGAGACCGCATTGTTCAAAAAGATGTCGCGGTTTTTCTCGCCGATGATTTTGAACTTGGCGTACAAAATTCCGCTGGCGTCGATCTTGAAATCGGTGACATCGCCGAGACCAGCCCCGGCGGAATAGACGTTGTGGTTATCGTTCAGCGGAATGCGAAACCCAGCCGCAATCATTTTTTTGTCGGTTTCGTACCAATGCTCGATGCGGCTTTTCGGAAAATCGAGGGTTTGCCCGGTGAGCGAATGACTGCCGTGGAAAGGGCGGGCCACCTCGCGCCAATAGTTGAATACGGGTTCTCCGCTTTCGGTCCCCTGACTTTCCAGCGTCGGGGAAGATGAAGCGTTGATCGGGAAGACAAGCGCCCGCGCACTCAATTCCAAGTTTCCGCCGGTGTGCGCGTCACCAGCGGCCAGGCCAAACATTCGCTTTTGACAATCGAGCGTCGCCTGATTCGCGTTCAGCATCGGCGGAAGTGACGACAATTCGCCGTTCCGCATTTCCGCATGATGCGGATGCCGGTGGATGCTGTCCGGCCGATTCACGTTCATTTTCAAGGTCTCCAAATCAAAATGCCGGTCAATCATTTCCAGCAAATCACGCAACGTGGTTTCAACGCGATCATCCATGATTTCCAGGGCGGCGGTCGTTTTGCCGAGCCGGTTGTAACTCGCGTCCTGAATCGCCTCCTGTAGCTTCACCAGCGGCGCGATAAGTTGCGGCAAGCCGCCAAGTTTGTTTCTCCAATCTTTTTCCGTTGCTACGCTCATTGGTTCATTCCGTTTCTGCCGGTTCCCCGGCGGTAAAATTATTTTCAATCGACGTGATCGCGCTCGGCAGCAACGCGCCGCCGCATGCGCTGCAAATATAAAAGCCATCCTCGCGGACGCGATGCGGCGGTCGGCCTTCGCATCCGCAAACCGAATCGTCCGATTTCCATTGCGGCACTTCCGAGTCGGGGTGTGGCTCGTATTTACGGGCATCGCCAACCCGGTCCAGCGCTTCCAAAAACGAATTAACCTTGTCGTCAAGATTCATAGGATTCCCTTCTCTCTCGCGCGACTGAAAATAAATTCGATCGCGCTGTCAACGTCCGGCGAGCTTGTTCGACCGCAACCACGATCCAGAATTTCACGCGCCGCCGCGATCCTGTCAGACCATCGGGCGCTTACGTCCTCCATGCACTGGCGCATGATCTCCACAGCGCGGTCGATATCCTCGGCTTTCAGCGCGGTATCCAGACGTTGACGGAATCGACCAGGAGGCGCGCCGCTGCCCCCACGCCAGCCCACAACGAATCGACCATCAGGCCCGCGACCGTTGCCGCCCGGCTCACCATCACGAAATGGATTGTCTTCGCCGTTCATAAGTCGATCGCGTTCGGATTACTGGTGCTCGGTTCCAAAGATATTGAACCGTCCGACACCTTGGGGACCACTTCCCTATGGTCCTCGCACTTTAACTTACACTGTCTAAGCGCAAATTTCAGAAGTTTCCGAAGTCTCAATATCGCCGGAATATCGTCGGGAAGCGGGCGAAATTCGAGAATGAACCGCTGATCGCTCACGCCTTCACCGCTCCCAATTCGAGCTGGCCAATGGGGGGCGTCTGTAGCAGCTTTGCAGGCCGTAGCACCGTCTCCCACAAAGTTTTCTCTATGCGCGCGTATGTAGAAACTTTGGTGGAAGCAGTGATACGCGGGGACAATCTGCTACAAGAATCTTCGCCGTTGCACAAAAACGCAGTTATGCGGTTTTTCACTTGTCCCCCAATCGTCTTAATCGCACGCCGAAAAACCCGCGCAGTGTTACAGAAACGTTGGTTGATGGATGCCATTGATGGCCGTCCTGAACCCCCGCAATTTGGCGCATCGCGTCGAAAAGGGCGTTGCGGGTCATCGGTTGTTTTTCCCCGGTGTTTGTGCAGTAGGACAGGTAATCCGCCACAAGATCATTTCGCGAGAGTTTGAATTCCTGATCCTCTGCCGTGGCGTTGGGGTCGATCGCGCCGAGCACGAGCCGATCCTTGATGAAATCCCCCAGGGGGTCGGATTCGTTTTTATATTCCTCGGTCGCATCCGTCACTTCTTTCGGTGGACTCATCTTCATTCCGCCTTTGACGAAATCCTGATAGCCCCGAATCATCCATCCGAGGATCGCCGGCCATTCTAGCACCAGCTTTTGAACCATGTCCCCGATTTGATTCTCCTTGGGTATCTCGAATGTGAACGGCACTAACTTGATCCGCCGCCAGATTGCATTTGTCTTTTCGTGGATAACCGGCCGGTTGTTGGTCATCAGAATCAGCTTGAACCAACGCGGGAATGTGACGAAATCCTGATAGAGATAACGCCCCTTCATCCAAGTATCCCCGGTCATCTTTTTTACAAGCTGGATTCGCAGTCGTGAATCCTTCTCCGTTTCGCTGGCGACCACGAGCCGAGTTCCCATCAAATCCATAAGCTCGGTCGGATGTTCCGACGTCCCATTGGCTCGCAACGTCAAAAGGGAATCAGGCGCGACTTTGGCGTAATCCCCCAGAATTCCGGTCGCGGTTTCCAGAATGACATTTTTCCCATTCGCGCCGCCCCCGTGGAAAATCCACATCTCCTGAACGGATGAAATGCCGGTCAGCGCCAGCCCAAAGATTCTCTGAACGTAGGAAATCATCCCCGCGTTGTTTTTGAAGCTCGTATTCATAACCTTGTCCCATTCGGGACACGGACCATTCGTCGGGTTGACGGCCGCGAATTTGGTTATCAAATCTTCCCGCCGCGACTCTCGGAATTTTCCGCAGTCGTGAAAATCGACCACACCGCCAGGACAGCCCAATAGCAGCGGATCGGCGTCCAATTGTTCAGGCAAGACGACTACGCCCCGTTCAGTGCGAGCGTGTTTGATCGCCGCTTCAACTTTCCCAGCCCGTTCAGACTCGATTGCGAAAGCGAGAATTTCGCGCCGCTCGTTTGGGTCGGCATCCGGCAGTAGCTCCCACAATCGCCGGGCTTGTTCCTTCGCGAACATTTGGAGAATGCCAATGTCGTCAATGATCCAGCGCTTGCTGCCGTCGAAATTCCATATGAGCCACCTGTCCAGTTGCGGGCAATATCGAATGTCCCCCTTGTGCCGCCCGACCAGCCGTTCCGCATTGCCGCGCTCTGTTAAATACGCGGATTCATTCGGTGGACGGTGTCGCGGTTCCCGCCTTGGCGTCGTCTTGGTCTGTTTCCGGCGAAGCTCCATTCTTTCCATGACCATTTGGGATATCGCGGCCGCCATGTCGGGCTTGCCAAGTAGACGGGCTGCATCGGTGCCGTATTTGTCGCGGGATTTTGCAACTGTCGCGTCGATCCGATCCGAGTAAATCAGCTTTCCGCCCCGTAGCAGGTCGAACGATCCGCTGCACCGGCCGTTCGCGTTCGCGATATGATCGACAAGTACAATTGGATCTTCCGGCGGTGTGGTTTCGATGCTCATCGCGCGCCCTCCACAAGCCGTCGGCCGAAACCGTTTCCCACCAGCTTCCGCGCCTCGGATAATTTCCTGCGTAGGTCCGTCTCATCCCACGGGGGGATCGACCGCAGATTGAATTCGGCGAGAAGTGCGTATGCGTCCGCGCCGTCCAGCCCGAATCTGAAAATCTCGCAACTCGCCCGGAGAATATTATCGTGCCCATACTGCCCGGCGATCGACGGTTCCAATGTCGCGAGATATGCGCGGCATCGTTTGGCCTTCCGCTCATCGTCGATGCCGTGGGATCGCAAGGGCGCTGGTGCTGGGGGTTCCGGCGGATCGTCCAGCAATTCAGCCCATGCTGGCGGCAATGGGGCGATTGGAACGTCATCGGGTCCACAACCCGGTATCCACACATAAGGCAAGCCATCGCGGTTGACACTGCCAGCGCCTACGGCCAAACCGCCCGCGCCAGAATGACCGCTCCGAACATCGACGCGGGGTGCGAGTTTCCCGACGCTGTTTTTGATCCGCCGGCCGATGGGATAAAGAAAATCCAGATGTTCCCCGCCCCGTGGTGTGCGTCGTCTCCGCGTCCGGGGGAATGATCCGTACCGATATTGAAGTTCGACCAGATTGGCTAACCCGACTGCCCCATCGGCATCAATGACCACGAGGGCCGCCTGCTGGCCAGTCAGATATGCGAGGTTCGCTTGGGGGCATTCTCGCCATTGCCGGCGAAGCTCATCCGGGTTTGCCGTTGCCCAGTCTTTCCACCCTTCACGCAGGGGCAGTTTCGAGAAGGGACGGCACTGGATAATTCGATAACCAGCCCGTGCCCCGTCGAGCGCGGCATCGACCATCCGATACGTAGCCGACGCGGATATCGGGTTGATTTTCTCGCGTGATTGGGTGTATTGTGTCGTCACCATTCTGATCTCCGGTGGGAGCACGTCGTCAAACGTCCCCGCCGGTTTTTTTTGGAAACCTTTGGGGTTGCGTTCCACCGTTCTAGGAGTTCATTCAGACACTTGCTTGCTCCCGGCTATTGATGAATTCATTTAGCGCCGCCGTGCTGTACAGAACCTTTCCTGCGTTCGATGCCGAGGCGCGAAAATAGCGAATCAGCCCCGCATCCCGCGCCCTTGCGAGAGTCTTGGGCGATATGTTCATCAGCCGCGCCGCCTCTCGCTCGGATAGGGCGATTTGCTGCCCCGCGTTGATTGTTTCTGTTTTCGCTCGCATGTCCGCGATTGTCGCAAGATGCCCCCCGCAAATTCCATTGCGGAATTTGTGACGTTCAATATCGTTCGGAAAAACAAGGGTTTATGCGACGTGAATCCGAAAATACACTAAAATGCAATCGACTATTTCGGGGGTTTTTTGGTGCGCTTCAGGGACATTATCCCGCCGCAATTGGGGTTCGGACACCGGACGGGTTTTTGGACGGCAACCACTTCTTTGCCACATCCGACAAGGCACTCCCACGTCTGCATTGCTTCACGTTTAGGCCGCTTCTCCGGCAATGCGGATTCTGGAATACGCCATTCCCCATTGTCGGGAAATGCCCCCGGAAATTTCCCTTGTTTGCACAACCGCGTGATTGTGACCACGTTTTTGCCGAGCCGCTTCGCCACTTCGCCGGCAGTAAACGTGACCGGCAAATGCCAAGACGACGGGGCGGGCGTCCGCTCCAAAATCCCATCTATCAAGCCGATAAGGCGCGCGGCAGCAGGGTTGCCATAGCCTTCAAAGGGGCGTTTCGTTTCAATCGCTGTGCATGTCGCCTTGTATAAGTCTCTCACGCTCGCCGTCACCATGAGTACGTCGCGCCCTACTTGATCCGGCCATCCTGAAATCGTCATCCCATCAAGGTGGTCCCGGAAGATCGGTTGCAGCCGGCGAATCGCCCGATCAAGTTTGCTGGGGTGACACGTACCCATGAGGTGATCGAGCAATATCCGCCCCTCGGATTGAATGACGCGAAGCTCGTCGCGCGTTGGAAATGACTTATCCATGTCTCACCTTTCCGGGCCGGCATCGGGCGAGCGAGGAAAGGTGAGTAACCCCGACCGCCCGATGGCCGCTTGCCCCGACCGTCGCCGGGGCGTCCCGAATACTGAAATCTTATCCTTGCTTTGTTCCGCCCTCCACGATGTTCAGAATTTCCGCCTTGGCGTCGGCAGACAACTTCACGGGGCAGGTGTCCATCCACGCGGCGATAGCCTGCAAATCCACGCGGCTCGATTTCGGCGTGTCACTTTTTGTGCCGCTTTTGGCATCGCCGGTTGACAAATCCCCGTTTTCCGAATGGAATCGCCCATCGGGCGGAGAAGTGCGAATCCTTCCGCGCCCATACCTCTCCCCTCTGAAAATCTGCGTTTATCGCTATTTATGCCGCTTTCGGATCGGAGTTTTCAATGCTCGCTATCAACCCGCAGAGGAGTATCACGAAGCTAAACCGCCTTTGCCGATAATCTGTCGAGTATGGCGGCGAATCTCGGTAAATTCGTTCGGTTGACGCGGCTTCGAAGAGAAATGCGCCGGCGTGCAATGTTGCGACTGCTCGCACGAGCACTGCGGGATGATCGCGGTGGAGAGGTGCTTGAGTATGCACTCGTTTCCGGTCTGATCGTCGTGGGAGCCGTCAGCGCAATCGGGTGCGTCGGCGCAAAAGTCCTTGCAAAGTGGAACTCAATCAATTCGTCACTGTAGCCGGGCGACTGCGTTCGCATCATCTCCTGATCTCTTTTCCGAGCCGCGCACCCAGGCATTTTTTCATGTATAATTCACACCGGGTGCGGGTTTGACGCGTCAATCCCCGCAGGCGTTCGGGTGGTCGGGCCGCCATCCTTTCTGACATCTCCGCAGGTGCGGAGATCGGAAAGATGCGATTGGAACGGCCAGAATTCATTTCGGTTCCCTATCGCTTTATCAGCGCGTTTCCCCGTTGGATGCCAAGGGCGGTCCTGTACGCGTCTCTGGTGGGGCTCACGATATTTCTCCTCGCGCTGGGACTGCGCGCCGGTCTGCTTTTGAATTGGCGGCAGGTCGCCAGCACGACCATCTTCTGCGGCGTCATCTGGGGAATCCTGCTTTATGAAAATCACCGATTGATCGTCTGCTGTATTGCGGTAGCGGCCACGCTGGCGTTTGGACTATTCACATCGGCGCACCAGTTTATCCAGGCGGCGGGGCTCGATGTCATTCTCTTCCTTCTCGGGACGTTCCTCGTCGCCGGTTATCTCGAGCAGAACCTTTTCTTCGAGCATCTCGCCAGCCAGATTGTTCGGCACGTCGGCCGTCGGCCGTCGCTGCTGCTGGGCGTTCTGATGCTTTCGGCGACGATCGCATCGGCCATCGTCGGGGAAGTTGCGGCGATCCTCTTCGTCGGCGGGGCGATGCTGCATATCACGCAGCGATATCGCCTCAAGCCGATCCCGTTTCTGATCATGCTGGTGTTCGCGACGAACGTCGGCTCGGCTGCCAGCGCCTTCGGGCCGGTGGGGGTCACGATCGCGCTGAAGGCGAAACTGACGGTGCTCGATTTCTTCCGCTGGGCGACGCCGATCTCAATGGCGGTGCTGGCGCTCGTATTTTTCATCTGCAGGTGGTGGTTCGCCTGGGACTGGGCGGCGCTTTCGCTGGCGGTGCATCAGCAGGATTTCGGCGAGAGCGTGCCCGACCCCAGCCAGCGGCGATCACAGATGCCGGGCTGGATTCTGGTGGCGACGATGACCGCGCTGTTCGTATTCCACGCCCAGATCGAGCATCTGCTGAAGTTGAACCCCGATACGATTCTTCTTGTCGCTGCGGCTGGGGCTGGGTTCGTCGCGCTGCTGCTGTCGGGATCAGCGGCGAAAGAAGTCGTCAGAAATCGCGTGGATTGGGAGACGCTGATCTTCTTCCTGTCGCTGTTTATCGTTGTCGGCGGATTGGAATCCACCGGCGTCACCGGCGTTATCGCGCATCAACTCCTGCGCGGATCAGGCGGACATCCCGCTCCGCTCGTGCTGGCCGTGGGCTGGTCCACGGGCTTTCTCAGCGCGTTCATCGCCAACATCCTCGCCGTGGCCGCGTTCCTGCCGATCATCGCCGATCTCAAGGCCCACGGCGCCGCCTGCCCCACGGCGGTTTACTGGCTGATGCTTTTCGGCGGAACGTTCATGGGGAACATGACCAGCATCGGTTCCACGTGCAACGTCATCGCCTGCGGAATGGCCGACAAACGCGGACATGGTACGATCTATTTCCGTTCGTGGATCAAGATCGGCATCATCATCAGCCTCTCGTCAATGGCGCTGGCGACGCTGCTGCTGGCGATCCAGACGAACTGGCTGCGGAGCGGGTGACGTACAAATCTCCCTTCGCGTTTTTGCGGTAACCCTCTTTTCCGTTGCAGTCGCGGCTCCCGATGATTCAACCGATTCTCATTCGCAAAAACGCCCGGCCTAGGCCGGTGTCGACCATTTCATATGCTTTTCCCGCTTCCTCCAGTGGGAAGCCGTGCCCAACATTCGCTCGAAACGCGCCGGATTCAAACCCGCTGGCCATCTTTACCAGCAGCTTGCCGCTTTCGATCACATCCAGCCTTCGCGTGTCCACACCGATGATGCGCAGTTCTTTGCGGTAGACGCTTCGCAGGTTGAATTTTGCCTCGCCGTCGGCTGGGGCCGAGATGATCGCCACGCGCCCCTTTTGGGCGGCGGACTCGATCGATTCGGGAAACATCAATCCGCTGGTGTCGAATACGATGTCCGCCCCGCGCCCGCCGGTCAGCGCCCGCACCGCATCGGGCAGTTTCTGCGTGGAGGAGTCGATGATCTCCTTCGCGCCGCTGTCGCGCGCCGTTGCAATATGCTCCTGCGAGCGCACCGCGCCGATGATTTTCGCGCCGCGCCACTTGGCGATCTGCACCGCCGCCGAGCCCACGCCTCCACCGGCGCCGATCACAAGCACCCAATCCTGCGGGGCCATGTCCGCCGCCGTCATCAGCGCCGACCACGCCGTCACGTACGTCAAACCGATCGATCCCGCCGCATCCACGGGCAGGTTCTGCGGCTTGGCCACCAGCGCCGCCACCGGCACGCTCAGATACTCCGCATGCGACCCATCGCGGGTGAAACCAATATCCCCACCCGTTCCCCACACCTCGCGCCCCATCCACTCTTCAGGACCGCTGGTGACAATCCCAGCAAAATCCCGCCCCGGAATCCGCGGCAGCGTCGTGCCGTGCATCTTCCCTTGGATATTCTTCACATCGCTCGGATTGATCCCCGCCGCCCGCATCTCGACCAGCGCCTCCCCCTCTCCCACGCGCGGCTCGGGCGTTTCCTCCGGCCTGAGCAGCTTCGGATCGCCAAACTGATGGATCACAACCGCGCGCATGATTCGTTCCAGCATAACCTGCGGGACGCAAAACCATCATACCCAGTTTTTTACCGATTGATTCACTTTCCGCGTAAAGCAAAGCCGGCCCATGCGCCGGCGTTAATCTTGACACTTGCTTCCTTTACAGCGATCATTTTTTCCAGGCTTTTCACGACTGCAAAGCGGCGGACAATGAATCCAATTCCTTCCACAGGCCGTCCGCGGCTATGGGTTTTTGCCACGATCGCCGCTGGATTAGTTCTGATTTTTTTCCTTCTACTCTGGCATTACAGACTACATCAGCGTCCGCCTGCTGCGGTTGATTTTCTTGCCGACGGCACAACTGCCATCATGCAATTCCTCGGAAGCTGGAACGAACTGATGCTCCCCCTCATCATCATGCGCGACGATCACCTGCTGACCGTCCCCGTCGGCCTCATGCGCCTCGACGGCGAATATGTCAAGCAGTGGGGCCCCCTCATGGCCGGTTACGCCATCAGCTCCATTCCCCTCATCATCCTCTTCATCTTCGCGATGAAACTCTTCGTCCGCGGCCTCGCCGCCGGCGCCGTCAAGGGATAACCTCATTCCCTGTAAATGCTCCGCTGGATCAGAATCCTCTACACGCTATTTCTCTGCGTGCTCATCCCTGTTTATCTCCACCACTACCCCCTGGCCAATTTCCTCTGGTTCTCCGATATCGCGCTGCTCACCGCCGCCGCCGCCCTCTGGCTGCAAAGCTCGCTTCTGGCCAGCATGATGGCCCTCTCAGTTCTCCTGCCCGAACTCATCTGGAACATCAGCTTCTTCACCCGCCTGATCTTCGGCATCGACCTGTTTGGGATGACCGCCTATATGTTCGACCCGCACCGCCCGCTCTATCTTCGCGCCCTGTCCCTCTTCCACGTCGCACTGCCAGTGCTTCTGCTCTGGATGCTTCACCGTTTCGGCTACCATCGCCGCGCCTGGTTCCCGCAAATCATTCTCGCGTGGCTCGTCCTGCCGATCAGCTATGTCTTCACCACCACCGCTGCCAACATCAATTGGGTTCTCGGCCCCGCCGCCAAGCCGCAGCACCGCCTCCCGCCGCTGATCTATCTCGCCCTGGAAATGATTCTGATCCCCATCCTGATTTATCTCCCCACCCACCTGATTCTCGCCGGATGTTTTCGCAAACCCAATCGCTCCCACGTTTAGCGGCCGTACTCGTGCGGCGCGTCCCCTCACACGCGAGACACTTTCTCCCTCACCTCCGCCATCAACTCCACCCCGCGCATCACCAGACCATGCTCCATCACCCCCGCCCCCAGCAAAATCGTCATCCGCGATATCCCGCCCAGCACCTCATTCACACGCAAAACCTTCTCCGCCACCGCAGCCACATCCCCAACCACCAGCGCCCCTCCGGGAGCGCGCGTCGCGTCAAATTGCCCGCGCGACACCGGCGGCCACCCGCGCTCTTTTCCGATCCGATTGAACGCCTCCCGATAACTCGGATAAAAATCCTCCGCCGCCTGCTCCGTCGTCTCACCCACAAATCCGATGCTGTGCACGCTCACCTGCAATTTCTCGCTCGCATGCCCCGCGCGCTTCCCCGCCTCCCGATACGCATCCACCAGCGGGCGAAACCGGTGCGGCTCGCCCCCGATGATCGCCACCGCCAGCGGCAAACCCAGCGTCCCCGCCCTCACAAACGAATTCGGCGTCCCGCCCACCCCGATCCACACCGGCAGCGGATTCTGCACCGGTCGCGGATACACTCCCTGGCCCGTCAGCGCCGCCCGGTATTTTCCCTTCCACTCAACGTGCGTCTGCTCGCGGATCTTCAGCAAAAGCTGCAGTTTCTCCGCGAACAATTCGTCGTAATCGTCCAGGTCAAATCCAAACAGTGGGTACGATTCGATGAACGATCCGCGCCCCACGATAATTTCCGCCCGCCCGCCCGAAATTAAGTCCACCGTCGCGAACTGCTGAAACACCCGCACCGGATCGTCCGAACTCAACACCGTCACCGCGCTCGCCAGCCGAATGCGCATCGTCCGCGCCGCCGCCGCCGCCAGCAAAATCGCCGGCGACGATGAAACGTATTCCGGCCGGTGATGCTCCCCAATCCCAAACACATCCAACCCCACCCGATCCGCCAGCTCGATCTCCTCCAGCAACTCGCGCACCCGCTGCTCGTTGCCCGCCGAGTCATCCGATCCCGGCAAAATCCTCTTCGGCACAAAGCTGTCGATTCCAATCTGCATCAGCCGACTTCCACGCCTTTGACGGTAAGCCGCACCGGATGCCCGAACCACGCGTGGATTTCTCCTCCCTGCGTCTCTTCCAGCACCTGCACCACCTGCGCCATCGTCCCATCCGCCGGCACCCAGCCGCGATTCACATCCGGAAAATCAACCGCGCAGTGATCGCATTTCTTCGCGCTGTCGAACCGGATCGGGCACCAGAACGATTCCACGTTCCGCAGCATCTCCGACCCCAGCGACCACACGCCCGTCATCCAATCGCAATACAAACACCAGATCAGATCATGTCCGACAAGTCCTCGGAATTTGTGCCGCGAAACATTCACCCAATCCCCACCCCGGTACGATGGAAATCCCACGAGCTTCTGGATCGGCGGATACACGAATACCTCCGCCATGCGAATCAAGCTGAACAGCGGCGTCACAATCGCCGTCAGCCAGATCGCCGCATGGTTCCGCCATGGCCCGACGATCCGATTCATCAAATCCACAATTCGCGGCTCCGCCGGATTCCCCAAGAGCGCCTCGTGAATCGCCGACCAGATCAAAACGCTCGCCACCTGCCCGATGATCGCCCCCACAAACCCGCGCCATCCCGCCGCGATCAGCCCAACGACCATCGGCAGCACCGTGAAATACATGACGACCCAGTCCAGCACGGGAGCCCGGCAAATCGCCGCCGCCGCCTGCTTCCCCGCCTCCCCCAGCCGCGGAATCACGTGCAATACCAGCGCGCCCGCCATCAAACTCACCAGCGTCGCGCCCGCCACCGACAGAATCGTAATTAAAATGTGCATATAGCAACGCATCCTACCGCCAATCGAAACCTTTGAATAACCCCCAAACCACCCCCCGATTCCCCCCAGCGGCGCGGCGACTTCAGTCGCCGTGTGCCCCACCCGCTGAAATGCAAAACCATTTTTATCGTTGCGCGTGTGATGCCAAGTACAGTTTTTTGGCTTGAATGACGAACTCGACTGGCGCTTGGAGCGGGCCGGGTGGGCCTGTCGACGGTCGCAACGTCGGATCGGGGCATCCGTTTGACACCAGGCCGAGAAATCGACGCGCGTTTATTTCGACTTTCCGGGCGCTATGGACCTGGGGGCGGGGGCCTTTGCGACGGTGGTTTTGGGCGCGGACTTGGCGGGGGGTTCTTTGGCTGGCTCCGGGGGAGGAGGCGGGGGTGGTTCGTTCCGCAGCCTGGTTTCCAGATCACGCAACAATTGCGTGCGCTCCAATCCCATCAGGTGAAGCATTGCCCAGGCGCTCAATACGCAGCTCGCGATAAAAAACCACGTCATCTTATTCTCACCATCGGTCAGTTACCGGCGTGAAGTTTACATTGGGGTGCTGCGTTTTTTGGCGGGGCTTTTAATGGAGAAAATTTTATTTATTGGATTCGCATTTTTGGCGTTGCACGGTTTTGGGCGCGTGGATTATTTATGGAATTGCATGAGCGGCTGCGCCCTTCGGGGCATCAGGGCTATCGGTTCGATGAGTTTTCTCCACGTGCTTTTACTATCGACGCAAAATAGCTGTTCTGATTAACGCCCGCGATTACAGGGATGTAGACCCACGGGCGGTCGCTCGCTTTTTCACATCATAAGGAGCCTGGTAATGACCCCGACGGATACCCTCCCTAACGCGAGAATGGATACGACGGTTGCAGAGGCCATCGGGCTGGATATGGGATTCGCCAAGCAGTTGCTCAGCGCGATGATCGCCTTCCGCGATGGGGATTTTGACACGCGGCTGCCGGCTGATCTGGTGGGCGTTCCGGGAAAGATTGCCGATGTGTTCAACCAGATCCTTAGCCTCAACGCGGGTCGGGCCGAGGAGACGACACGCATCTGCCGCGTCGTGGGCAAGGAAGGGCGGCTTAAGCAGCGCATCAATAATTTGCCGGGCATCGCCGGGGGGTGGGCGGATGAGGTGCAGGCGATTAACACGCTCATCGACGACCTGGTGTGGCCGACGACGGAAGTAACCCGCGCTGTCGGCGCCGTGGCCAAGGGGGACCTCACGCAGTCGATGGCGCTGGAAGTGGATGGCCGTCCGCTGGAAGGGGAATTCCTTCGGTCGGCGAAGCTGGTGAACAAGATGATCGACCAGCTTTCGGTCTTCGCGGCCGAGGTGACGCGCGTGGCCCGCGAAGTCGGCACCGAAGGAAAATTGGGTGGGCAGGCGCAGGTGAAGGGGGTCTCGGGCGTGTGGAAGGATTTGACCGAATCGGTCAACCAGATGGCGGGAAATCTCACGGCGCAGGTGCGCAACATCGCGGATGTGACCATCGCGGTGGCCAACGGGGACTTGTCCAAGAAAATCACCGTGGACGTGCGCGGGGAGATTCTGCAGCTTAAGGAAGCCATCAACACGATGGTGGATCAGCTTCGGTCCTTCGCGGCCGAGGTGACGCGCGTGGCCCGCGAAGTGGGCACCGAAGGGAAACTCGGCGGCCAGGCCGTGGTGCCGGGCGTGGCCGGGACCTGGAAGGATTTGACCGACAACGTCAACTCGATGGCGTCGAACCTGACGGGACAGGTGCGCAATATCGCGGATGTGGCGACCGCCATTGCCCGCGGCGATCTGTCGCGCAAGATTACCGTGGACGTGAAGGGTGAGATTCTGGAACTCAAGAACACCATCAACACGATGGTGGAGCAGCTCAACGGCTTCGCATCGGAAGTGAGCCGCGTGGCCCGCGAAGTGGGCACGGAAGGGAAACTGGGTGGTCAGGCCGTGGTGCCTGGCGTTGCCGGTACGTGGAAAGATCTGACGGATAACGTGAACTCGATGGCGTCGAACCTGACGGGACAGGTGAGAAATATCGCGGACGTGACGACGGCGGTGGCGCGCGGCGATCTGTCGCGAAAAATCACCGCTGATGCGAAGAACGAAATTCTCGAACTTAAGAACACCATCAACACGATGGTGGACCAGCTCAACGCGTTTGCGTCGGAAGTGAGCCGCGTGGCCCGCGAGGTGGGCACGGAAGGAAAACTCGGCGGGCAGGCCGAGGTGCCGGGCGTCGCGGGGACCTGGAAAGATTTGACTGACAACGTGAACTCGATGGCGTCGAACCTGACGGGGCAGGTGCGCAACATCGCGGACGTGACGACGGCCGTTGCCAAGGGAGATTTGTCGAGAAAGATCACCGCCGATGCCAAGGGGGAAATTCTCGAATTGAAAAACACCATCAACACGATGGTGGAGCAGCTCAACGGCTTCGCCTCGGAAGTAAGCCGCGTGGCCCGCGAAGTCGGCACGGAAGGAAAACTCGGCGGGCAGGCCGTGGTGCCGGGCGTGGCCGGTACTTGGAAGGACCTGACCGACAACGTCAACTCGATGGCGTCGAATCTGACAGGACAGGTGCGCAATATCGCGGACGTGACGATTGCCGTAGCCAAGGGCGATCTCTCGCGCAAGATCACGGCCGACGCCAAGGGTGAAATTCTCGAATTGAAACAAACCATCAACACGATGGTGGACCAGCTCAATGCGTTCGCGGCCGAGGTGACGCGCGTGGCCCGCGAAGTGGGCACCGATGGAAAGCTCGGCGGACAGGCCGTTGTGCCGGGCGTTGCCGGTACTTGGAAAGACCTGACTGATAACGTTAATTCGATGGCGTCGAATCTGACGGCGCAGGTGCGCAATATCGCGGGCGTGACGATCGCCGTCGCCAAGGGCGATCTCTCGCGAAAGATTACTGTAGATGTGCGCGGGGAATTGCTGCAGCTTAAGGAAACGTTCAACACCATGGTGGAGCAGCTTCGCGGTTTCGCGTCTGAAGTGAGCCGCGTCGCCCGCGAAGTGGGCACGGATGGAAAGCTCGGCGGCCAGGCGGTCGTGCCGGGCGTTGCGGGAACATGGAAAGATCTCACCGACAACGTGAACTCGATGGCGTCGAACCTGACGGGCCAGGTGCGCAACATCGCGGAAGTGGCCACGGCGGTTGCGCGCGGCGACCTGTCGCGCAAGATCACCGTGGATGTGAAAGGCGAAATTCTGGAATTGAAACAGACGATCAACACGATGGTCGATCAGCTCAACGGCTTCGCCTCGGAAGTGAGCCGCGTGGCCCGCGAGGTGGGCACGGAAGGCAAACTCGGCGGGCAGGCGGTCGTGCCGGGCGTTGCCGGGACGTGGAAAGACCTCACCGACAACGTGAACTCGATGGCGTCGAACCTGACGGGGCAGGTGCGCAACATCGCGGAAGTGGCCACGGCAGTTGCGCGCGGCGATTTGTCGCGCAAAATCACCGTCGACGTGAAAGGCGAAATTCTCGAATTGAAGCAAACCATCAACACGATGGTTGACCAGCTCAACGCGTTCGCAGCCGAGGTGACGCGCGTGGCCCGTGAAGTCGGCACCGATGGAAAGCTCGGCGGTCAGGCCGTCGTCACCGGCGTCGCCGGGACGTGGAAAGACCTGACCGATTCGGTCAACTCGATGGCATCGAATCTGACTGGGCAGGTGCGCAACATCGCCGAAGTGGCCACGGCCATCGCCAACGGCGATCTGTCGCGCAAGATCACCGTGGACGTAAAGGGAGAAATTCTCGAGTTGAAAAACACCATCAATACGATGGTGGACCAGCTCAATGCGTTTGCATCGGAAGTGA
>Ga0302325_10010784_pt1 | contig 19755 bp, 15 predicted proteins | sample Palsa_T0_2_FD_201948 | JGI IMG/M metagenome (GOLD analysis project Ga0302325, IMG submission 201948) | Peat permafrost microbial communities from Stordalen Mire near Abisko, Sweden - Palsa_T0_2 | ecosystem: Environmental > Terrestrial > Soil > Palsa > Peat permafrost | place: Sweden: Abisko...
TCTCTTTCCGGCTGCCTAATTCGTCGACTACGTCGTCGATCATCTCGAAGTATTCGTCCATAAGTTCGCGCAGAGGCACCTCAATGCGCTTGCCGAAATCGATGAGCTTGCCGTCGATGCCATAGCGTAGGGCGCGCCATTTGTTCTCCATGATGAGCGCGCGGCGATAGAGCCGGAAGCCCTGGTTCATGGAGTGCAGCTTGTAGAGCTTGGCCACGGTGGCCTGGATGAGCGCGGCCAGCGCGATGGTCTCCTGGGCGCGCATGGGGATGTCGCACACGCGAAATTCGAGCGTGCTGAAATAGGGGTGTGGCCGGATATCCCACCAGATTTTCTTGGCGTTATCGATGCAATTGGTGCGAATGAGCAGGTTGATGAAGCTCTCGTATTCGCCATAGCTGGGAAAGTAATCCGGAATGTTGGTGCGCGGGAACTTGTCGAAGACCTTGCAGCGATAGGATTTCAAGCCGGTATCCATGCCGCGCCAGAAGGGCGAGTTGGTGGAAAGCGCCAGGATGTGCGGCAGGAAATAGCGCGCGGCGTTCATGATGTGGATGGCGGTTTCGGGATCTTCGACCCCGATGTGAACGTGCAGGCCGAAGATGAGATTGGCGCGCGCCACCATCTGCATGTCTTCGACGATGGTGTGATAACGCTCGTCCGGATAGATCCCCTGTTCGCTCCAGTCGGCGAAAGGGTGCGACGCGGAAGCCGCCAGCCGCAGACCGTTCTGCCGCGCCAGGTCGATCAGGTTGCGGCGGATCATGTGGATTTCGTGCGTGGCTTCCTGGATATTGCGGCAGACGCGCGTGCCGGCTTCGATCACCGATTGGTGCATCTCGGGCTTGACGCGCTCGACCAGCACGGCTTTGCCCTTTTCGATCATCTCGAGGCCGATATGGGAGCGGAGATCGCGGGTCGCCGGGTCGATGGTTTGGTATTCCTCCTCGATGCCGATGCTTAGGCTGGGTTTCATGCGGGTCCCCTCTCTTATATTATGTGCTCACAGGCTGAAGCGTACCGCCAAGAAACGCCGACCAGCGGTAATCGCGCGCGGGGTTTTCGTCGCTCAGCGCCTTCCCGATGGCCAACTCGGCGATGGCGTTGACCACCCACTCGAAGTTCTCCGGTCCGACGGAGTGGATGTCGGCGTCCGGCGCCGGGTTGAGAAAATCGATGGCGTAGGGCACGCCATCTTCTACGGCGAATTCGACGGTGTTCATGTCGTAGCCCAGCGCGCGGCAGAGCTTGAGCGCATCGCCCACCACGCGCGCATACATGGCCGGCTCGATGGGCGGCGCGTTCCTGACGTAGCGGTCCGCATGCGGCTGCCTGGGATCGTAGCGCATCACCCACACCTTCTCCTGGCCGATCACGTAGCAGCGGAAATAATCGGTGAAGTCCACGGCCTTCTGCAGGGTCATGCACAGATCGCCGGTTTGATCGTATGCCGCGAAAAGCTCCTGCGGATTATCCACCTTATATACGTTCTTCCAGCCGCCGCCCGCGTGCGGCTTCAGGAACGCGGGAAAGCCCACGTAATCGAAAATCTCGTCCCAGTTCAGGGGGTAGCGCAGATTGCGCATGGAACGCTCGGTGGTGGACGGCGGATGCTGCTTGTGGGGCAGCAGCACGGTGCGCGGCACGGCCACGCCGATGCGCTCCGCCAGCGCGTAGTTGAAGAACTTATCGTCGGCACTCCACCAGAAGGGGTTGTTGATGACGACCGTGCCCCCGAGCACGGCGTTTTTGAGGTAGGAGCGATAGAAGGGAATGTCCTGCGAGATGCGGTCGACGATCACGCGGTAGCCGCTGGGCTGGGCCATGCCCACACCGCCCGTCAGGATGCTTTCGGCGCGCACGTCGTCCACGTTGCGGGAGTTGATGCGGTCCACCAGGGCCGGGGGAAAGGTGGATTCCATACCGTAGAGCAGTCCGATTTTGCGCATGAGATCCTAATGAGTTTATCAGGGCGGAGCGCGCCGTGCGTCGTTGGCGTCTTCGGTTCAATACAAGTTTAACCAGTCGGATGCTTGCCGAGCTGCACATGGTCGCGCTGCACGGGTTTATCAAGAAGACGCGCACGGCGCCGGATGAGGATTTGGCGCTGGCGCGAAAGCGCCAAAAGGAGTTAGAGCTATGAGCAAGAAGAACATGGGGTCCGGTATCGATAGCTTCCTCAAGCGGGAGGGCATCTTCGAGCAGACACAGGCACAGGCGGTCAAAGGGGTTGTCGCGTGGCAGCTTGCCGAGGCCATGAAGAAACAGAAAATTTCCAAAAACAAAATGGCCGTGCTGCTCAAGACCAGCCGCACCCAGATTGACCGTCTGCTCGATCCGAAAAACGACATTACGCTCTCCAGCCTGCAACGGGCGGCCGCGATCGTCGGCCGCCGCGTCTCCATCGAGCTGGTTAGTGGGCAGGGTCGTAGCGCACGACTTCCTCGCTGTTCCCGTGGATCGGCCCAGCAGGCCGGTTTCCGGTCTGCCGACGTTTCGCCCGTTGGCCGATGAGCGGGCCGGGCATCGCTGGTTTCACGGCGGCGTTTTCCAGGATCTATCCATCCCGGGCGCCGCGGCCAACTTCCGTATAAGGCGTTTCACAGGCGGATTGCGATTGTAGCGGCTGCGGAAACGATTGCTCTTGTGAGAACATGCTCGATACATGCTGGAGCGGTTTCTGTCCCTAGCTGACGCGGATCGCGCATCGCGCACCTTCCTTAAGCTTGCTCGTCACGATATGCGGCGTTTGGCGCTGACCGGTGGGTTCGCCATCGAGATACACCGCTTACGCCAGGGATGCCGCCCCCCGATACGCTCCTTGAACGACATCGACCTCATTGCCGGCTCATTCGACAGCATCCCGCAGAGTCTCGCTGGTTTCCTGTTCCGGCACATTCATCCTCTGGCCCCCCCGGGCAGGACGATGCTGCAGATCGTCGATGAGGAAAGCGCGCTGCGCGTCGACGTTTTCCGCGCGTATGGCGCCACGATGAGCCGGACGTCCAATCTGGATCTTCCAACCGGCACGATTCAGCTCATATCCCTCGAAGATCTGGTGGCCAGAGCGGCGCGGTTGGCACTCGACCTTGCCGCGGGAGTTCCAACGCCGTCCAAGCACGCCACAGATTTTCTGCGTTTGGCCGAACTGGTTGACCCCGCGGACGTGGAAATAGTGTGGCGCGACCATCGGAAGCCGGGGCATCCCCTAAGCTTCCGAGAAACCAGCCGGCTGCTCCAGGGTTTGATCCCAGCTTGCCAGGATCTTCTCATCACTCCCGACTACTCTAAAGATACGGAGAAGGTCTGCCCTCGTTGCAGCGCTACGACTGCCTTCCGTTTCGCCGACCCGGCAAAGCATTTTTGATCGGATCGTCGGCTGTTCACGTCAGCCTCGCCGCGCTGCGTCGATGGCAGCGATGTCGATCTTCTTCATCGTCATCATCGCCTCGAAGGCACGCTTTGCCTCACCGCCACCAGCCGCAAGCGCGTCGGTTAGCGCGCGCGGGGTGATCTGCCAGGAGAGGCCCCAGCGGTCCTTGCACCAACCGCACTGGCTTTCCGTGCCGCCATTGCCGACGATCGCGTTCCAGTAACGGTCCGTCTCTTCCTGATTCTCCGTCGCGACCTGGAAGGAAAAGGCCTCGGTGTGCCTGAACGCCGGGCCGCCGTTGAGACCGAGACAGGGAATGCCCAGGACGGTGAACTCAACCATCAGCACCTCGCCCTTCTTGCCGCCCGGATAGTCACCGGGGGCCTCGTGAACAGCGGTTACTTTACTATCCGGAAAGGTGACGGCGTAGAGGCGCGCCGCCTCATGCGCGTCTTTGCCGAACCAGAGGCAGATCGTGTTCTTTGGCTTCATGTTCGTGTGCTCCTTGTGCTCGATCGGGGCGAAGGCTGCGGTCTTTGAGTCCGTCCGTACCAGCGACCCACCAGTTCATCTGCCGATCTGCTGCGGCCCGACGTTTCAGATTGTCGCCACCATCCTGCCCTTCTAAATCATATCGCTGGCAGGGATCGACTTCGAGATCCGAAGCTATGACAGGCCAATTTCCGAATGATCCCGATCCACGTTCCTTCTAGAGGGGTAGATCACGCAAATCGGCGCCGACTTTACGGCTCCTACCAGGATAAGTCGGCAAAGGCCCGATCCGCCAAGTTTGGCGAATCGGGGGGCGGTTGTCGGAAATCCAACAGTAGTGTTGCTCTTGAGAGGAGAAGCGTATGCCGCGTGCGGTGAGATTCGATATGTATGGTGGACTCGAAGTTCTGCAAGTGGTAGAGGTTGACCGCCCGACCCCGGGGCCTGGGAAGGTCCTCGTCCGGGTCAAGGCCGCGGGCATTAATCCGGGCGAGGCGTCGATCCGCAAAGGAATGTTTGCCGACCGCTGGCCTTCAACGTTTCCTTCAGGCCAGGGCAGTGATCTCGCTGGCATCGTGGAGGAGGTCGGTCCGGGCGTGGCGAATGTCAGGGTGGGTGATGAGGTCATTGGATTCACCAACGACAGATCAAGCCAAGCCGAGTTCGTGCTGGTCGAGTCCGGCCACCTCGTTCCGCGGCCCGCAAACGTGTCGTGGGAGCAAGCCGGTGCCCTGTTCGTGGCCGGCACCACGGCTTACGCTGCGGTGCGAAGCGTTGCTCTGAGCGCGGGTGACACGGCGGTTGTCTCCGGCGCCGCCGGTGGGGTAGGCTCGATCGCGGTGCAGTTGGCCAGGAATGCCGGGGCCAAGGTTATTGGCTTGTCCAGCGAGGCGAATCACGAGTGGCTCGCCGATCACGGCGTCACTCCTGTTACGTATGGTCGTGGGGTTGAGGACCGGATCCGCGCCGCATCCGGAGGGAAAGTCGATGCCTTCGTTGATGCATTCGGCGGAGGGTACGTCGAACTTGCACTGAAGTTGGGCGTCGCTCCGAATCGAATCGACACGATCATTGACTTCGCGGCCGCGGCTAAGTATGGTGTGAAGACGGAAGGTAACCATGAAGGCGCGACTGCAGACGTGCTCGCGCAACTTGCCGGGCTGCTGGCCGCCGGCCGCCTTGAGATCCCGATCGCTAAGGTCTATCCTCTGGCCCAGGTTCGAGATGCCTATCGAGAACTCGAGCAGCGTCATACACGTGGCAAGATCGTTCTTGAACCCTAATACATGGTTCGTCAGAAGAAATCATGGGGTCGATTCCGGCTCCGGCAATATGCCAAGTGAGTGATAGAGTGCGAGTTCGAAGCAGCGGAAGGTGGCCATTCGTGCGCTTTGTCAACTACCGTTAACTCGTTTATTCTAAACCGCATTAACCTCAAACGGGTAATATCCTAGCCATGAGCACCTTACTTCGTACTGACGGAGACAAGCAAGCAGAAACGGACGGCCATCCGCGCCGGTAGTGCAAGCCGTATTCGTCGTACCCTAGTGAGCTGGAGGGCCGAGCCGCGCGGACCGCTCGGCCAGCGTGGTCTCCGACCGCCCGTCAGCGCCGGAACCAGATATTCCGAGCGTTGAACTATACGCAGCCCATGGAGCCGGCCATTGACCGGCAAACGTTCTGGACCTTCGCCCTTGACTGCCAAACGGAAACGGTGGTCTACTGGTTGCTCGCAGGATTGAAGCGTATCTGAGCGCCTGACCCGATCGGGTGTTTGCAATTGCGGAGTAACATGTCCCCCTCGTCTTCCGAGTCCGATCGCTTTAGCGCCATCCACGTCCGGGGCGCCCGCGAGAACAACCTCCAGAACATTTCCGTCGACATTCCTCGACGGAGAATCACCGTTTTCACGGGCGTCTCGGGTTCGGGGAAATCGTCACTGGTGTTCGACACGATCGCCGCGGAATCCCAGCGTCTGCTCAATGACACGTTCCCGACGTTCGTGCAGAATTTTCTGCCACGGTATGGTCAGCCTGACGTCGACATTCTAGCGAATCTCTCGACGGCAATCATCGTCGATCAGCAACGCATGGGCGGGAATCCGCGCTCGACATTGGGAACGGCGACCGACATCTACACGTTGCTGCGCGTCTTGTTTGCTCGTCTTGGAAAGCCCATGGTTGCGCACGCCCTGGCGCTTTCATTCAACGATCCGATGGGCATGTGTCCCGAGTGCGAGGGACTCGGGCGCGGTTCGCGGATCGATATCGATCGACTGGTGGATAAGAGCAAGTCGCTTGCAGACGGCCCAGTCCGTTTTCCCACGTTCAACGTGGGTGGTTACAATCTGCACACCTTCGTCAAGTCGGGATTCTTCGACGTCAAAAAGCCACTCAAAAAGTATTCGAAAGAGGAGTGGCACGACTTTCTTTACCGCGACGACACGAAGGTCAAAGTCAACAAGCAAGGGCAAAAATTCAGCTCGGGTTATGACGGCCTGATTCCGAAATTCAAGCGCCTCTACCTGAGCAAAGACGCGGAGAAGATGCCGGCGCATCTTCGTGAGCCGTTTGAGAAGGTTGTGACGCAGGGATCGTGCAGCGCGTGCGGCGGAACGCGTTTGTCGGAGGTCGCGCGCGCCTGCCGCGTCAACGGAAACAACATCGCAGAATGCTCGGCAATGCAGGTGAGCGCACTCGCTGAGTTCATTCAATCGGTTCGCGCGCCGAATGTCGCTCCGCTGGTGGCTCGTCTGGCGGAAAGGCTCGATCATCTCATCGAGATCGGACTTGGTTATCTCAGTTTGAGCCGTGAGACTGCGACACTCTCCGGTGGAGAATCGCAACGGGTCAAGATGGTGCGCCATCTGTCGTCGAGCCTGACGGAGGCGCTCTACATCTTCGATGAGCCGACCATCGGTTTGCACCCGCACGACATCCAAAGACTCAACAATACACTGACCAAGCTTCGCGATGCCGGAAACACGGTTCTCGTCGTAGAACACGAACCTGAAGTGATGGCGATCGCGGATCGCATCGTCGATATGGGGCCAGGCGCCGGAAGGGCCGGTGGAACAGTTGTTTTCGAAGGTCCGTTCAAAGAGCTGAAAAAGAGCGACACGCTGACGGGAAAACATCTTTCCAGGCATCAGGCGCTGAAACAGAAACCGCGAACCGGACAAGGAGATCTTCTCGTCGAGAACGCGACACTCAACAATCTGCGCAACATCACGGTGAAGATTCCCAAGGGCGTTCTTACAGTCGTCACGGGCGTCGCGGGCAGCGGGAAGAGCTCGCTGATTCAGGGCTGTCTTCCCAAGTATTATCCGGATGCCGTCTCCGTCGATCAATCGCTGGCGGCGGGATCGCGACGATCAAACCTGGCCACGTACTCAGGAATGGCGGACGCAATTCGGAAAGCGTTTGCGACGGCCAACAAGGTTGAGCCAGCACTCTTCAGCGCGAACTCCAAGGGAGCATGCCGCGCATGCGAAGGTTTGGGTGTTATCTACACGGATTTACAGCACCTCGATCCCGTCGCGGTTCGCTGTGAAACCTGTGAAGGCCGCTGCTTCACCGACGAGGTTCTCGCGTTGAAGCTGCGCGGGAAGGACATCAACGAAGTGTTGAACCTCTCCGTCGTGGACGCGTTGTCCTACTTCACAGAGAAGCCGATTCTCGCGACGCTGAAGGCTTTGAAGGACGTGGGACTCGGTTACATCGCGCTCGGGCAAAGACTCAACACGCTGTCGGGCGGCGAACGTCAACGCTTGAAACTGGCGGGTGAGCTCCAGAAGCCTTCGCAAATCCTGGTTCTCGACGAGCCGACGACCGGTCTACACATGGCCGACGTAGCGAACCTGCTCGCCCTCCTCGACGCGATGGTCGACAATGGAACCACTTTAGTCGTGATTGAGCACAACCTGGACGTCGTCGCGCGCGCCGATTGGATCATCGACATGGGGCCCGGCGCGGGCGCCGAAGGTGGCACGGTTGTGTTTGAGGGAGCACCCCGCGAGCTGCTGAAGGCGAGCAAGTCGCTGACGGCGAAACACCTCGCTGCGCGATTGGCATGAACCGCACGCCGCTGTGTGGCAGCAATAAAGGATTCCCAAACCGCCGGCTCATCTCATCGCTGCGGCCAGTTTTGCGCTCGGAGTGCTATCCGCCTGCAGATCGCCCAGAGCGTATTGTATGCCGGCCAGGAAGTGTCCGAGCAGAAGCGCGTTCCAGAAGACGGGCGCGCCATGCCCCAGCGAGCTGTAGAACACGCGGCCCTCGCCATACGCGCGAATCCACGTTACGGGAAAATCCTTGTCAGCCATGCGCACCGGTAGGATGCGGTGCTTTGGGTAGAAGCCGGTCTTCTCCACATCGATTCTGAGGAGCACGTGGAGATGGTCGCGCAGGGTCGGCTCCTGAAACTGGAAGGCCTGGTCGGCAATCTGGAATTCTTCGCCGTGAAACACAGCATTCAGCGGGCTTCTCGGGTCGTCCACCTTCACCGTCATGGTCTCCCCGTCCCAGGGATGTCCGCCGTTTTCGGTGGCGCCCAACATCTGGCCGAACGACGGCCACTGGTCGTACTTGGGATACTGCACGAAGGTCGCGATGGCATCGTGAATCCCCACGAATCCCTTGCCGCCCGCGACGAAGGCGAGTAGCGATTTCTTCAACTCCGGGTCTTCAAATAACACGCCTCCCGTATTCAGAAAGCAGAGGGCGTCGAACTGTTTGATGGTGTCCGAGCGAAACATCTCGACATCGTCGCTGAACACTGCCTCGTAGGCGCCGGTACGCTTGCCCATCTCTAAGATGGCGTAGTTGGCGGCCGGATTGGTGGCGTAGGAACTGCCGCGCCACGGATGGCCGTCGCGCATCACCAGGTTACTGACCAGCAAGCGGCGAGGCCTTCCCGGCTTGGCCACCGCCTTCGCTGGAACGGCGTCGTCCACTTTCCGTTTCTGCTCGGGGGGCAGCGCCTGGCCGTAGAGGAGCTTGAAACCAAGCGCACACGCCACCAGCAAATTGCGCGTCATTGGGCTGCGTCTCATTGTGGCTTGCTCCGCCCAGAAGTATACACCCGAATCGGCCCCGTGACATGACAAAGTCATCGATGGCGGACCTGGCCGACGATCTAGCGCACAGTTTAGGCGAGATGGTTGTCGACCAGACCGGCATTCATGGGGTTTACGATTTCGAACTTCGATTCACCGCCGACGATCTGAACTCCAATGCAGCCGATGCGGACAGTATCCCGTCGCTGTTCACCGCGCTCAAGGAGACCCTTGGCCTGCGCTTGCAACAGGAAAAGGCTCCGGTCGATATCATCGTGTAGCCAGTTGGACTCCAAATCGCGGGTCCGGGGAGGGTTGGTCTTTGTAAGTCTTTGAGGAGTTTGGTCGGGCCGCCGAGATTTGAACTCGGGACCTCTTGCACCCCAAGCAAGCGCGCTAGCCAGGCTGCGCCACGGCCCGAATCTCCTATTGTACGCCAAACCGCGCCGCGAAGTGCTCGGGCATACCACGCGCTATAATTGCACCAGAATGGATGTCTACGAGGAGATCCTCCGCCTCCGCAAACTCGGCCAGAAGTGCGCCATCGCCACCATCGTCCAGGTGCGCGGATCCATTCCCAGTTACGAGAGCGCCAAGCTGCTGGTGCGGGAAGACGGCTCCATGATCGGCACTATCGGCGGCGGATGCGTGGAAGCCGAGGTGTGGAACGCGGCGCGCGAGGTGATCGAGAAGGAGCAGCCCCGCCATCTCAGCTTCAATCTCGGCCAGGACGCGGCCTACGACAACGGGCTCATTTGCGGCGGCCAGTTGGATGTGTTTGTCGAGCCGGTTTTGCCGGTGCCGGGCGCTTTCATCTTCGGCGCCGGCCACATCTCGAAAAGCATTTCCAAAGTGGCTACGCTGGCCGGATTCTCCACCACCATCGTCGATAACCGCGAAAACTTCGCCAACCGCGAGCGGTTTCCCGAAGCCGGCGAAATCTACGCGCAGGAATACGAAGAAGTCTTCGCCAGCCTGCCCGTCAACGAAACCAGCTACGTGGTCATCGTCACGCGCGGCCACCGCGACGATATGCGCGTGCTGCGCTGGGCCGTCTCGACCAGCGCGCGGTACATCGCCATGATCGGCAGCAAGCGCAAGGTGATCAATGTAGTCCAGGAACTGGAGAAGGAAGGCATCTCCCAGGAGAGCTTCGCGCGCGTGTTCGCGCCTATGGGACTGGAAATCGGCGCGGTCTCGCCCGAAGAAATCGCCGTGTCGGTGGTGGCCGAGATGATCGCGGTGCGGCGCAACGCGGACTCGGGCTGGCGGGCGCTCTCGAAGTCGGTGTTCTCCGACGAGGCCCTGCGGGCGCTGTTGCTGAAGTGACCTGCGGACTCATCCTGGCGGCCGGCGAGTCGCGCCGCATGGGCTCGCCGAAGGCGCTGCTGGAGTTTCAAGGGGAGACTTTTCTGGACCGCCTGATTGGCCTGTTTGCGCGGCGTTGCTCGCCCGTGATTGCAGTCCTGGGCGCCCGGAAGGAGTTTGTCCGCGCCGGATTGCGCCGTGCCGGCGAGGCGATCGTCGTGCAGAATCCGGATTTCGCTCTCGGCCAGCTTACGTCGATGCAATGCGGTCTGCGCGCCGTGCCGGCCGGCGCGGAAGGCGTTTTGTTCTCCCTGGTGGATCACCCTGGTGTGACGCCCGCGGTCATTGACTCGCTACTGAACTCAAGCGCGCCGGCCCCGCTGCGCATCCCGCGATTCGACGGCCGGCGCGGCCATCCCATCTGGTTTTCAAAATCCCTGATCGCGGAGTTCCTGGCTCTGCCGGCCGGCGCATCGGCGAAGGAAGTGGTAACGCGCCACGCGAGCGGGATCGCCTACATCGACGTGGACGATCCCGGCATCCTGGCGGACGTGGACGACCCGGCGGCTTACGCGAAGCTGCTGGCCGGGAGCCCCGCATGAAGCGCACCGCCAAGCGCGCGGCGAAGTGGCTGAGCATCGCCGTGGCCTTCCTGTTGGCGGCAGGTATCGCGGCGCCTTACTTGAGCGGCAACCGGTTCGCGCCGCGCATCCGAGCGGCGCTCGAAAGCGCGCTGGCCCGCAAGGTCGAGTTGGGCGCCATCCACTTCAGCCTGTTCGCCGGGCCCGGTTTCTCGATCGACAACGTGGTGATCCACGAGAACCCCGCCATCGGCATCGAGCCGATCGCCCACGTGGGTTCGCTCGAAGCCGTGCCGCGGATCGCCTCCATTTTCAGCGGACACCTGGAATTCGCATCCATCCGGCTGGACGATGCCAGTATCAACGTGGCCAAGACGGGCGGACCTTCCGAGCCGGGCCGCTGGAACTTCGAGCCGCTGCTGAACCGGTCCGTGATCCGCGCCATTCCGGAAGTGCATGTGCGCTCGGGACGCATCAATTTCAAGTTCGGAGACACCAAGTCCGTCTTCTATCTCACCAACACGGACCTGGATATAACGCCGCCATCCCGGGGCTCGGCGGCATGGAACGTGGAGTTCACCGGCGAACCGGCACGCACCGACAAGCCGGCGCACGGGTTCGGCGAGTTCATCGCGCGCGGGCGCTGGACCCAGACCGGGGCGGGCCGTCTGGATCTGGATGTGCGTCTGGAGAAAAGCGAAATCAGCGAGATCGTGGCGCTGGTGCACGGCTTCGACGCCGGGGTGCATGGCACCGTTGCCGGACGGATGCATTTCGCGGGGCCGCTGGACGACATCCGCATCTCCGGCAACATGAACGTGGAAGGCGTCCACCGCTGGGACCGCATGCCGCCGTATGGCCAGAGCTGGCCGTTGCGCCTGGCGGGGCGGCTGAACGTGCCGGCCCAGATCGTGGAAATGGAATCCAGCACGGCGGGCGGCGAAACGCTGCCGTTGGCGGTCCGCTTTCGTTGTTCCGATTATCTGAGCCAGCCGCGTTGGGGCGCGGCCCTCAATTGGAACCGGTTTCCAGCCGGCCCGGTCCTGGATCTGGCCCGGCACATGGGCGCGGATCTGCCGCCCAAGCTCAACATGACCGGATCGCTCGATGGCGTGCTGGGCTACTCGGAGCAGGGCAGCCTGCAAGGCGAACTGAGCTTCCACGATGCCTCCGTTGCCATGCCGGACTCTCCGCCCATCCGCTCCGGGCAGGCGCGCTTGATTTTCGACCGCGGCCACGCCCGGCTGGCGCCCGCGCTGGTGCGCACCGCGCAGGATGAAACGGCCCAACTGGAAGCCGACTACGACTGGAAACAGCAATCGCTCGATCTGACGATTTCGACCGATTCCATGCGCGTCGAATCGCTGCGCGCGCAAGCCGCACTGGCCGCCATTCCGTGGCTGGAGCAGGTGCCGAGCGGGACTTGGAAGGGCCAGCTCCGCTACCAGATCGCGGCACTGGCAGCGGCCGGGCCGGCCATTAAGACCGGCTGGACGGGCGCCATCGATTTGCAGAACGCACAGTTTCCATTACCCGGACTCGCCGAGCCGGTGGCGGTCGAGTCTGCCAGCGTGCATATCGATGGGGCGCGGGTGGCGCTCGACCACATCCAGGCGCAGGCCGGCAAGATCGCCCTGGAGGGCGACTACCGCTATGAGCCGCAAATGGCGCGGCCGCATCGCTTGCACATAAAGATTCCAGAGGCCGATGCGGAGGAACTGGAACAATTGCTGATGCCCACCCTGCGCCACAGCAGCGGATTGATCGCGCGCGCGCTGAGCCTGGCGCGGACGTCGCTGCCTGAGTGGCTGGCCGGCCGGCACGTGGATGCCACCGTGCAGATCGGCGCACTGCACCTGGGCGACGCGGAGGTGAGCGCTCTCGAAACGCATCTGCTTTGGGACGCGGCGAAAGCGGAGTTCACAGATATCCGCGCCACGCTGGATGGCGGCCGCGTCACTGGGGTGCTGGCTGTCGGCCTGCGCGGCAACCGCCCTATATACCTGTTACAGGCGCACGCCAAAGGCGTCGAATGGAAATCCGGCAAGGTGGATGCGGACGCCGTATTGGAGTCGAGCGGCACGGGGCTGGAATTATTGGCCCGTCTGCACTCCAGCGGCGCCTTCGTGGCGCGCGGGCTGGAGATGGAGGCGCTGCCCGACCTCGAAACCGTTTCCGGAACATACGACCTGGTTTGGGCACAACTGGCGCCGATTATGCGCTTCACCGACCTGCAACTGGTATCGGGCGACGAGACCTATACCGGGCAAGGCGGCACACAGCCGGATGGCCGGCTGCTCTTTCAACTCACCAGCGGCAGCAAGGAGATGCACATGAGCGGCACGCTGGCGCAGTTGCGTGTGGATCAACCGGAAGTGCGGTAAGTAGGAAGATCTTTAGCCTGGCATGCTGGTGTTCTTCTCCATCCGCAGCAGCTTGCGCTTGGGCTCCTCACCCCAGCGATACCCGCCGGGGGCGCCATCGGCCCGGACCACCCGATGGCACGGGATAACCACGGCCACCGGATTCGATGCGCAGGCGCGCGCCACGGCCCGCGCGGCCCGCGGCTTGCGGATAGCCTTGGCGATCTCGCCGTACGATTGCGTGCTGCCGTAGGGGATCGATTGCAGGTACTCCCAAACACGCCGCTGGAACGCGGTCGCTTGTATGTCGAGCGGCACGTCCAGCTTATGCAATCGCCCACCGAGGTGCGCGCGCAACTGGCTGGCCCACGGGCTCAGAAACGCGGCATCGCGCTGCAGATCGGCGGCCGGAAATTCCTTGCGCATGGATTCTTCGAGTTTCTTCGCCGATCCGCCAAACTGGATCGCGCACACGCCCTTGCCGGTAGCGCCCACCAGCAGCATGCCGGCGGGCGTATCCAAAATGTCGTAGCGAATGTGGAGGCCCACGCCGCCGCGCCGGTAGGCGTTGGGCGTCATGCCCAACTGTGACGCAGCGCGCTCATAGAGCCGGCTGCTCGACCCGTAACCTGCGTCGTAGAGCGCCGCGGTCACGGAGCGGCCTTCACGCAATCCGCCTTTGAAGGATTCGAGGCGGCAGAAATCGGCGTAAGCGCGCGGTGTGATACCGGTGACCGCTTTGAAAGTGCGCTGCAAGTGGAACGGGCTGAAGTGAAGCTCGCGGCCCAGTCCATCGAGCGTGACCGCTTCCTCCAGGTGCCCCTCCAGGTAACGGCAGATCTTTTCGACCAGTTCGGCGTGGGCGTCGCGGGCGCGCTCGCGTTCGGGTTTGCAGCGCAGGCACGCGCGAAAACCGGCGCGCTCGGCGGAGTCTCGCCGCTGGAAGAAGATCACGTTTTCGCGCCGCGGGCGGCGGGAGGGGCACGATGGGCGGCAGTAGACGCCGGTGGTGATCACGGCGAAGTAGAAGACGCCGTCCATGTGGGTGTCGCGGGTTTCCAGCGCCTCCCAGAAATTCGCTTCCCAGTAGGCCTGTTCGTCTTTGGGGGCCATCGCCAAGCTGCTATTCATTATGGTAGCCATAGTTCCAGCGTACGCGCCGCGGGGCCGGGAAACTATCCGTTCCTTGTGGGCAGAGTGAGATTTCCGCTGGCGAAGGCGGCAGATCCCGAAAGGCGATGGTCTGCCCCACCAAAGTGAACAGTATTGGGTCTAGCGCGCCTCGTGGTAGATGACGCCCAGCGTGTACCGCACGCCGGATAGCGGCGGCCTTACCCCGTGCTTGATATTTGCGCTATAAAACCCGCGCGCGCCTTCCACCGGCCGGGTCGCGCCATTCGTTGTGAGTTGGAAGACAGTGCCGCAGCGAGCACGTTTTCGTATGGATTGAAGCCGACGTGGCTAGGTAGAAATCCCGCCTCAGGCCAGTTCGTTCCGGGGGTGCCGGCCCCGACACCTGGATGACGATGTTCGAGAAACTCCCGCTGCCATCCGTGCCGGCCAAGGCCTCATCTTCACGTTCGAGTGTCGCACCGCCGCCCACTCTTCAAGAGGCATCATCGATCTATTTGTTGTCGCCCGATCCGACGGTGGTGCAAAGTGCCGGGTCCGGGTGCCTCGCGCGAGGGTGAGATCATTGCTGCGGAGGTTGCGGAGGGGATGTGGCGTGGGCATGGGCCTTATGGTGCAGGGAGAGCTTAGCCGGCTTGTCCGTCGCGCTTTGCTGGGCGAGACTCTGCGAGCGGAGCCGGGCCATGTGTGCCCGGCCTCGCGCGCAGTTGTGATTTGCCAAGCGGCCAATCTTCGCGCCAGCCTCATTTGCAGGCAGCCGTCCGATTGGCCGCCCTCCAAGGACGCTACAGAACTCTCGTGGATCCCGCGGTTATGTTGAACCCAGGCGTGCTCACGACGATGTCCATTTGCCGGGTATGGTTTGTCAAGACGAAAAAGTAAGTAAGCCCCGGCGACAGACCGTCCGGATAGCTGAAGCTGGCTTGGCCCGTGCAATTCGAATTCACGGAGTAAGTACCCACGCCGGGCCGCCAGTCGGCACTTGTGGCTAGCGCGCCATTGATAATGACGTGATCCACTGAAGCCAAGGTCCCGGCGCCGTCAAAATGCGTCAGATTGACGCCGTTGACCAGTCCGGTGACCGGCCCGGCCAGAATCGACCCAGTGATCGTGATCGAGTAGTCCCCGGAAAGGCTGGAATTGGCGCAAGTCGTTTGCGCTTGAACCGGGACCACCGAAAGGGCACCCAAGGCCAATAGAACGGCTTGTAGATGTGTTACGAGTTTCATGTCTGAGTTTTCCTTTTCTGGGCTGCTTGGCCTTCGTTGGCCGGCCGCCCAAATTGATCCTCGTCTTTGCACGCTTGGCACGCAATTCCCTACGCATGGAATCTGGCTTCCCTGTTAACCTGTTGGACCCAGGAAGCTTACGGCTCGGAATGCTCCATCGGCCCGACGCCAACCGGCCCGCCGCGGCTCCTGTATAATAAGCTGAACGGCGCGGGGACGGAAGGGAATACGTGAACAAGGCGGGAGATTCGCCGACGGTCCGTTTTGGAGTCTTCGAACTCGACCTCCGTACCCGTGAGTTGCGGAAGGCCGGCGGGAAGGTCCGAATCCAGGAACAGCCTCTGTGCGTGCTGGTTTCGCTCCTCGAACGGCCAGGCGAGTTGGTGACGCGTGATGAGTTGCGCGAGAAAGTCTGGCAATCCGAAACCTTCGTCGACTTCGACACCGCTCTCAACAAAGCGATCACCAAGATTCGGGACATCCTGGGGGACTCCGCGGCGTCGCCACGTTTTGTCGAGACTCTGCCGAAGCGCGGGTATCGCTTCATTGCGACGGTTGAAAAGCTGCCCGCAATGTGGCTGCAGCCCCCTCACACCCAGCCCGAGGCGACGGCCCCGCTGGCTAGGCGCGGTTACGGCCGGGCGAAGCTGGCAGGGGCCGGACTGGCTGTCGTCTTGCTTCTGGCCGTGATTACCTGGCTCCGCTGGCCGCGCGAAGGCATGCCCGCCCAAATACGGTCCATTGCCGTGCTGCCCCTCGATAACCTATCCGGCGATGCCAACCAGGATTACTTCGCCGACGGAATGACCGATGAGATCATCACGGATCTGGCGCAAATCCATTCGCTACGGGTTATTTCGCGGACATCCGTAATGCAGTTCAAGCACACCAGGAAAAGCCTGCCCCAGATTGCCGCCGAACTCAACGTGGATGCAATAGTCGAGGGCTCGGTGGGCCGTGCGGGCAGTCACGTGCGCGTTACGGCTCAGCTTTTGGATGCCCGCAAGGATCGTCATCTGTGGGCGTCCAGCTACGAACGCGAGATGACCGATATCCTCGGGTTAGAAGCGCAGGTGGCCAAAAGCATCGCCGATCAAGTGAGGGTGAATCTTACGCCCGCGGAAGGCGCACGGCTCGCCGAACGCCACGCGACCAATCCTGAGGCCTACGATGCATTGCTGAAAGGCCGGTACTTTTGGAACAGGAGGAACGCCGCGGCGGCGGAGAGGGCCATCGGCTATTTCCGTCAGGCGGTCGAAAAAGAGCCCGGCAATGCCGAGGCATGGGCGGCGCTGGCGGGTTGCTATGCGTCAATGGGCTCTGATATTGGCTCCGTAGAACCTGCCAAGGCCGCGCCAGAGGCCCGCGCAGCGGTCGCAAAGGCGCTCGAACTCGATCCCAACCTCGCGGAGGCGCACGGTGCCCTTGCCAAGATCAAGCTTTGGTACGACTGGGATTGGGCTGGGTCGGAACGGGAGTACCGCCGGGCAATCGAGCTGAACCCTAATGACTCCCTGAGTCACCTGGGGTATTCGCAGAACCTTCAAGTGCGGAAGCGCTTCGCTGAGGCCCTTGAAGAAAACAGACGCGCCATCGATCTCGCTCCGCTCGATATTCTGGGCTCGATGCACTTGGCATGGCTCTACTGCGACTCCCGCGCTGGGGATAAGACAATCGCGCAAAGCCAGCGCGTACTGGAGATGGATCCGGCTTTCACCGGCGCGTACCTTTACATCGCGCGCGGTTATGAACTCGAAGGCAAGTGGCCCGAAGCGATCGCGGCTTTTGAACAAGCGAGGGACTCGTATGGAGCGGCGTATCTGGCAGGCGTCGCCCATGCTTGGGCCGCTTCTGGAAACAGGCGGCAAGCTGAAGCGGCCTTGGCCAAACTCCAGGAATTCTCGAAACTGCACTACGTCTCTCCGCTCAGGTTCGCGGGTTACTACGCAGCACTCCCAGATCGAAATCGGGCGTTCGGGTGGCTGGAAGAAGGCTATCGGCAGCGCGCGCCGGGCCTGATCGAACTGGAAGTCGGCTACGTCTGGGACCCTTTGCGGACGGACCCGCGATTCCAATCGCTGGAGCGGCGGGTCGCGTTCTGATCCCTGGCGGAAAAGTCCAGCCCGTAAAACAGGAGGGGTTCAGAAGAACAACTTTAACGTAATCTGCTCGACTAGCATATACGGCATGGCTCATTTTGTAAGGTTGAGCAGCACCATCACTCCGCCGCTCGCATCAGGCGCAACCAGATCCGGCAAGCCAGCATTCGGCGACTGGCCATGGAGGTTCTGCAAGAATATTTGACCCTCCGCCGGGCCCGCACCAATAACAATTGGCGTCAGAAACGTGCCATTTCCCATTCCGAGTGCGATCCCGATGCTCCCATCGGACGGCAATATCATGTCCGGAATGCCATCCCCGTTCACGTCACCTATCTGCAGGGGAACAGCATCGGGCCCGGGAAACGCTACCGTGGCACTCGCCAAGGTAAACCCTCCTTTCCCATTACCTAGGTAGATCGCGGCGAGATTGGGACTGTTAGCGGACTGTTCGACGACCGCGTCCAGGTTCCCATCCTTGTTCACATCTGCCAGCATCACCGAGGCTGGCGCGGCCGTATTTTTGATGGTATAGTCGTCGAACCCGCCTTTGTGGTTATTCAAAAGAACGTAGATTGCGCTAATCCCGTAATTGGGGTTCGTAGCCACGAGATCGGTCCAGCCATCATTGTTCAGGTCGCCCGCGGCTATCCAGGTAAACCCACCCACCTCCGGCGTCATCGGAATCGCAACCGGGGCTTGAAACGTGCCGTCTCCATTTCCCAGCGCCATTTCCCCGGACGAATCCGCGAAGTCTAACTTCCCGTCGTGGTTGAAATCTCCCAGCACAATATTGTTGGCCGGACCCACCGGAATAACCCATGCCAAGTCGAACGTACCATCGCCATTGCCAAGATACGCACCTACGCCGCCTAATCCGTTCGCGCCTAATAGCAGATCCGGTATACCATCCCCGTTAAGGTCGGCCGTGATCGGACACGCTGCGCCAGTTACGGTGAACGAAGGTCCGATTGTGTACGGAGCACTGCCATTCCCGGTCCCTAACAGCACGGTAATTCCTTGGCTAGTGAGAACCGCGAGGTCCGACTTTCCGTCGCCATTGAAATCCGCAGCCGCGCCACAATTACTGCTGCCCGGCACGGACGTCCACTCTCCATCCTCAAAGGTGCCATTGCCGTGATTGAGCAGAACAGTCACCGCAAGGTTTTCGCCCGCAACTATGTCCTTGAGGCCTTTTTTGTACAAGTCGGCAAGCACGACATTGGCGGAACTACCGCTGGATTCGACGGGATAGTATAGGGGCGTCGCGAACTTGGCCTCCCCTAAACCAAGAGCTACATAGCCGGAGCTGCCAACTAGGTCCGGGATGCCGTCTCCATTTACATCGCCAACGGTAAACTGATCGCCGGGCAACGAGGCCTTTATCGGACCTAGGAGAACTCCTTTACCGTTGTTAATGTAAATGGTCGGGCCGGACACTACGAGATCAGGTCGGCCATCGCTATTGATATCGGCGATGACCATCCAACTAGGTTCCGTACCGGCATAAAATACTGGAGTCTGAAACATACCGTTGCCGTTTCCGAAGAGCACCATGAAGCCGGTTTGTTCGCCGTTTGGGCGATACGCCACTGCCAAGTCGAGGTGTCCGTCGCCATTAAAATCGGCGGCTACAACGCTAGCGCCCTGAGTGGCTTCATAAGGCGTAATCGGCGTGAGCACACCTTGGCTGAACAACCCTCCCCCTTTGCCTGTGAATAGCCAAATCCCACTGTCTGCGGGTATAGCCGCGTCAGGTATACCGTCGCCATTGAAGTCCCCAACAACGACGTACCCCTGAAGTGTGTCAGTACCCGTTGAGTAATAAGTCGCTGCTTGAAACGTACCATCGCCGTTGCCGAAGCAGACACCTAACCCGTGCTCGTAGCCGGAAATTAACAAGTCGATCTTTCCGTTCCCGCTGAGATCGACAGGCACCGCGGAAATTAAATTGCCTCCAGGCGTACTTGAGGGTCCCGGGCTAAACGTACCATCGCCATTTCCGAGCAGGGTTGTAATCGTCGTGGCAGATAACGAGACCACATCCGGAATGCCGTCGCCATTCACATCCGCTACCACAACAAATCCTCTCGCCGATGGATAATCGCGGCGCGCTAAAAAAC